>Ga0255341_1001851_pt1 | contig 28532 bp, 24 predicted proteins | sample wastewater_treat_8_FD_192418 | JGI IMG/M metagenome (GOLD analysis project Ga0255341, IMG submission 192418) | Wastewater microbial communities from Lulu Island WWTP, Vancouver, Canada - plant12 | ecosystem: Engineered > WWTP > Wastewater > Unclassified | place: Canada: Vancouver, British...
TACCGTTTGTCCGTACACATTGGATGCATAGAAAGCAGACAGCCAATAGGGAAAGAAATGCATATCGTTATTATTCACAAGACGTATTGTTCCAATTCTTTCTATACCGGGATTTACTTTCTCCAATTCATATATTCTTTGGTTCATCTGAGTATAATATGTCATTCCCTTTAACGAAGAATATTTATCCGCAAATGCCGTTGCCAACTGCTTTTCCGAAATAACTCCCGGTACATATATATCGTCCAATCCAGCAATCAGGCAGTCCAACACATCGGGTCGCATAACATTATCGGTTTTGTAAAGGGTAATGTTATGAGGAGGTGTCATAAGTGCGGTTAAAAGAATTTCTTCCTTCTCGGAAACTGTTGCCATAACCCATTTGGCAGTATCCCGCCAGCCGGTCTTGTCTGCACCTGTATTACCGATTATGAGATTGCCCAACTGAATCATGTTCTGAGACTCATGACGCAATAAGATATTATAGGTGTCGTTATAAAATTCATGAACACATGTATATTGTTTGTATTTCATGCTGCCCCTCCCTTATGCAGACCTGCTATATATGCTTCGGCATCTTCCATTACGGCACATGTCTCTTGATACTTTAAAAGTTTCTTTGCTTCGGAGAGTACAAACCATCCGGTTGCTTCTATCCCCGGTTTTACAACCCTGCTCTCTCCGTTAAATTCCGATATACGGAAAACAACCTCTTTTTTATACACCGGCTGTATTGTATACTCCACTGTCCTTATAAACCCCATATCGGGTGTTACTCTTACACCTACTTCTTCCCAGGCTTCTCTTATCGCCGTATCGGCTTCACTCTCACCCGCTTCCATATGTCCTTTGGGAATACTCCATCCGTAACAGTAGTATTCTTTTACCAGAAGGTATTCTATATTCCCGTCCACTATTCTGTATACTATCACACCGCAGGACTTACGGTGTACACTGTCGATAAATACATCGGTATCCTGCTCAAAGGGTAATATCACTTCCGCAATCTGTGCCTGATTAAATGAAGCTTCTGCCGGAGCCACCACCCATTTACCGGGAGTGTTGTCCTGTCCGTATATTATAGCGGTAACGGTACCCGTATAAACGCAACCCGGATTGTTTACCCCTATAACATATACTTCCTGAGGCTCATTATCACCCGTAACCCCCTCTATATACCCGCTGTAAACGGGAACACATTTCTCCGATAGAGATTTTAAAACGGTTACGGTTACTGTCTTTCCCAGATATGACCATGCAAAAGCTTCTTTCAATAATTTTGCTATTATCCCGGCTTTACCGTCCGTATATGCCTTTCTGTTGTGCTTATACTTCTTCAACAGATTAATCTTCACTTCTTCATACTGCCCGGCTGCAAAGGGTTTGGCATTTAAGTAGTTTCTGAAGTTTATATAGTTTATCCATTCACGACTTGTAACGGGAACCACATGTATATGATGTGTAAAAAAATCACTTTCATCACCGATAACAAAAAACCTCTCGCTGTCTATATTAACCTCCGGTCTGTATTTAACACCCCTGGCTTCCAGAGCGGGAATATACCCATCCAAATCGGAAAAGCTGTTTACCGCTACTGCTATATCTATAACGGGTTTTGCCTTTATATGCACAACGGAAGTGCTTCCCACATGCTGTATATCGCAAGCGGTATCCCCCAGTACTTCATATAACATGGCTATTGTCTCGGCAGCACTCTCTCTCCACTGCTTTTTATGTTTATGTAGTTTTACTGTTCCCCTTTTCAGTCCGATTATGCTTTTCATTATGCGGCATATTCTACCACAGGTTTATCCGCATGTAAACTGACAAAATCATGTTTATGCACAAATTTTGCACAATCTTTTATGCGATTTATAACATATTGAATAATATTTAATATAGTTAATAAATGGAGAGAAACAAAACAAAAGAAAAGACAAGAAAGATAAAGTAAAGTAAAAAACAATTTCCAATTTGTTTTAAAAAAGGCATAGCCGAAGCTATGCCTGAATAAAAAATATTTCAAACCATCATCTTCTGAACCCGGGGGAGGAAAAATCCTCACTCTTAAAACCTACCGCCCCCAAGGCCTTCTCCACTTCCAATCGATGATCTGCATACAAAGGACCGTGACAGTCGGAACCGAAAGTAACCTTTACTCCTTTTTCAAACATATACCGCATATACTCACAGTATTGTCTGTAGAACTTCTCGGTATACAACGTCCCGTATATCATACCCGCATTTGCTTCTATACATACTCCGTTTTCTTTTAATGCACAAGCCAATTCATCATGCATTGATACCGGTATTACGGAAAAATCCGATAACCAGACGGCAAACTGAGGCTTATCAAACCACCAGGGATGTCCCAATATATCCACCCTTTCATCATTAGCTATATACATATGATGTCTGTGCCATTCAATAATAAACTCATTAGTTTTAGATACATCGGTATGCCATGCCGAATGAGCGGCAGCTACGGTATATGACATACCGAATCTCTCTAAGTCTTCCATGGTAAGCATGAACTCCAACTCATAATTATCTACCACATTGGTGGATGTATATGTATCTCTTCTTCCGGTCTTTATACAGTGCTCATACATTGTTTTAGGTATGGTTGTTAATTCCACTCCTAAATAGAACCCCTCAAAACCATACTTGTCATGAAGCCTTTTAGACTCTTCCAGATTACCGAAGAATGAAGGTATAGGGAAATTGGCATGATCTGTTATACCGAACCGAGTTACTCCAATCTCGGCAGCCGCATTTATTAAATCCGGTACAAGTAATTGTGCATCATATGATGCCGATGAATGTATGTGCCAGTCTGATGTATACATGGTACCTCCAAAAACATTAATATACCAAAGTATATCACGGGAAACGATTAATGATTAAGAATTCCGGGTAAACAGACTGTAAAAACAAGATGTTTATTGTAGCAATCAAGTAAAACAGGCTAAAAAGTGTGTCATCCACAGTTCCGTTAATTTTCAGCACAAACAGCAACATTGTCTTCAAATACATATTCCGAGTATTTGCCTCAATATTCACAGAATGATATATCTGAGCTTTCTCCAACCATTTTTGCTAATACATCGTATGATTGAAGATATTATCTCACTGTTTAATTCGACTTCAAATTCATTATACAGTTGTATCTTTTACAAGAACACCGACCTCTGTCCAAACATATTTATTAAAACAAAAAAAGGAAGCCCGTTTCCGAACCTCCTTACCGGTTATTAATATTTCTTAAAATATAAACTATCTTGTTGTACTCTTATCAAATTCAGTCAATACGTAATCTTTTCCGTCTTCCGACATGGTAAGCATGTATATCTCAAAAGCGCTTCCGTTTTCAGCAGCTATACCGTTTACCCAAAATGCATGCAATTTGATTTCATCTCCTTTTTTCAATGACAAATTATATACTCTTGAAAAAATACCTAAATCCGTTTCGCTTTTAACTTGCTCATTGTTCACATAGAGATATAGACAGGAATCAAAGTCATCTATATTTATTTTCACTTTCATAGTGACATTAACATCCTTTGCAGCTGTAAAATACCAGTAACTGCCCGCTTCATCGAGATTGTACTTATCCGCATCAAACGGAATATACTTGTTTTCCGACTTGGAAAACCAGTACTCGGTATCCGACGGAGATGTAATTGTACCGCAACCGGAAAATATAAATATCATTGCCACTAAAGCCAACACCAGAACCGACATAAAAACTTTTCTTTTCATAATACAGACTCCTTTTAAATATATTCAGCATTACTACAGGATTAAGGCTTATATTTTTTCCACTACTACATTAACTAAAAGTTGAGATGCTATACAAAAACAACCAACCTTTCCTGCTATCTTGCAAGATAATTCTAACTCTTGACGGGATTGTTTGCAACAGTGCAAAGAATCCTCTTGAGTTTCCGTACTTTTTGCCCGCTGAATAAACCCTTGCGTTTTCCCTTTAAAATCCTTCAAAAAAGCCTTAAAAAAATGAAGAAATCCTATCTCAAACGCTAATTACAATATTACATGTTTGGTACTTTAGGTAAGCAGGAATAAGCATAAAGAAAAAGGAACATGAACAAACTACAAAAAGAAAGTGTAAAAAAAAGAAGACCATTTAAGTATCTTCGCTTTCATATGAAATATTACTAAGATAAAAACAGAACATAACCAAGCTCCACCTCATTTTAACTCGGCAATATAGATTAATTGAACACACTTGACCCACTAACCGGTTTAAATATCTCTGCACCCATTGGTAGATTGTTTTTATCATAGTAATGCTTTTTAAGCAGATCGAGAATATTATTAGCTTTCTCTTTCTTGACCAATATCAATATACATCCACCTAATCCTGCTCCTGATAGCTCAGAACCTAATACACCTTCCTGCTGGTTGACATAATCAACAAGATCATCAATAACTTTTGTGGAGCATGCGTACCCTCCCGGTTGATTATATATCTGTGCTCTTTCCACTCTTTCAGGCACCTCGCTGGAAAGGTCAGATATTAAAGATTTTAAATATAAATCTGATGCAGAATAGTCATACGGGTTATTATCTTTCCAAACTCTGTCACCATCGTGGGATATATTCATAAGTTTACCTAATGTCATATAATCACCATTCTTTAATAACTCATAACTTCTATTTGCTCTTTCGCATTCCGCTATACCGTAAAGAACAACACTACGTACTTCATAGAATTCAGGTATCTTATGACTTTTCTGTATCCTGTCAATCTTTTCTTTATGTTCACTTAACTGTTCATGAACTTCATCTGATGTCATATGCTCCGGTAAGGCTAAAAGCATCTCGTATATCCTGCTTTGAGTTACAGATAGATTGCGTGTATTAATGTCCCTCAAATAATTTAGTTTATGTGCATACTGAGGAAAAAGTTTTTTTATCATCATTAAACCAAATTCATAACAAGCAACTTTCTGGTTAAACTGATCTCTTGATCCTGCACTTTTCTTAGCTTCTACATAACTGTTAGCTACAATCAATGAGCATCCTTTTGGAAACGGAACTGTTCCTTTAATCTCAAATGGCATAAATCCTATATGCGTCAACATATTATATTTACCGCACTTCATTGCAGCATGGTCACCCGCTCCTCCTCTGGAGCCTACAAACCATTCCCCTTCCCCGCAAAGATTAATAAAATCCATTATCTGTATATCTAAATCGTTTAATGCAATTGCAGCTTCTGTAGAAGCTACAACTATACTTGATGAGGAGGAAAGCCCTGCTGCTATCGGTATATTACCTGTATACATCATATCCATTCCACAGAGCATGACATTCGTATTCTTTAGTTGAAGTCTTAGTGTTGCTGCTTTAACATAGTTTACCCATTCACCTCTTGTCTGCATAACCATATCCGAAATATTTTTATGTTCTATAAATTCAATCCAGTTATGCGTATCAACCATTTTTAATGTGTCAGATATTGAGAAAGAATAGTCTTTAAACATAATATCCGTATTTGAAATATTAACTATATCATCATCTCTGGGTGAAGCTACAACCACTGTCTCTTTACTTATTGACATAACGTTAATATTGCCACCCCTATGATCAATATGCCTTCCCATTATATTAACCCTTCCGGGTGCATGAGCAATAACTACCGGCTTATCTCCATATTTATCAATAAAAGTTTTTAATAAATTGATGTATGTTTGCTTTCTATCCTCAAGATAATTATTATCTTCTTTTCCATATATATTCTCAAACTTCGCTTTTATATCTTCAGTCCAGTTTTCTATTTTTTCAAGCCATGTTTTAGCATTTGTGAAAACCTTTTTCGTTTTCACAGGAATAAAGAACTGCTGTAGTTTGATAAGATCGTCCATCGTGTTGTATGTAAGCATCTTGTTCTTATCTTCACATACAATAGTATTAACTGAATACTTGCTTGCAAGGTAATTAATCGCATCAGTAAGGTAAATTTCATTTTGAGCATTATTGGATGATATATTTGATATAGCTTCCAAAGCAGCATCAACATCAAATAGATATGTGCCTCCGTTAACAAGACCACTTGATTCTAATTGACCTGCAGTAAATGTAGTATTACCTAATTCTATATATGCAGGTAATTTGCCTTTGTGTTCTAATATATCTAAAGTTCTTTTTAGCAGTATCTCCTTCTTTTTATCTGGTATTTCAAATAAACTGAGTTTTTCTGCTATTTTACCTCTTGACTGGTTCCTTAATTCTCCAAGCCTTAACAGAGCAACATCAAGCTGTTCAATAATCCCATATACCTTATTATCTCTTACAGCAATCCTTCCGCCTGATTCGTTGTCTTTTACAGGTTGTACAATAAATGTGGCTTTTGAAGCATTATTAACTGCTAACTGCTTTATTAATTCCGGCGATAATATCTTATCACCCATAGCAACAACTGCTTTATCACTTAATCCCAATTCCTTTACAGCTTTAAGACCATATAAAGCAGCATTACCTGTACCTTTCTGCTCCGGTTGATAAGCGAAAACGATTCCTTCTATGCCATCAAGGCAACTCATTACCTTATCTGCCTGACTACCTACTACAACAACAAATCTATTTATCCCTGCTTTCTTAAAATTATCTATAGAACGAACAATAGCAGGTATGCCTGCTATTTCATAGCAGACTTTATGAGTGCTTGTGTCTTTCATTCTTGTACCTTTACCGGCACATAACAGTATTGCTACAGGATTCATAGGTGTCACCTCTACTATTTATTCCAAGCATTTTCTAGCTAGATTGCTCCACGAGCAGTTATCTCTAGTAAACTTTATTGCCATACTCTTCATTTTATAATACTCTTCTCTAGCATGAAGAACTTTTTCAGCTCGCTCCATACTATTTCTAAGCGAGTTACTACTAAACTCTTTACAAATAAAACCAGTTTCTCCGTCAACAATCAATTCGTCTATGGCAGTTAATGTTTCTCCTTCTATTGTAGAAAAACCAATAACCGGTAATCCAGATGATAATGCTTCGATTATAACCTGTCCAAACGATTCATACGATGAAGGAATAACAAAAAAATGAGAATCTCGATAGTGCTTTTCCGGTGTTTTACTTTCTCCAACAAATAAAACATCACCTGTAAGAGAAAGTTCCTTAACTTGGTTTTCCAAGCTGCACCTCTGATAGCCATCTCCTACCAGAACTAGTCTTTTGTTTTTACAATGTAATTGGCTAAAAGCATTAATCAACATACTAAGATTCTTTTCAGCAACAAGCCTCCCAACAAAGACAAAACTAACAAAACTATTATCAAAAGAAGTTACTGGCTCTTGGCAAATAAACTTATCAGATACTCCTGGATAACATACCGTTATTTTTTCTTTTTCGCAGAGACTACCAGAAAGCAATTGAGACTTAACATTATTGCTAAACACAATCACTTTCTGTGCTTTTTCAAGAATTCTTTTTTGCTGCCTTTCCTCAATTTTTAATTGACTATATCTCAGCACTTCTTTTACAAGATTTTTCAAGGACTGTGCTTTTCGAATCCCCTTGTTATAATACTTGATTACAACTGCGGGAATATACACAATATTTGCTTTTGGAAACACACTCATATATGCCAAACCTAGCACCGGATCTCGGCAGATAATTACATCCGCTTCAACCCTTTGTTTGTTATTTCTAATCCATTCTTTAACTCTTCTTTGATTAACAATCGGTAATATTGGGAGAAATAGTTTATTAACACTGGTCCTAGGATAGGTAATAAGTTCAGCAAATTCCTCTCTTAGAGGACAGTCTTTAATAACCTCTTCCGTAAGAATGACAACTTCAAATTCCATACTCTTATACTCTCTTGATAAAAAGTATAAGGAATTCTCTATTCCGCCAATATTAGGATAATAGCTCCTATTAAGTAATAGTACCCTCACATCTTTTACCTACTAATAAACTTCTTTCGAAAAATAGAATATACATTACGCAAGGAAAACCCAATCAGACTAACATTATTCTTCTTGTGAATCCAAATCAATGCACAACTATATAAGGGAAGAAGGGAGCAGACAAAGAATGTCTTTTTATTTTCAAAATAGAGATACCTCCAGTTTAACACAAATGATGTCTCGTTCTTTGGCTTATACTCTTTAAAGGTGTCATCAATAAACCTTGAAAAATATTCAAATAGATGCGCATTCCAAGGAGGACCAGGAGCAATCTCTTCCCAAACCTTCACATTCGCATTATTCTTTCTGCGGTGATTATCTGTTGTATTATACTTTAAGAAAGAGGAAACTCCTCCACATTTTTGCTGATGAGCAATTATCGTGTTCACCATTCTATCCACATTGAACTCTACTCCTGTTGCCCTCGACACATCATCAATTGCTTTTAGAATTATGCCTCCTCCAGCTATCCAGTAAGGATACGGTATTTTAACACCATTTTGAATTGCATGACAAAAATAGCCATCCTTTGAGGTGTAGCGTATGAGATGACTTGCTGAGGATAGCATTATATCTCTCAACTTATCGTCATTGTTATACTTATATACCGCACAAATACCCCTCAATGCTAAAGCAGTATAAATGGAAATATACCATTTAGGATGGGTGTTAGCATAACCAATTCCTCCATTCTCCATTTTCCCTTCATTTGTACACACAAGATTTGTCACAGATTTCAGAATCTTTAAAGCCATCTCTCGATAATAATCCTCACCAGACAGAGCAGCATATCTCATCAAGGCTTCAATGGCAACACTATTCATGTTTGCAACATACCTATCCTCCTGTGGCCAGTAATAATCAATTTCGCTGAACTTAAAAGCTTCAGCTTCTTCAGAGTATAGTTGACCAAATAAGTATTTATCAAAATTAAGTTTTACAGTTTTCAAAGCTTTATATTTAATTTCATTATCTTCAGGTCTACAATTCTCTGAAAAGGTCAGCAAAGCACAATCAGCCAGCGAATTATGAACAAGAGAACTAAAACGATCATCTTCAAATCCAGCAAAATCGAACATACCAGTAACAGTGTCCATGCGACTAATCTGTAGCAGTACCGATTGTTTTGCCATATTATAGTATATCAGCTCATTTGTTGCATTATAGATGTTAAAAAGCCCATCAATTATCGGCGTTTGTTCCCAAGGTGTATCATGAATCTCTTTCACACGCTTTAAGTCGAAGCGATGAACAACATATCCGTTATATGCACCATCATCTTGGCGCCATGTATTAAGCCAATCCAACATATTTACAGTAACTTGCATTAGTATTTCTTTATGCATAATTATTATCCTAGTTTCACTATTTCTTCACATACCTTGACTATTTCTAATGCATTTTCTGCATTATTAAGATATGGTTGTTCCATTTTTACAGCAAAGTAAAACTCATCTATCTGCCTTAATAAAGTTTTCTCATTTTCCATTCGTATTCTCTTTACATTTTTTTTATTTTCAGAGTATATTGTAAGCTTTGAATCTGCATAAGTAAGAGTTGCTTTCTCTCCCTTAATTCTTAGGGAAAAATTATATACATTTGAAAATCCATAGTTCATTTTACCTGTGGAACCATTTTTCATTTTAATTGATGTATGTTCATAACTTCTACCATAAGAACTGATTTTTACACGCTCAATGACAGATTCTGTAAAACCAAACAAATACAAAATCACATCAATGATGTGTACACCAATTTGATATAGTGCTACATTATCATATTGATTATCTGTTCTTGACTTAACACTCCTAGTAATTTCAAAGGATAACACTGAACCTAATACATCATCCTGAAGCAGAGTTTTAATTGCTTTAATTGCCGGCTCATACTTCATACTGTGCGCAACATATAATAAACAATCTGTATTTTTTGATACACAAATCATTTCTTTTGCTGACACGAAATCAGAACTGATTGGTTTTTCTATGTATACTGGTAACCCATATTGGGAAACCTTTGTAAACACATCATGATGCGACGATGTGGGTGTTAATATGAAAACAACATCTGCACCATAGTTTAAACACACATCATCAATGCTACTTGCCATAGGAAATCTGTATTCCTTTGCATATTCACTAAGCCTCTCTATGTTGGAATCATAAGCTACTACAATTTTGTACTTTGAGGAACTTCTAAGAAAGCCTAAATATTGTTTTCCCCATCTTCCAAGTCCGATAACTGCCACTTTGAGCGCTTGTGGTTTTTTCCGCTTTCCTAGTGTTTTTACTCTTAGCTTATGGGATATTGCTCTCATTATTGAGTACAGTTTATCAATAATTCTTTCTCCGTATACCTGCAACTTAAACAATACCTTTAGAATAAAAAAACTGGAGATTTTATGATACGCATGATGCCCTATACGTAGCATCTTGGAAGCAGAATGCATTTCTCTATTTATAATCGCTTTTTTTTCATACAGTGCTTCTAGTACTGCTTCAATCTTTTGCGACAGTAGTAATATCGGAGAATAACCGCCAATCCAAATTGGCAACTGTCCTTGTCTCTTTTTAAGTCTGATATCAACTTTAGACCGTTTCTCACGCAACATAAATGGAAGTACTGTTTTTTCAAACGGTATTCTGCATACTTCAATGGACATCGTCTCTGTGTTTTTAAGCATGTTTATAAGATGCTGCCCTTGTGGACTTCTCGCTAAAACAAGCGTTCTCCTCTCCTTCCAACCACCAATATCAGCCGATACTACATCACCATTTTCACACAAGCAGTCCCGACACAACCTACATCTATTTTGTGCGTAGTATGTTACATCCACACTATGCTCATCAATGAACGGTAAGGAGCGCATTGTTCCATCTACCAATTCTACTGTGAAACTTCCCGGTAAGCCCCCTTCTCGCCATCCTAAAATACGATACACTACCTGACGCTGTAGCCCCATAACTTTTAACAAACCATCTATGCAGTCTTCATCATATGTATATCCACAAACCAAACCTAGTTTATATATTATGCGTTTTTTCAAAGTAGCATTGCTATTGATAGCTTGTGTAATACCATATAATTGACAAGGTAGTCCCACAATAGCATACCTTCCTTCATGATTCTTTATATACTTGATTACTTCACCTATGGTTGCTTGTGTATATTTTGATCTTCTTGCACGCAGAATTTCTGCTGAATCACTTGTGACTATATATTTTGCAGATCTCTCATTCAGATTATCTCCAGTAACAACAACTGCCGCTTCAGTAATATCTCCAATTGCAAGCAATGTAAGAAGTGCCTGAGTCACAAATCCCCCAGATGACGCATAGTCAGAAATATCCTTGTCTTTAGTCGCTGCAGAATACATCGGAATATCCTTGATATCTTCCAGTGTTAAATCCGACAGTTCATATCCATTTGCAGGACAGCATTTAACGCACATCCCGCAATCTGAGCATTTATCTACATCAACACTTATTGCATTTCTCTTTATTGTAATTGCGTTAGTAGGGCACACACCAACACAAACACCACAATTACAGCAGAGTCGACTGTTTATTGAGTTTTCAATTAGCACTTCTGCCTTTTTCATATTATCACTTTCTCTTCACAAGATCCCTTACTTTCCTCAAAAACCTGTATAGCAAAACTCTATTGGGGAAAGTATAAACATACCTACCTACTCGCATCTGTAGTTTTGGAAACATTTCAAAAAAATGTAGAATACAAGGTTTACGCACAAATCTGTACAGCATCATATGTATTCTGTTCTGCAACACCTTGAACTTACTATAATGACTATTATTAAATGTTATGTCATATTTCGGAACAGCCTTCCGGTTGGTACTCATATAAAGCAATGAACGCATCCCCTTAAGATATGACACTGAACCTACAGTGCCTTTCATTGCTTCTTCCAATTTCAACTCTGTACTAACTAGATAGCCATCCGAACACATAGCTGCAATTAAGTCTTTCCCCTTTTTTGTCCGAATAATACCACTGTTCTCATTTTTTCCCCTTGAATGAATATCACCAAAGGCAAAATCAGCACACATATTCGTGCCATCAGGACACATAAAACATTTTTCCAATGAATAAAATGGTACAGCCATATCCAAAGCTTCATAAATCAGCAAGTATTTTCGCTCTCCCGTCTTTGTATTCGTAAAGTGAACATACCCCGGATATTCTCCGTATCTCCATCCATCAAAATTCCAATCAGCATCTTCAGCATGCAAATATTTTCTGAATACCAGGAGACATTCCTTTGGTTGTACAAATCCACAGAAAACTCCAATCTTATATTTAATCAATTTGCGAAGTTTTGGTAACTGCTCAGAGGCAAGCTGCATTCCTTGCAATTCACAAGGTGTACCTACAACAGCAACTACATATTCATTGTTGATAATCACTTTCAGTGCTACATTTAATGGAATTGGAATATACTTTGACCCTTGTGTTTGACTAAGCACAGTAATATCATCAGTTAGAAATGCTTCGAACTTCTCGCCATTCTTTTTTACGCATAAAATTTTCTGCACAAGTCTTTTTTCAAGAACATATTTGAAGATTGTAGAAATTGTACCACCAGATGCACCATTTTCTCTAAGCAACTCATCTGTGGAATAGCAAGTAATGAAGCTAATATATGGACCAATCCTGTCATCCCAATACACAGCATCATCTTTCAATTTAAGAAACTGAAATCCTTTACCTGGACAGGATTTATAGCATAAACCACAGTTTACACAGCTCTCATTGTCAAAGATTGGAACATAACTCTCCGAATCAAAATTAATACAATCTTTCAAACACACACCAGCACAAGTCCCGCATCCACTACACAAGTTATTAGAAATAATCTTATTTATCAATTCTTCCTGATAATTAATAACCATTACTACTCCTTTTTATTGGACATGAGAGATTAAATACTTCATTTTTCCATTTGCAGATACTGGAATATTTCTGCATTGCAGTACTTTAATCTTGGGATTATCTATGTGCAATTGTTCTTCCACATACTTTTTGACTGCAATCATAATTTGCATAGATAAATCCGTAGTGCTATTGCTGCAAAAACGAACAACAAAGTCATCAATCTTAATTTGCTCTATCTGATAAGCCAGAACACCATCTGGTATTACTATACTCTGCGAGACCGGCTCTTCAGTTTGATTAACATAATACTTGTCCACTAAATACTCACTACCTCTGCCTATCAATTCAGAAATAATCGGTAGTTTTCTTCCACAAGCACAGCCCTCATACTTAATTGAACCTAAATCGCCAGTTTTATACCTAATCAGTGGAAAAGCATAGTTTTCAAGGTTAGTTCCAACAATATCACCAATATGGTCTTCAAGTATATTTCCGCATTCATCAGTCACTTCAACATAACATCTGTCAATCTCTATATGATATCCGTCATGGCACTCACATTCAATTGCAGATGCTACTTCCTCTCCTAAACCATATCTATCAAACACCTTGCACCTAAATACTTTTTCAATCACTTTTCTGTCTGATGCTGTTAAAACTTCTGATGAAGTCAAGACAGCTTTCATTTGATAACAATCGTACTTCGTATCCATGTAGCGCGCTAATGCTGCTATACTTGCAGGATATCCCTGGATATATGCAGGCTTAAATTTTTTGATATTACTAACATAATGCTCTAAAACATCTGGTGTCATATTGTTTGTAGCTAACTGAAGCCGATTGCTCACAGGATTATAATATCCGAAAAACTTCTCTCCTCTCTCACCCCACTTAATTTTATCTTGAAACAATGTCTTATGAGCTCTTCCAAGCCAAACACCCTTATCACGGCTATTAAGCCCCGCAAAGTTTAACCATCTCAATATGCCTAATCGTCTTGCCCGAACCGTATTATCATCGTAGAGTATAGTCAAGTTTATTCCACTACTGCCTCCAGAAGGATGTTCTATTAAGTCATTTATGTTTACCTCATCCGAAACAAACTCATTGTAGTACTCTTTTACAGTTTGCTTATCAATAATCGGTAGTTTTGCAATATCCGAATTTAATTTTATATCCTGTGGTGTAATTCCAATACTTTTCCATGTATTTCTATAATACGGCACATGCTCATAAGCATAATTAATTAGCTTTTTAAATTTAATAAATGAACTATCAAGTGACTCGTCAATAACAACTTTTTCAACAAACAATTATCAATTCTACGATCTTCCTTATTAACAATAAAAGCATATGGTAAAATCAAAAAACGCTGAACACCATAAGGTAGATTTGAAAAAACATTCTTAATCATTCCCTTTAGAACCATCTTCTAAACCTCTCTTCCTAAAAACCATATTAAAGATACTTACAAAATCTTCCTTCTTAAATCTTCCGCCAATCAAAAAAATAAACCAGCTTATGACCGCACTTAGTATTGAAATGGCCAGATTCAAATCTAATGCCACTTGTATAATTCCCAAAAGCAAAGTGCATATAACACCAGAGTAATAAGCTTTTGATATTCTGATATGATATCCACTTCTATATTTCATCATTAATTGTGGCATAATCTGGGCAATACAAACCCCTATCGTTCTTCCAAGTACCACAGCTAGAATACCCAATTTGTTGATACAGATAAATGTTATTGAAAACTGAATAAAAACTTGTAATGCACCATTGAGCAAACGAAGCCAGTTTTTCTCCATAACAATCAACATTGGGGTATTTGTAAATCCCAAGGCAGAAATACATCTTGCAACTAGCAGAATAATCAGCAAATATTTATAAGTAACATATCCTTCCCCAAACATATTAAGTGCTACATCAGATAGAGTGATTACGCCGATAATACAGGTTACTAGGAAAAATAACATGTACTTCTCAATACGTTCGTAGGACTCTTTCACATCTTTCTTATTGCCAACCTTGAGAATATTTGAAAAGTAAGGTGTTGTCACGTTTCCCAATAGTGACGGGACGAAATCAACTAAAGTGTATATTGAAATAATTACATGATAATAACCTAACTGCCCCATGTCCTCAAGTGAGATTAAAAACATTTTATCTGCATTTAAATATAAGAATGAAAATAGTGCCTGCATAAAGGTAGTAATTGAGAAAAAGAAAAAACCTCTTGGAACATAAAACCCTCTTGCCTTACTAATAATCTTTTCTTTCTTAATAAAAGAAACACCAAGTATAATAGCAAGTATATTTGATACTATAACACTTGAAAAAACAATAGATACTAGTTTCTGCTCCAATAATTCTCTATCAACTAGGTAAACAGACAATAGTACAAAAGGAAGTAGTATTGCGTACAGCTTTGACATAATATTTGAAATACGTGCTTCAAGTAATGCGATTAATAGATAAGAAATAACCGTCATAACAATATAAAGTGGGGCTACAACAATTAATGCAACCCATTTTTCAGCACCATCTAATCCTCCGCTCAAAAGCAGATTCATCTTAGGAAAAATCAAAATCACAGCTACAAAAACTATATACATTCCGAATGACATAGCAATATATGTATGTAGTAATTGCCTTTTCTGAATTTCAGAGTCCATTTTGGGGAGGAAATTACTCAACACAACAGCTCCACCCATGCCCACAAAAGTAGTCAGAGAGGAAATAAAAACATTAACTGCTGAATATATACCAAGGGTCTCCGGTGATATTCTCCCTAAAAGAATATTGGAAGCATATGAGCAAAACATAGAAAACACGGAAGTAACAATCATCCATTTTGCACTTTTTAAAGCTTTCTTTTTTACTCCCTCTACTTGATTCAAGTACAGCTCTCCTCTAAATCATATATTTCTCTTCTTGACGATTCGCAAAGGAACGGTATTACAAAATACACAATATATCCCAATGCAAAAGCATCTGCAAGATTAATGAGTTTTGCTAAAAAAAACATAACTCCAACAATCATTATAGTATTCTCGCCAACACAATACTTTATTCTGTTAATAGCTTTCCAATAATAAACAATATATAGTACAAAGGAAACACCTATCCTCGCAAATCCATCAAAAATCGTAGAATGCAGGCCAACATAGTGCAACCCAATATAGTGTGTAGAGTAATTACCTGCTTCCAAATCCGATATAAATCTTGTATAATAACTTGTTCCAATAAGCGGAGAATCTAAAAATGACTTTATTGACATACCATAAAGTTTTATTCGTGCAATAACTCCATTTAAATCTTTGCTCTCACCTTTAATAAACTGTCCAAACTCGATCATCCGTCTTTCAACAAAGGTGCCATTAAATAGATGCGAAATATGATTTATGAACACATCACCTATAAAACCTCTTAGCAGGAAGAGTGCAACAGCCAAACATAGAAAAGATATAACAGCTGTTGCCTTGCTACGAGATGACGATTTCTTGCTCCAAATAATCAATAAAAAAAGTTCAAAAATCGCAAGTAAGATTGCAATGGCATAACTGCATTTTATCAATGTATATGTAAACACAATTATAAAGAAAAATGTAAGTAATTTATACTTATACTCTCTAAATGTAAAAATCAGAAATGGTACTAATAGAGAGAGTGCATATGCAATCTGATAACCCCCTCCAGTAATAAAATCCTGGTAAACATTTATATACCCAGCCATCTTTCTAGCTGCATTTGGATCTACTGCAATTAGTTTCAGAATATTAATACATAGATATACAATCACAACAAATCCAATCCAAGGCAAAATTTTTGACAAGTCACTAGTTTTCTTCTTTCCCTTGTAGTACAAAAAAAGGATAAACGGTGACTCGCTAATAATAATTGTAAAAGCATATTTCATTCCGTAAATAATATCTCTTGTTAATGTCACATACAAGAAATAGATTAGAGCAAATAAAACTAATAATAAAACTATATTATTACATATCGCATTTACTAATGCAGATTTATCTGTAAAAAATGCAACAACTCCCCAAAAAATCAGCAATATCAAGCAAATGAATTTGTAATTGCTTGTATTTAGTTCCAGAATACAAAAGCCACAATAAACTGCGGTCAGTATATCAATAAAGGAAATAGTAAAATGCTTAGCGGGGTTCGTCTCAATCAACTTCAATTTCTCCTATCTATTATTTTTGTAAAATAATAAAGCCAATTTTCTTTCTGTTCTGCACCATTCAAATTAAAATGTTTGCTAGCATATGTTGCAATCAAATTAGACAAGCATTTGCGAAAATCTCCATGGTTACATAAATAATCCTCATCCCCCAGCATTTCTCTCATTATTGGAATATCTGATGCAATTACAGGTGTTCCCAAAATGTGTGCTTCGCTAACAACCATTGAAAATGTCTCGTGTAGAGATGGTAAAAAAAGATAATCTGCTTCCTTGAAGTAAGGATAAGGATTGCTCTGAAAGCCAAGTAAAATCACTCTTTCTTCCAAGTTATTCATCTTAATAATGACTTCCAACTTTTCCTTTTCGGGACCATCACCTGCAATATACCACTTCAGATTGTGATTCTCTCTAAAAAGCGGTAGTAGGTCTATTAATGTAGAGACAAGTCCTTTTTCTTCTACTAATCTGCAACCCGAAAAGAGAACAATCGTGTTTTCCTCTCTTTCAAAGACTCCTTGATGCTCAGAAGCTTTTTTAATAATCTCCGCATCTGGAATATAGTTGTAGCAATATAGACATTTATCTTTTAGAGACGGGTATGCAACAACAAAATTATCCATACAGACCTGTGACACACTCACTATTTTATCAAAACATTGATATGTTTTCAGATTATTCAGAGTTGCCAGCTTTGTTGCTAAAAAATCAGCATGCACCCACGCAATCTTTTGGGATGACTTACACTTTTTAAGAGCAAATTTCCCAAAACCTGTAACCAATGTCTTCTTACTGGTTTCCTGATGATAGGAAATAACAATATCATATTCGCCGACATTCTTTTGAAATGCGAATGCAAATCTAACTGGTAAATCATTCCCAAACATTCTAGACCAAATACTACCAACTGTTTTGAATAATCTTTGTATCACCGAACCGTATTGTCTACAATCACGCTTACTCATTCCCAAAACCTGGACAAGCGATGATAGCTTAAGGAGTTTTACATTATTTGGTACTCTATTCCTTAACGGACCATTTTGATTGAACACAGCTAATGTCACATCATATTCATTATGGATTGCCTCTAGCATATTTGCTAAGGCCATCTGAATTCCGCCGAGCTCAAATGATTTATTAATAATTAATAATCTTTTTTTTATCATAATAATGATTCCTTAACTCTTCCTACAGCCTTATTGCTATAGACTCCATATGCTTCTATAATATTCATCTCACTGCTCCCCTACCAGACATACAAGAATTAACTATGTAAGAATTTACTAGGTGGCAAACCTTATGAATTAATCAAGCAACATTATTCTATAGTATTGGGGTATTATAACTACATATCTCATCTTATCTAAAAATATTATCAATATATTACAGCTCAATTACACATTTATCCATCGTTAAATGAGCCTAATATTGTATACTGCAGTGCATACCTCGTTCTCTTTATAAAATTGTTCTTTTATAGAATACAACTAAAATTCACAAGCTCTAAATTGTACTCTCGGAATATATCTCTTTGTAAATCCGAAGTAAATTGATGATACTCACGGATACGCTGATCCACAATCTTCCCAAAATAAGGGGAGTCTTTTTTTGTTGCTGGATGAATCACATACTCTCCAATACTCCTGTCTATCCAGTCTATCTCTTTAAACAGATATTCCGGTTTATTTATATCAGTACTATTCAAACACACAATTAAACCGTCTGGAGAAGAAATTCCTCTCTTATGAGCATTATGCTGCCAGATATCCAGCGTCCTTGACTTGATTGGCTCTGCTAATCTCCAGATTAATGGCATCTTCTGTGAGTTATCACTGCCTTGCACATAAATCCGCTGGTGACTACGCATCTTATTTATTCCCAACTCAACAGCAGTGTCGACAAACAGACGATAAATACCGAAATCAACATGGGTATTCTGATGGGTATTCCAATAATCAGGCTGTCCCATCAATTCAAAATAAATATTGTGCTGTGCTATCAATTCTCTCTTAATTTCCTCAAAAGAAAGGCGTTTGTTTCTCAATCTTCTCCGGAATTCAAGGTACGGATAAAACTCCCCATTTTTTGCAACCAAAGTCGGAATTTCCTCTCGAGGTAGTATAGGCTTTCCACAAGTCAAAACCCAATGTAATCCAACAGAAACGTTAGGGTTTTCTTTCAAATTTGCAGCTTCTTTATACAAAGGCATATTCACCATAACATTTGTTGAGGTAATAAGACCAGCCGCAATTCCTGCATCAATAGCATCATTTACTGCTCTTGACATACCATAATCATCAGCTGTTATTATCAATTTTTTCATATAGTTTTCCTCTCTTAAACTTAACCCGTTCAATATAGTATTTTGCATAGGATGATAGTAGATATGTTAACCAATTTGCCTTTGATAACCGAAAAACAATACTTTTATCTGACTCAAATGGAATATCCAGTAATTCAGGCATTTTCCTCTTAATCAAACTAACATGAATATAAGATTTCTTTCTTTCTTTTCTGCTTATGGAAGTCCACAAGTAGATAATGCTTCTTGAATTGAAAATATTTAGATATACTTGACCGATAGAGTTATATATTAAACTTTCTTGTGCAGCCCATCTACCCATTCGCATTTCAATAGAAAAAAGATCAAAAACATTCACGCATTCGCCACTGTTCTTGATTTCTTCCATCCACAATCCTAGTTGATTTTTTGTTTCACTGCTATAATTGTGAAGCTTACATCGGAAATAGCTCGGTGTAGCAAAACATATTGGAATATCTCTGTGTAGAGAACACTTTCCCACTTGCCCTATAATATCTCCGTTAATTATTGCTCCGTTTCCACAATGCTCGTAGATGGTCTGAGCAATTTGCAGTGTTCTAGGTGAATAATGATTCTCACCCAGCAAATAATCCATTTTTTTTCTCAATTCTTTTGAAACTGTTATATCATGAATCTGCTTATAAGGGAAATGATTCTTTAGGCATAATAGCCAAGGAACAACAATATCTTGGTCATTTTCCTTATGCTCTGGATGTTTAATTGTATAACAGTGAATATCTTCATCTATATTTGCTAAAAAAGCTAACACAACTCTACTGTCACGCCCAGCCGTAATGGGACAATAGATTTCAAATTTGCGTACATAAAATTCGCACATAACTTCAATAAGTGGTGTAGCTAATTCTGTAACCTCATCAATCGTTAAAACCAACTGGTCTCGAACTGAATTGATGAATCTATTTGCCTCTCGCTCATTAACTGACAGGTAATGATTTGGTAGTAACTGTTTAATCTCACTGTATTGGGTAATATCAAAAGGCATTGCTTGCGCAATATCACCAGAATCTCGAATACTCTGGAATTCCTGATCTGGGGTATATTTATATTGATTTACTAAATAATACAGATTGCTTGTACACGAAAATGATTCTTCCACATTAAAAAAAACGGGAATACTGCAAGTAGCATCCCCTATGAGAAAATATTCCTCTTTTTGTCGATAAAAAATTAGATATTTTCCACCCAATAACCTCTCAAATTTAATAACCTCTGAAATATTTGAACAGCATGAAATAATCTTATCAGCAAGGCTATCACTTTCTCTTGTAAAAACATTTACTGCATAACCAAATATAATACACTCACTGTTATCGTTATAAGAGTGCATAGAGGGAGTTCTAGAATCTGTCAACATAATGTATTTCCCAAAATTAAACTTATGCTCTAATTCTTCTATTTCTATATCAGATTCACTAATATAATATGAAAAAATACAAGATCCCATATCCCCTACCTTACATTCATTTTGAAACTACTTTTTTATAAATCTGATCGTATTTCCTAACTATTTTTGCCCAACTGAACTCTCTTGCTGAACTTACAACATTCTTTTGAATATCATAATAATTGTCTATTACACGTTTAATGCCAGCAGCTACTTCATTCGGGCAATCCACCACTACATGATACCCAACAACACCTTCATCAAACTGCTCATCAAAACCTTGACCTTTTGCGTAAATAACTGGTATACCCTGGCTCATCGCCTCCGCATAGACCAAGCCAAACGACTCTGTAAAAGATGGCATTACAAATATATCTGAATCTCGATAGATATCAAGAAGTTTATCTTTTGGCATTTCTGGATAACATTTTGTAAAAAAGTCTTTTTTAATAATCCGAAATTCTTTTTCATCCTGAACCTTTCCTACAACCAATAAAGTCGTTTCATAACCTTGTTTCCGCAGTATAGCCATTGCTTTTTGAGTTGTTGGAATATTTTTGTTCTTATCTATTCGTCCTACATAAACAAGTTTTACAGCTTTCTTGTTGATTACCTTGTCTTTTATAGGCGTATTCTCAAACCAGAATTCATCAATCCCATTAGGTATGATAAATGTTTTTTTTCTAATCTCTGCCCAATAGGCTTTTGGAATATACTTTTCAAAAACTTGTTTACGGTACGCCTCTGACAGAAAGAAAACAGCTGAAGCGTCACGCATAATCTGCACACCTCGTATATGTAAGTGTGGCATTAAACGAAAAAAATCATTGACATCTGTATTACGAACTGCAACCACATAAGGGATTGCAAACTTTTTAGCAAGCTTTCTTGCACAATTTCCATCAGTAAAAAGTGTATATGCGTGTATCAAATCAAAGCATGGTATATCAATATTAGTCTCAATACCATTCCTAATCTTTTTTTGCTTGCAATCAAAGAATAGGCGATCCCACTTTCGGAAACACTCACAAACAAACACATTTGCATTCGGTTCAATTACTGCTAGATTTTTATCATAAGTTGGTACAAATACCTGATTATCATATCCAAGAATATCCAAATTCTCAATCATTAATTGATGGAGTGTTGTGCCAATATAGTTACAGTTAATGTGAAATATACGCATATCTTTCTTCTCTTACAGTTTCAAGAATTTAATCTAAGAATAATTCAATTCCACAATATTTTACATCAAGAAGAACTTATTCATCATCATGCCTAATAATTATTGAACATTATCGTCATTATTACTTTTAGTCCAGCAGCTTTAAATATAATTTGGAACTAAGCATAAATCTATTTACCATGCATTCAAAGATTATCGCTGTTGAGAAATAATGCCACTTTCTCGCACTCTTTTTATAATTCTCAATTTACCTATACATAGAATCACTATTTCTTATTCTTAATACATCGAATTACTGATGCTTTTAAGTAATGAACTGATTGTTTCACAAGCATTATTTGTTAAGAAAAAATCTGTACCTAACAACCCTTTTGCTAACCTTTTTGTGAAACAATGAATCTATCGCTACTCTTATATATATATCAGTGTTATATTGAGGATATAGTAACTGATATTAAATTATTTATTATCTCTAGCTAATTCTTCCATTTTCAGAACTGAATTTACTTTATGAATCAACTTATTGTTATCGAACATAAATAAAAAATTCCTAAATGGGTAAATCAGTTTAATTATCCATTTTACCTTTGGATTGTATTCTATGTGGAGCTGACAATATGCTTTTCTAAAACCAAATAGCCTTTCTAAATAATCTTGATATGCTGTTTCATGACTAATATTTCTACTGCCATCACAGATGTAACCACCATTCAAAATAAAATCTTGATTATCTTGTAATATTTGATACACAATAGCAGCATTAATCTCTAGCTTTTCATAAAAAGGAAGGACTTTCACAACAGATAGGTATGTGCATTTATTACCTTCTTTTAATAGTGCGTATCCGCACAGACTCTCTGTTTCTCTAAAGAAAGCTCCATAAACAGCATACTTCCAACTTTCAATCGAAGCAATAAAACTATCATAATTAATACTTGGTTTGTATTTGCTTGGATAAGTCTCATATGCTTTTATAGTAATCTTGTACAAATCTTCTTTATACTCTTTAGGGTTTATTTTATAAACATCAAAATTATTAGTTCCCTTATTAATTCTATATCTTCGCTTACTTTTTATAGTGCTTATGTCAATTGGCGAATCTTTGATTACATACCACCAATTAGTCACATAATCACAATCGAACCCTGTAGTCCATCGAGCTAATAATGGTGTGTCCCGCCACCCTGCTTTCCAAATGTTTCCGCTTTCTATTAACGAAATATCAGGATTAATATGTGGCGGTGTTGATGGTATCGCAGCATGATTATATAATCTCCAACCCTCTACACTCACAAGTTACCTCCAATAGTAATTTTATTCCTTTTTGTCCTAAATCCTTCTAATAATTATTTAGAAAATGCCCTTCATATAATCAAGAAAACCCGCTTTCTCAATATACTTAAATCTTAGTAGATTTTATCATTCCATGCAAAAAGTTACAGACTTTTGCAAATCCTAGTTATTAAATGCAGAAAACATATTAATAAAATCATGTTCTACAAAAAATCCCTTAATATAAGGTATCTAACCGTTAAAACTTCATATTACAGTCTCCAAAAAGAAAAGCCAAAGTTCATCACATCCTTAATATTAAAAATTCCCTTGACATCAACAAGCACCTTTTCCTCAACGGGAATATCTTTATACATATTATTTACATGCTCCAAGCTTAACAATTTAAATTCTTTATGAGCTACAGCAAAGATAATGCAATCAGCATCTTGAGCCTCATTTATTGATTTTAATTCAATGTTGTATTCACATTGTGCTTCCTTTTTGCTTGCCCATGGATCAATTACCACTGGAAAAATACCATACTCCTTAAGCCTGTTATAAACATCAATAACTTTAGAGTTCCTAATATCAGAACAATTTTCTTTAAATGTAATTCCAAAAACAATAACTTTGCTCTTAGCTGGTGCTTTTCCAACCTGTATCATCTTCTTAATTGCTGCATCTGCTACAAATTCTCCCATACCGTCATTAATTCTCCTGCCAGACAGAATAATCTGACTGTGATATCCTAACTTTTCAGCTTCATATATAAAATAATATGGGTCTACACTAATACAATGCCCCCCAACCAATCCAGGTGTAAACCTAAGTGCATTCCACTTTGTATTCATTGCTTCAATTACTTCATTAGTATCAATTCCGATACGGTCAAAAACCATAGCAAGTTCATTCATAAAAGCAATATTTATATCGCGCTGACTATTTTCTACAACCTTTGCTGCCTCAGCAACTTTAATAGAACCAGCTTTATGTACACCGGCTTTAATAATTAGTTCGTATACTTTAGCAATTTCTTCTAAACTCTCACTATCCATACCAGAGACAATCTTCACTATCTTATCCAAGGTGTTTACTTTGTCTCCTGGATTTATTCTTTCAGGGGAATACCCAACCTTGAAGTCTATTCCACATTTCAAACCAGATGATTTTTCCAAAATTGGTATGCACACATCCTCAGTCACCCCAGGATAAACCGTTGATTCGTATACGACAACTGAACCTACTCTCAGATTGCGACCCACTGTAACACTAGCACTTTCAACTGGGATAAGATTTGGTGTTTTATCTAGGTTTATTGGAGTTGGCACTGCTATTATATGAAACTTAGCACATTGTATATCTTTTTCAGCAGTAGTAAATTTTACAGTGGTATTACTTATAGCTTCACCCCCTACCTCATTAGTGGGATCAACACCTGACTTGTAAAGATTAATCTTTTCAGCATTTATATCATAACCTATTACATTAATTCCCTTATTGGCAAATGAGACAGCAATAGGCATACCCACATAACCTAATCCAATAACAGACATAGACTCTTCTCTATTAATCAGTTTTTCATAAAGTGACATATAAGTTATCTTCCTTCACATATTTCCTATATTTAATTTTCTTTATTGTTCCCCAAAATAAATTGCGAACAGTCAATGATAGAGCGCAGATAGGACTCTTTTTTTCAGCAACTCTCCACATTATATAGTGATGCTTAATCAGTTTAAGTTTGCTACCACTTGATATTGACCCATCCCGTTTTATATATGATGATAGGCACATAGGATATCTATAGCATGGGGTTTTTTTTATTATTTTAAGCCACATCGCATAATCATTATTTTTGCTCAATGGTTCAATTTGAATCAACCCCACATATTCTCTGTCATATACAACAGTTATCGTTGAAAAATAACAATAGTCCTTCATCTTACGTTCGTTAACTATATTTGGTCCCGTGTATATGTATGGTAACCACTTCCCATCACGTTGAATCCTATAGTCGGTATAAGTAAACTTAAGATCATTATCTTTCATAAATTTAATCTGTTTTTTAAGCTTATCTTTATCCCATAAATCATCACTATCAAGAAACGCAATCCATTTACCTTTAGCTTCTCTTAAAGCTCTATTCCTTGAAACAGCAGCACCACTATTTTTCTCATTCTTTAAATAATTAATCCTTTTGTCTTTTATTGCTGCAACTATTTCATCCGAACCATCTGTCGAACCATCATCTACAATAATTAATTCCCAATTAAGGTATGTTTGATTTAATACTGAATTGATGGATTTTTCAACATACTGTGCTGTATTATATGATGGCATTATTATTGATACCAAATCGTCCATACTACACCTTCATTAATTCTTTCGCTTCATTATGTTTCTCTTCATACTCACCTTGCTCAATAATACCATTCTGAAGGAGCCAATCACCAAGATTAATATCTGACGCTGTTCCAGTACGAACGATATTTGAGCGTTTAAACACAATTTCAATAGTCTTAAAAATAATCTTCATATCTCCGATAAAAGTTATCTGCCTTATGTATTGTAAATCATTCTCGAATTTATCTTCCCAGCTAATATTATTACGACCATTAACCTGTGCAAGACCTGTGAGTCCTGGACGTACAATGTGTCTCATTCTCTGTTGCTCTGTCATAAAGACCATATCGCAGACAAGTTGAGGTCTTGGTCCCACTACGGACATATCACCTCTTATTATGTTTATAAGCTCCGGTAGTTCGTCAAGTGAAGTTGACCTAAGAAACTTACCGTATTGTGTGAGTCTTTTTTCATCGGGTAAAAGTCTCCCATACTCGTCTTTCTCATATGTCATTGTGCGAAACTTTATTAACTTAAAAATTCTTTCGTTTTTCCCAGGTCTCGGTTGTGCAAAAAAAGGATTGCCCTTCATTTTAATTGCCCCCAAGACAGTCAAAACAAGCAACAATGGAAATAGTAAAATAAAGGAAATAAGTGCTAATACGAAGTCCAATGGGTGTTTGAAAAATTTTTCGTACATATTTATTTCCATCAAAAACAGTTTTTTAACAGCTCGATTACTTTATTCTGCTGCTCCACTGTCATCTTAATATCCGAAGGCAAACACAAGCCACGCTCAAAAATATCTCCTCCAACATCACCTTCGACATTTACATAATCACATCCTTTAAATACTGGTTGAAGATGCATGGGTTTCCATATTGGGCGTGCCTCAATGTTTGAGTTCTCAAGTTTTAGTCTAATCTGTTCTGGGGTTACTTTCACTCCTCTATCAATCAACATACAGCTAAGCCAAAAATTCGGTTTACTGCATTCAAGATAAGGATTCATTTTTACCGGCAGGTCTTTAAGACCTTCTTTATATCTTTTATAAATCTTCTCTTTGATATTTCTATGTTCGTCAAGATGCAAGAGCTGACCGCGCCCAATCCCTGCAACAATATTACTCATGCGGTAATTATAACCAATCTCACTATGTTGGTACCAAGGTGCAGGGTCTCTTGCCTGTGTTGCCCAAAAACGAGCTTTTCTAACTGCTTCATCATCATCACTGACAAGCATTCCACCGCCTGAAGATGTAATAATTTTATTGCCATTGAACGACTTAAACAAGCGGAGATAACACAATATGTAGTATATAATACAAATCTAACTCACCATATATAGTGTATTTCCATATATTTTTTCGGGTTTATATTCTGTTAAAATAAGTGAAGAAATTGCCCATAACGCAATAAAACCCCTCTGCCAAAGTAGCAAAGAGGTCTTGGATTGAATCTGATTATTAACTAATTCGTGTTCTTCTACGTGATTTTATAATTTCTCCGCATCCGTCAGCAAAAATGCCACAGCGCCATATTCCTCGATAATCTTTCCTTCCATTCGGTAAGCGAAAGCCTTGTCCCATCCTGCGGACTCTGCAATTTTATTGGTAAACAACTTGCTGCATAGGTAGAACCCTGCATCTGCCTTTGAAAAGAGATTGTCAGGAACAAGAAAACTATCCGGCTGCTTTGCATCACAACCACGTATATAGACCGTACCCTTATCCTTACTGATGAGAAACTGGATATACCGGGGGCATTTGAGCACTTCGATGGTCGATTTATGAATGTGCACCTTATCCCACCGAAGTGAAAAACGCAGGTAGCACTTTCTATCGTGTTCAACATTCCCCTTAGTCTGTTCTGTCATAAGAGCTCCTTTCCGCCTGTTCAATCGCTGCTGGTTTCAGGCCCACTGGTATAGGGTCGTGTAATCAGTTCTGCAGCTGTAGGTTCATGGGCGCGGCTAGCTATGGCAAAGATACTTTCTTCTCCACTCTTTGCATTGTTCAGCATGTAGTAAGTCTCTAAATCAATTCGATACGTATCTCGATGTTCAGCAAAGGTAACACCAAAGGATTCTCGCCATTCCTGGGGATAATACCGTTTTCTTTTTTTGACCGTTTTCCCATCCGCCTGTGTGATGACTTCCGGCACCACCATCTCACATTCTTCCAAATTGAAAACGACTAAGGGCTGTCCATCGATTACTTGATACACTGCTTGGATCTTATAGCGGTTCTCAGGTATCCAGTTCATCATCTCAAATATCTTTGCTCCAAATACTCGACAAACCGATTGTCGCGGTAGCATCTTATTTCCTTTGCTCCTACTCCATTTGAACGCGTCCTTTGTATACGAATCGCTTGGTAGCACTATGAGCCGCTTCCTGGCCCTATCAACAAGAAGCAGAACGTATTCTGTATCCTGGAAAAGGCGTACGCATGCCGTGTTAAATACCACCCTGTCATAATCGATGGTCATGTTCGGCTTATATTTGGGTGACAGAAACTCAGAACGCACCACTTCAGAGGAATTCAGCTCATCCAGTGACTGTAAGCCACCTTCCACTGCATTTTTCTCGGTTTCTATCATGCTCATAAAATACCCTCCTGCAGCATGCCATGGATTGAAAATGATTGTGCATTTTTTTCGGCGCAAAATTCAGATTCATTCACCGTTAGAGCTTCCATTTGTTTTCGTATTTCTTCCTCAGAGGGAACATCGGCAAATCGTTCAAATCCTTTCACCTCGACCCCGGGGGCGTTGATGTTCCATTCATCCAGCTGCATTGCCAAAAGCTTGCGGCAGGATGCGAAGTGTTGGGGCAGACGCACGCCAAAACTGTCCCTCCACTCAGTCGGTAATAAGGTGGTTTTCTTTCTACTTTTGGCAGTTACTCCGTTTTGATTGTCGCCCGAGGCTTCGATGTCGATGAACATCTGACACACAGTC
>Ga0255341_1001856_pt1 | contig 28465 bp, 10 predicted proteins | sample wastewater_treat_8_FD_192418 | JGI IMG/M metagenome (GOLD analysis project Ga0255341, IMG submission 192418) | Wastewater microbial communities from Lulu Island WWTP, Vancouver, Canada - plant12 | ecosystem: Engineered > WWTP > Wastewater > Unclassified | place: Canada: Vancouver, British...
TTCTGACCCCAAATTAGTAAATATTAGCAAAACACCCTTGATATTTTCCTAATAATGGTTATTGCGTGAAGTTGTCAAGGTACATCTATTGTAAAAAAAGAGTTTATGCAGTGGAATCAATATTGCATAGTTTGAAGAGATTCTCTGGAGTTACCTGTAAAATCTCCCGATTCAGCATCGTATTCTACATAATATCGAGTGATACCATATCCAAAAAAATTTTCTATTATATCCCCTTTAAAGACCCCATTAAATTTACTATCCTGGTCAAGAGGTTTCTTTATTCCGAGACCCTCATCTCCCAATTCATATAAAATACTATCCAGATAAATACATGCAGAATCACCCATACCTTCCATTTTAACAGCTGAAATATTTGCTTTGGTGCCAGGTAAACTATAATACTTATCATTATTAGCGGACATAGCAGAATAAACATAATTTCCATTTTCATCTCTCTCAAAAAGGTTGAAGTTTTTGGCTATAACTTGAATAAATTCATCAGAATTGCCATCATATGTATAAACCCCAATAAATCGTGTATTGAGATTGCCATTTGCAATATCACTGGATGCTTGACCTCCAAGTATCATGTCATTTACATTATCTCCATCTATGTCTCCGTATGTAAATGCTGCCCGCACTATTTTAGATGTATCATAATTCAAATCAATAGATTTTCTTTTCTGAAACATATTATAGCGATCACCGTAAAGTACTACCGCCTGAGAGCTGCTGTTATCATCCTTGCCATAATAATATCCCCATGACAATACAATATCGTCGGTTCCATCACGATTGAAATCACCTGTTGTCAAAGAAACCATATTCGATACCAATGGACTCTCATTAAAGTAATATGTCCATTCTTTTTTCCAGTTGTTCACATCAAGGTATGCATTTTCTTTAGCAGATGATGAAACTTGAAGTTTATAAATTTCAACACGAGAGTTTCCTTTCTCCGGTACATAAACTGCAATCTCATTGATATTGTCATCATCCTTATCATAGTTTCCAGTGGTAACTTGCAGGTAGTTTTGCATCTGATAAGGACTTTCGGAAAAACTGTCCTTCTGAGCATTTCCAATATTCTTGTCAGTACCTAGCAACACTTTTGTTTCACTGCTTTTTTCACCTGTTACAGGATTATTAAAATACATGTATAATCCGCCATTTGTGCTTAAGTTACCAACACCAACTGTAACAACCTGACCGGCAGTACCATAAACCGAACTTGTCACAAAATTACCTGAAGCAGAAGCACTGGCAGCAAAATCAGCAATGGAAATTACAGGAATATTTGTTGGCGATGGTAATAGTGAAGCTTCCTGGGTAGGTGATACATCTGGAGTATTGGTTGCTTCAACAGTTGCTGAATTGGTTGGCGTTGAAGTAGGTTCATTTTCCTGAGTTTGCGTTTGGGTTTGGGTTGGAGTAGGTGTATTAGTTTGTGTAGGTGTTGGTGTAAATTGTAGTGTTGTGATCATGGGAGATTCATAAAATTTTCCCATTCCTTGATTTAAAGGTTTATTATGACCATATAGTTTTTCTGTTAACCCATGATCATCTCTGCCAGTTATAAACAACTCATAGACAGGGTTTATAATTACTTTGTTTCTTCCGTATGGATTCTCCTTGCTGTATTCATCATAACCCTCAGGCATAAGCGTTGTATCAATACCTAGTGCATCAAATGCATTCATTTTGCCAATTTCTTTGTTTTCCGCTTCTTCTCCAACTGCATATGAAACATTGGATGAAACACCACCTGCAAACTGGAATGGTATTAAATTAGGTAATATTAAAAACAACGCTAACAACAGTGATATTTTTTTCCTCATCGCAATTCCTCCTTATTTACATTTTCGGAAAGATATCTTTCCAATATAATTTTAAAGCTATTTTAATATATAGTAATGAATTTGGTATGAAATGCATAAATTCGAGTGCAAGACGCCGAAAAATTGGAATGAAAGGTACATTAGCTCATTGGAATTACTGGTTCTCTATAACCTTGGCTTCGGCTGTATCCTTCCCACTGTCGGACAGATCGGGGGTTTTCACGTCCACTGGACACACAAAAAAGAACAGAAATCTGCTCTTGGCTTCCTCTCAATACTGTAAAACGCACATTCATTTCCTATAAAATGTGTTTTTACTGCAAATGTCATCTATGAAATTTTTTTTTGCTTTACTCATATTATTTTATCTTACATAATAAAGATTTACAGATGAAGAACCCATAAGATACTGATTAAGAATAGCCCAATCAGTTGTATCAATATAACCGTTACGGTTGATATCAGCAGCGAGGGTACGATATTTCGTGCTGATATTTGTTGCTACATCATATCCCAATATAATATTACGTATCGCAGTTAAATCATCTGAATTTACATAAGAGTCACCGTTTACGTCACCCACCATAATTGGTCTTTCAACCCAAGAGAAAGAATATGTTGAACCGTCAAGCGTAATTGTACTATCGCCGTTAACAATGCCATTTTTATACCAGCCTATATTACAATTACCACTTGAATTACAATCTGCGTAAGTAAATGTGTTGCCGTTTACAGATGTAACAAATACGCTGTGATTTGCAATGCCACGGTATGATACACGGAGATGATCGCCGACTCTTGGTTCGTATTGGGTTAAATTTGAGAGCTGAAGATACTTTGTAGTATTAAAATATTCATACTGGAGTTTTTTGGCAAAGCCTGCACACTGATAATATGGTTCTTCAGCGGACATATCGAATGTATTATTGTAGCCATCAAGGAATGTATTATTGATGGTTATGTATTTACAATACGGACCTGAATGTATATCGTTATCATGATTGCATTCAGTCTCTGAGGGTACATTTGTATCATTTAAATAATCATAATAATTATTCCAGAATGTTGATGATGGGTATTTCATTGCTTTCAAGCCTGTAAAATACGATGCATTAGCGGGATTAACAGCAATTTTCTGATCTAAACTGGTATAAAGTTTTTCTTCAAGAAGAACAAGGTCTGCAGCATTACATAATCCGTCATAATTAAGATCGGCAGATTTCTGCTTTCGTGTTGTATTCAGAATTGAGGTATTGCCGTTAATGTATGATTTATAGTCGGCAATGTCTTTTGAATCAATTTCGCCGTCATCATTTACATCGCCCATAATATATACTTTTACTTCATCAAATGCATTCTTTATAATATTATTGTAATTTGTCCTTTTTGTACCTGTAAATACATCCGTTGATGCAAGAACAGCTTTTCTACAATCAGAGAACGTCGCTTTTTTTGTGTCATCTGTCATATCCTTCAGCTTATCCATCGAACGATACCAGATAACCTTAAGATCCTCCGCTGGAATTCCATTAGTTTCCATAAGGTATGCAGCTTTTGATATTACCGTAGAACCAAGGGCTGAATATGTACGATCACCGGAATTATTTATTAGTGTTGGAAGTGCTTGTCTTAAGCTTGTATAATCTGTATAAAAATTATTATTTGTTAAATTGGCGTCTGGATCATCATTCCATACATCCGGAGTTATTGTTTCATTAGGCTGTGCAATATCTCTTATGCTGTAAACTTTATTATTGTTGTTAATGTTCTCAACAAATTGATTTGTTCCAATTTTCCATTCACGTGTACCGTCGTTAAGCTCGCCCATTATATCACTGTATGCTTCCATAAGACAATTTGTTTCATCATCAACGGTGCTATCCCAGCCAAGTTTCAACTGTGTAACAAGATGAGTGAATTCGTGCGTTACTACGTCAATATCCGTTCCCCAGTTCTGAGTTTTTCCCCCACCGATTCCGAATATGAGTCCATAATTAGACGCTTTTGCATTATTATATTCAGGGAACCTTGATGCAAGTGTAATACATATTTGTTCGTTGCTTCCGTAAAAGTCCCATCCGAGATCGTTATAAAAATCCCACGCTTTACCAACATTATAAAGAAGAGCCATATTATCATGATAATAACTTGAATCAGTGCTCACAATATTTGACATGCTTGAACCAATAAGAATATTTCGATTCATATCATAAAAATATGTTTCTCCGTCTTTCTGCGCCAGATTTACGCTGAATACATAATTTCCGAGTATATCACTTGATGGCTTGTAAAGTATCGGATTACGTACGACAAGAACATCGTTGTAAGGTGTATACCCTGATGATGCATTTGATGTGAATACAGTTGCCTGCAATGAGGTCAAGGTGCTAACAGCTATTACAGCAGCAGCAATAGCTCTTTTTAATTTTCTTTTCATTTTAACACTCCTTCCTTCGAATTAGTTTTTGTCATATTAATTATATAGTAGGAAATTATACCATTAGCACCTGCCATTGTCAAACAACTTTCAGCAGGTGTCCGTCCAATTATCCTTCATTTTTCTATTTAATTTAGGATATCCTTACTATTATTCATTATTCTACAATTTATATCAATATTATTAATATATTCGCCATCTATGTTTGATATAAAACAACACCACTTAGCATATAAAAATGAAGGGGCTCGATACAACCCCTTCATTTCCCCACACTCTACTAAATTTATTAGCAATGCTCTATCCGATACTCATATCCCATATAAAAAATCAAGTAACTTTTATCGGATCCTTCTCCACCTTGCTAGGCACTATTGTTAAACTTGAGAATTTATCCTTTAGCAGGCGGTTTAATTCATTTACAATAATTCGTTCCGTTCCGAAATGTCCTGCATCAATGACACATAGACCCAGTTCTGCAATATCAAGAGCTGTATGGTACTTTATGTCTCCTGTTACAAGTATATCCAGTTTATTAAGTGACGGGATAACATTGCCGTCAAAGCTTCCGCAGAATACTCCAACCTTCTTTATTCTTTCGCTTCTATCTCCTATAATTCTCAGGCTTTGCAGGTTTAATGAGCTTTTAACCAGTGCTGTAAATTCATCAAGGCTCAATGCCTTATCAAGCTCTCCTGTTTTACCGTATCCATACTCTTTTCCACCCTGAACAAGTGCATAAATATCGTATGCAGGCTCTTCATATGGATGGGCTTTAAGCATATACTCTACAACCTTACCCAGCAACTCTTCCCTTACAATAGTTTCAACCCTGTATTCACTGACCTTCTCCAATTTGTTTGTATCTCCTATAAAAGGATTACTGCCCTCTAAAGGTCTGAAAGCACCTGTTCCCTCCAATGTAAATGAACAGTCACTGTAATTGCCTATCCATCCTGCTCCGGCAGCGGTCATGGCATTTGTAACCTTATCACCATATTCACAGGGTACAAAAACAACTATTTTATATAGCTTTTCCTTCTTGTGAATTCTAAGATTTTTTATGTCCTTGAGCCCTAATGTTTTAGCTAAAGTATAGTTTAAACCGCTTTCAGCAAAATCCAGATTGGTATGTGCACTATAAACACATATATCTTCCCGTATAAGATTGTAAATCAATTCACCCTTGGGATCTTCCGGATTGATTCTTTTTATCCCCTTAAATAAAAATGGATGATGCGATATGATCATGTCTGCCTTTTGTTCTATGGCCTCTTTTACAACCTGTTTCGTTATATCCAGACATATCAGTATCTTATCAACCTTTTTGTTTTTACTTCCTATCATAAGGCCTATATTGTCCCAATCCTCACATAAATGTGGCGGTGCAATTTCTTCCAAATAGTTCATTATATCCTTACATATGATACTCATAGCTCTTTACCTCCATTTTTTGTAAAAGCTTTTTTGTTTAATCAAGCTCTTCTGCCATTCTTTTAAATCTATCAATCAAGGACTTGTAATGCTGCCTTAATTCATCCTTTTCAGGACCCATATCTTCCATTTTTAATACAATCTTTTTATATGTATTTATTTTCTTTTCTATAAAATCCTTAAGAAGAGGATCCCTTCTCTCAAAAAGCTTTTCTCCAAAATGATAATAAACCTCATCCTTTACGGAAGGCTTTCCAATCCATTTAGCTACAATAACATTATATATCTTTTCGCCTTCCCTTGCCAGCTCTTCATCCACAATATCAAAACCCGTTTCATAAAGCCATTTCCTTAAACATTCCAGTTCATTCATGGGCTGTAAGATTATATTTTCGCAATTGATAACCTTATTTAGCCCATCACCTATAATCCTGCTTATTAGATAGCCGCCCATTCCAGCAATAATAACCACATTTGCCTCATTTTCGCATAATGGATCAAGCCCGTCCCCTAAACGGGTTTCTATGTATTTTGAAAGTCCACAGTACCCAATATGTTTTTTAGCGAACAAAATTGGACCTTCCTTAACATCACAGGCTATTGCTTTTTTGCAGATTTTATTTTTCACAAGATAAATTGGAATGTATGCATGATCAGTCCCAATATCGCATACAGTATCACACTTGACTGTTTTCGAGGCTATAAGCTTTAATCTACATTTTAATTCCATAACACTCCACCAAAAAAATTTCCGACAAAATAAAATAAGAAGCTTATACAAGCTTCCTATTATTAAGTGGGCCTTCAGGGACTCGAACCCCGGACCAACCGGTTATGAGCCGGTTGCTCTAACCAACTGAGCTAAAGGCCCTTGAGCTCCTCAAGTAGGACTCGAACCTACGACCCTGCGGTTAACAGCCGCATGCTCTACCGACTGAGCTATTGAGGAATGTTGTCGTCATGTCTCAGACACGTATTATATTATACTGATGGATAGAATTTTGGTCAAGATAACTACAGCCCATATTTTACCGCTATTACAGATTATATTCATCATTATAGTTTTTTCGCATTGTATCTATTGATAGCTTATTTTTTCACACTTTTTATTTATTATTAATCGCATTTAATATAAACTATATTATATAAGGTTAATTCTCTACTTTTATCTGTCGCAAATATCTGATGCAAATTCCGGTAAAACGTACACACAAAAAAAATTTTATTTTCGAACTATATAATAGATTAAATATATAAATTTACTTAGGAGGTTGGTATAATGAGCAAAAACAGTTTTTTCAAGGGAAAAGTCTTTTTATTGTCATTGATTTTTCTTCTTACCACATTAGTTGGCAGTTTAAATGCTTTCGCTTCTACTGCCAATACCGGTATGAGAGATATCTCAGCCATAGATCTTGTTAAAGACATCAGAATTGGTTGGAATCTGGGTAATACACTGGATGCACCTACCGAAACAGGCTGGGGAAATCCAAGAACAACCAAGGCTATGATAGACAAGGTAAAAGAAATGGGCTTTAACGCAGTGAGGGTACCTGTAACATGGGATACTCATGTTGGAGCTGCACCGGATTATATTATTAATGAAACATGGCTTAACAGAGTTGAAGAAGTTGTAAATTATGCTCTCGACAATAATATGTATGTTATTCTAAATCTTCACCATGAGAATAAATGGCTTGTTCCTACATATGCAAAGGAAGCAGCAAGCAAAGCACAGCTCACAAAACTTTGGGAGCAGATTGCAACCCGTTTTAAAGACTATAATGACTACTTGTTATTTGAGACAATGAATGAACCAAGGGTAGAAGGTTCACCAAATGAGTGGACAGGCGGAACTGCTGAAAACCGTGATGTAATAAACAAACTCAATTTAGCAGCAGTAAACACTATAAGAGCTACAGGCGGAAACAATTCAGACAGGTTTATACTGGTTCCTCCCCATGCTGCAGCAGCTTTGGATGTTACTCTAAACGATTTCGTAATTCCAAATAACGACAAAAGAGTCATAGTATCAATACATGCTTACTCCCCATATTTTTTTGCTATGGATATAAACGGAATCTCAACCTGGGGAAGTGCTTCCGATAAATCTTCCCTTACAGCAGAATTTAATGCACTTTACAATAGATTTATAAGTAAGGGACGAGCTGTAATTATCGGTGAATTCGGTACAATCGACAAGAAAAATTTATCTTCGAGAGTAGAGCACGCCAAGTACTATGCACAGGAAGCAAGAGCCAAGGGTATTGCGTTATTTTGGTGGGATAACGGTTATTATGCACCAGGTAAGGCAGAAACATATGCTATATTAAACAGATCTGCACTTACATGGTATTACCCCGAAATAGCTAGTGCACTTGTTATCGGCTCAGGCGGTTCTCCAAATACACCTTCAGCAACCGCTACACCCACAAACACTCCAATACCCACGAGCACTCCGACGCCAACAAAATCAACATCAACAAATTCATCCGTTCCATCTTCATATCCTGAAGATATCAACGGAGACAAGGTAGTTAATATGGCGGATGTGGTATTGATAGCTTCCCATTTCAATTCAACCGTCGGCGATAGTAATTATGATAGAAAATGTGATATAAACAATGACGGTGCCATAAACATGAATGATGTTGTCTTAATTGCTTTATCCTTTAACAAAGTAATAGAAGATACATCACCGACTCCTGTACCATCATCAACTCCCGGGATATTATATAACGGAAGATTCGATTTTTCAGATCCTAGTGGACCAAAATGTGCGTGGTCGGGAAGTACTGTAGAATTAAACTTCTCAGGAACACAGGTAAGTGTAACAATAAAATCATCTGGAGAAAACTGGTTCCAGGCTTTCATTGACGGCAATGCCCTTACACCATTTTCTGTTAACGCAAAAACATCTACTATAACTCTGGCAAGCGGTCTTACAAATGGAGACCACCATCTTGTATTATGGAAAAGAACAGAAGCATCCCAGGGTGAAGTTCAGTTCCTGGGCTTTGATTTCGGTCAGGGTAAGCTCCTTGCTCCTCCCGCTCCATTAGAAAGAAAGATAGAATTCATAGGTGATTCCATCACATGTGCATATGGAAATGAAGGAAAATCAAAGGAAGAAAACTTTACACCCAAAAACGAAAACAGTTATTTGTCCTATGCTGCTATTACAGCACGTTCTTTGAATGCAAGTGCCAATATTATTGCATGGTCCGGAATAGGTCTTACAATGAACTATGGAGGTCAGGCAGGTCCCCTTATAGCAGATCGTTATCCATTTACACTTCCATACAGCGGAGTCAAATGGGATTTTAAAAACTATACTCCTCAAGTTGTTGTTATAAATCTCGGTACAAATGATTTTTCAACAACTCCAGCAGAAAAGACAAAATTTATAACTGCATATAACAATCTTTTAACCACGGTCCGCACTAATTATCCCGATGCACATATTTTCTGTACAATAGGACCGATGCTTTGGGGTTCAGGCTTAGAATCATGCTATAATTACATAAATGAAGTTGTTTCCGGTTTCAATAAAAAAGGAGACAATAAGATATATTTCCTTGAATTCCCGCAGCAATCTGAAAGCAACGGATATGGTGAAGACTGGCATCCTAGCATTAAAACTCATCAATTGATGGCAGACCAGCTTACTAGAGAAATCAAAAACAAGCTTGGTTGGTAAAAATGAATTTAATTATTTAGGGCTTGCTTAACGGTTAAGTAAGCCCTATTTATTTAATTTACCTCAGAGTATTTGGTGTGATATAATAATAGTTACAAACCTTATGTATATTTATTTGTCATTTAATGTTTTAAGAGAGGATGTTATACTTATGAAAAAGACCATTTCACTCATTCTGACTTTATTGCTAATTTTCAATATTCTTCCGTTGAATTTCAGCATTGAGACTTTTGCAGAAGATAGTGGACAGCTTATTGTCTATCCCGAATATGATGCAAGAATTCCACGCTGCTATGATTATGGTGTAACAGTAAATCAAGGCAATCAATCTAAAACTCTTACCGTATATAATCGAAACGCAAACGGTGAACAGATGGCTTATAGATGCTTATCACCTGACTTTAATAGAAGATTCTGCGAATTTGCTTTCACAGGAGAGGTTCGGATTGATATTGCCGTTTATCGTGATTTTGAAACATACAGCGTTTTGCCAAGCTCAAAGGGATATCGAAACGAATTTCATGATGGTGTTATCTCTGTGTGGCTTGATAAGAATGATACAAACTTTATGATTCGTCTTGATGACGATGATACTACCATTCTTTCGATTTTTGCAGATGCTCCCGAAGATTATGATATAGACAAAAATGACGAATCTGTTTTATATGTTGATGAGCCATGGTTTGACCCTGATGAAACCAGTTCATATTATACCCTTGATGAAAAGATAAAAACAATATATATTGCACCGGGATCCGTGTTTTACAGTCGTCTGAATATTAAATCGAATAATGTTACCATTTGCGGACACGGAATATTGCTTGACCCTTTTAGTGACGTGTCCGACCCTTCGGTGACAGAGGATAGAACGAACATCTATATGGACGTAAACGGTAACAATTTTACAATTAAAGATGTAAAAATCATAGATTCTCAAGGATACCACATGTATCTTATTGGTACTACCCATCTCATCAAAAATGTTAAGTGTCTAACCGCAAGAATCCGTACTGACGGTGTTGCAGTAGGTGCCGGAAATGTAACCATTACAAATTGTTTTTGGTATGTCAGCGACAATGGATTTACATATAGTGGCGGTTATGGGTATCATCGCATCAGTAACTGTATCATAGGAACAACATGTGCCGCATTATTCCCACAGCATACGCTTCCCTATGATGTAGAATTTACAGATATCTATGTATTCCGTGCTGATGAGGGAATTATAAATAACTGGTATAACGGAGCAAAGATACAATCTGTTGTAAAGAGCGTTACATTCAACAACTTAGACTGTGTTGATGTTGTCAACACGCCATGGATTTTCAATGGCAAGAATATGGGCGATGCAATCAAGAATTTTTATTTTAACAATTGTCGTTTCAACGCAATCAGAGGTTCATCCATTGTGTCTTCATGGAATACTACAGCAGGACAAGCTATTCATGTAATCAATAATGACACACTTATACATACATCAAATTATAAAATGAATTTTAAAAACTGCTATATTGACGGTAAACTGATTACATCAGCAAGCGACTTTAAGCCTCAGTATAAGGATAATAACGAACTCGCCATTTCCATCAATAATGACGGTACGAAACCAGAATATCCTCTTTCCTGTGTGCGAAACAAAGTGAACTATACATACAACAAAAAGGTATACATCAACCATAATTTGCAGAAAATACAGCATCAGCCCATTGGCGATGGTAGTGAAATATTTTTACCTGAAACGGAAATCTGTAAATCGTTAGATATCAAAATAAATGCAAACACAAAAGGAACAACGCAAAACGATATAAAATATATTTCTCTTGATGAAATAAATCGTTATTATACAAAAGCTGTATATGACAGCGAAAAATCGGCTGTGATTCTCTCTCCTGTGGTGGATAGCAGCAAAAACATATTGAAAGACTATTCCTTTGCAAGCCGATATAATCCTTATAGCAATCCGGGTGCAACACTCAAACCATATGTTGATAATGGTGAAGTTGTATTACGTTGTGTCGTTACTAGTAATATATACAATCAAGGATTATACACTGTTGTAACAGATGAATTGGAAAAATATGGCGCAGGGGAATATACCATCAGCTTTGAAGCAAAAAGTTATAACGGAAACAAAACTACGGTACAGGTACGACCACACTATGTAAGATATGAAGGGTTTTCTCTCATCGAAAAAGAGCCCAAAAAATCCGTAACAGTGAATGGACAATGGCAGCGATATGAAGTAACCTTTGATATCAGCGACTGGGATTTAAGTGTCGATGCTTCAGCTATTATCCGTATTTGTAGCGACAATACCCCAGGATATGACGTTTTATTCAAGAACATTGCAATGACAAAGAATATCTCCGAATCTACGCCTACGAATACACCGACAAACACTCCGACGCCATCAACATTGCCGGAAGATATAAACGGAGATCATGCAATCAATATGTCAGACGTTATATTGGTAGCCAAATGCTTTAATACAGTTCTTGGCGACAGCAAATATGATGCTAAATGTGATATAGACAAGGACGGCACAGTAAATATGAAGGATGTTATATTTATAGCTAAAAAATTCAATACTATATATTAAAACAGCCCATATTTTTTAGCAAAAGAGCTGTTACACCTTCTTAGTGCAACAGCTCTTTTCATCTGCTTCGCAATACTACTGATTATCATCCCTTTTATAATTCAATATAATCTCTCTTAACTTGGTAGCATGCATTCCTTCATCTTCAGCAAACTGCTTGAAGACATTTTTTATCTCATCATCTTCAATCCTCTTTGAATACATCTCATAGTCTCTTACTAGTTCCTTTGAGTTTTCCCATGCTCTTATAAGCCTATCGTAGGTAGTCAATTCCACTTCATTTTTATTTTCACTGTTAAATCCCATCATTAATCTCCCTCTTATTAATATTTTTATTTATTTTTTCCTTGAGGTTATTTTGATATACTATAAATTTAACAGTTGACTTATTATGCCAAATCTTTACTTAGTGCTTGTTGCGGCCATTATGTCTCCAAATGCCCAGTGTTTCTTTGAAACATCTATGAAGCTTGGTTCTGAATCCATTAATGGCTCAATTTCCAAAATCCTGTTGATAATGGCTACACATTCTGAACGCTTAACATTGTTTGAAGGCTTGAATGTACCGTCAGGATACCCTTTAATATACCCCTCTGAAACAAGTGTCATTATATACTCTTTGGCCCAGTGTCCGTCAATATCTTTTAATTCTAAATCATTATTTCCGGAAGCTTTCAGGTTGATATATTTGCATAATACTACAGAAAGCTCTGCTCTGGTAATATAATTATCCGGTCTGTACGTCTTGTCAGTGTATCCGTTGAAAATTCCTTTCTCAGTCACATAGCTGATAGCCCACGCTGCCCAGTGGTTATTTTTTACATCCTTAAATGCAGAATTTTGTGTTTGATTCTGAGCTTGTGACACACCATCCAAGTTAGCTATAATAACTGCCATTTCAGCTCTTGTAAGCCCTTTGTCAGGCCTAAATGTTTTATCGGCAAAGCCTTTCATATAAGGAACATTCTTTTTGCCTTTATCCCCTGTTGAAGGCACTTCCGGAGTGGGTACATCAATTACAGGCTTATCCGGTGTTTCCTCATCATTATCTTTTGATTCATTCCCTGGATTTTCTTCATTTGGCAAATCATTATTGTCCGAAGAATTATTTCCATCTTGTGTATTGCCGTTTTCAGCTCCACCTTGGTCGGATGAGCCAGGAATCTGACCTGGATTTGTATTATTCTGATTTTGACCCGGCGTTGGTGTCGGCGTCGGTGTTGTCGGTGTTGGCGTTGGTGTCGGTGTTGTATCTTCATACTCTATAATTCCTGTTCCATCTGGATCCTCCATTGGCCTTATAACAGTAAAATCAATGTTGTTTGAATAATCAAACTCATCTTCAACAACTTCAACCTTCGCATATACCTTTGCCCTATTCTCTATTTGCTCATCAGTGGGTTTAAATTGCAATGCAACTTTTTTATCCATTAGAGGAGCAATATCTTTAATTTCTTTTTGAGCAATTATGTTATTAAATTCCTTATCTGTCGCTATGTAAACCTTAGCTGAATCCAAACTGCTGTAGCCTGAATTTTTTACATCAACGAAAACCGTGCCGCTGTTTTTAGAAGACAATTCATTGTAAACACCTGTTATTTCCGCATCGGTATAGGATTTTTCCAATATTGCAGTATCATTTAATGGATTACTGTCCCCTAACGTTTCTACAACCGCCTTTAGCTTATATCCTGATGCACCTTCTGCAACTTTCCATGAAAAATCGGCTAAAACTGAATTTCCAGGGCTCAATACCTCTTGGGGCATATCTTTTACAGCAATCAGCTTATCACTTTCATAAAGATATACTTTTACTCCCTTTACAGTAATATCCCCCACATTTTTAACAGAAGCTACAACTTTGGTATCTTCTCCCGGAAGCGGATCTTCATTTTCAAAATACACCCCGTTTTCCAAAATAGACAGATCGGCCTTTCTAACATAGCTTGTAGAAGTTAATGACGTATTGTCCTTGTAGTAAATCTTATTATCCTCATCAAACTTATACTGGGTTTTATTGTATACAACTATCACTGAATCTCCCAGTCCAGCCAAGCTTATTCCTTTTGGTATTTCCATGGAATCAAAATCTATATTTGTTCCACCTGTCCATGAAGAGCTTTCTTCATCAAAAGTACTGATATAAAGTCTTTTCTCACCCGCAGCTGCACCTATCCATGCCAAAGCAACTCCACTTTCTGTGCTTGATGCATCAAGCTCCAAAATACCTTCTGCCTGGGTCGAATTTATTATAATCTGAGGAACAAAAGTCCTTTCAAGAGAAACCATACATATAGCTCCACCATTTTGCCAGAATGCAGTAGGCTCTCCATTATAAAGAGCTATGGCAGGATTACTGTCCTCATTGCTGTTATCCATAAGTTCTTCAGGCTTAGACCAGCTCTTGCCGTCAAAGCGTGTAACATATGCCTTGTATATACCTTCATTAGAATAGGTATTTGTAACAAAAACATAATACCCTTTGCCGTTATGCATATACAGTTTGCCTTCTTTAACATTAGTCGCACCTGTAACAAAAACTTTAGGTTCACTCCACCCGCTTCCATCGTTATATACATAATATAAATCATCCGGCTGTTCCAATTTGCCCTCCAAACTCATATTAGCGTTATTTACCCATACGGCCATAACCTTTCCGTCATTTGCCGAAATTTGAGGAAGCTTGATTATACCTTCCTTTTTAATATTAATTTGTTCCTTCCATGAATTTGTAGTTATATCATAATTTGCAATTGATAATCCCATCTTTCCAAGGACGTTCCTTGTTATATCATCCTCTGTCATGGCAGAGGTTGTTCCCATTTCTTCCTTCATATCCAGCCATGATGCATATATATTGTCTCCATCTACTGCAAGACTTGGATAGGCATCGCCTGTTCCGTCATTATCAATCTGTACCGGCTGTGACCACGTCCCGTCCTTATATACAGAGGAATATACGGAAGTTCTGTTATTATCAGACCGTTTATCGTCATCACCTATATAAACCATTAACATGTCACCTATTTTGGGGTCCACAGCTGATATTTTAGCACTTGAATCGGGGTATGCATCCTTTATTATCTCATCTTTTCCAACCCATTTCTGATTTTGTAAATATCCTCTAGGAGCACTCCTATAGACAAGCTCATCATTTATATCTTTCGGTGCCGCGAGCATTCCTAACATTCTTCTGTTTTGATTACCACCATATAAAGTCCATGTTTTTTCACCGAGTGTATTTTCATTTGAGAAAAACCAGAGGTAACCATAGTCTACACCATAAGATAATGTAAGCTCTGTCCTCCAGCTTGGAAGATTTACATCAAGCCTTCCTCTTACGAAAATATCTCCCGATAAAAGTCCATATCCTACCTCTGCTCCTACAGCCCCTTTTATTGCTAAATTCAGGTTTGACTGCACCTCAGTTACCAGGTCGCTTATACTGTTGATTCTTGATAAATTGGGAATTGAGGTGTTAACAATAATCTGAACTCCTCCCTCCAGTTCAACAACTGCATAACCGGATAATAGTACACCCCCAAAAATTACATCGGCAGGAACATTATATTTGAACTCTACTCTAAAGCTAGCTCCTCCAACGATATTTACATCCATTTTTTCAAATTCCCATCTCAAAGAGGAATCATTATATGTAAGCTCTGTAACAAAGGTTGCCCTTAATTCTCCTCCAAGACTAAATCTTCGGCTACCTTCACGACCGGATCCATGATCCCATTCTGCAAGTCCTCCCAAAAAGTCTCCTGAAACTCCTGCCTTATTGGTAATTGTTACTTTGGCATTTAGAAAATCATATTCAACATCCAGATCAATAGAAGCATCTAAGGGTATAAGCTTAGTAGAGTTGAATATACCGCTGTCGCCAGGGAAAGGAACACTTGAATTGCTGTTATTTATGCTATTAAAAAATCTATTTGCATCATTAATACCCTCAATTTCAGGATTGAATATCGGTATTTCATTTTGAATTATCCCTCTGTCAAAAAGCCAATCAACAGTATTTAGTAACGGCAATTCCTGTGCCATAACCAGCTTGGCATCCACATAATCCGATGTAAAATTACCATATGGCCCACTTGTTTTGATTGCAAATTTCAATCTATCTCCAATTGCCATCTTGTTCTTTATATTCCATATAGTTACCATTTTGTCCGTTTCAGAACCGCTGTACTTTTCATTGCCATTTTTATCCACGATTTTAAATAAATATTCCGTAACTTCTCCATTACCCTTCAAATCTGTATCAATCCTAAAGTCAATAGAACTTCCCATAAGATTCATAGGAACAATTGAACTCCTTGAGTTTGTACTGTCTGAACACCATGAGACGACCCTTGTTATTTCAGGCACTTTACTTAAATTAACAGTAATGTATTTTCCATCAAAAAGAACGCTTTCTATAATCTTTTCAGGAAAACCGGCTGCCTTTACTGTTATTGTGTTACCATCAAACATTATATCATTAAAACTGAACATGCCGTTTACATCAGTAGTACGCGTATTAGAGCCGATTATTACAGTTGCTCCAGATACAGGTTTTCTTTCGTCTTTGTTCCAAACCTTTCCTGAAACACTTCCAAACTCAGTGCTTGACAAAAGGTTCTGGTCTAAAACCCTAATACGTAAGGTATCTGAAATTTTTGTATCGGATGTTACCTTTATGCTGAAATAGCCTTTACCTGAATCATTTAGCTCTACAGCATCGATACTTCCTCCTTTATATATGTATTCCCCGTTTTTATCTGTTGTTATTTCATGGGTTACACCAAAAAGGCCATCATCTATTGTAAGATCACAAGCTTCCTTTACCACAACATCTTTTGAAATTCCTCTGCCTGTTTTAATCTTTAAATCAGGCATTACATCATTTTGCCTTGATCTATACCTTATAAGGTCAATAGAATCAATCTCTGTTTCTCTTCCTGTATGAGGGTCTATAACATATATACTCGGCTTCACCCTTCCGAAGGTTCCGTATTCCACAGGCCTTATCTCAATTGGTATTTTCATACCTCCTAGAGCTTTAGACGCATAATCGGTAAGTCTAAGCCCTACATTTCTGTCTCCTTCAAATTTTGCAGGATCTATAGAGTACTCGGACCATAATATTTCACCTGGCTTTAAAACCTCATGGGAAGTGTTGATAAGGGCCATGTTTGTGTTTGTCTTATAACTTCTTATATAATCTGAATCCTGCATGCTTATTTTAGGTCTGTACAAATCGGTGTTTCTTTCATTCATAAAACCCACCCTGTACAGAAGCTTATCGTTCGAATACTTAACTTCTTCAACCTCAATAATAAGTTTTAGCCTTGAACTGTCTTCCACATTAATTGACTCTGAAGGAGCAAACCTTGCTGATATTGTCTCGTTAAATGACTCTAAAATCCCGCTAAAATCTGCTGATATGTTATAACTGCCCGGTTTATCTCCACGTATTATCCAGTTTAAAACCTTGCTGCCGTTAGCAGGCAAAGTGCCTATTTCTGTAGTTTTTGCACTGCCTCCTGCTATGGAAAGGCCGGATGGTATATTTAAGTTAACAACACAGTTTTCAATATCATACTCTCCCTGAGTATTAACCAGATGAAGCTTAACATCAAAGAAATCCTTAAGCCAGGAGGTTCCTCCCGGTACATCAAGCAGCACTGTTACCGGTGCACTTCCTGAATTTCCCGAGCTGCTGCCACTCCTTGGCACTGTGCTGATATATACAGTTCTGTCACCAATTGAAGCAGTGCTTATATTGGTTCCACCTGATGTCTTTTCTATATGTGTTATTTTATATGGCTTGTTTTGATACACAAGATTAATCTGGTACTTAAATACATTCTGATTTCCCGGTGCAGTAACATCTATGCCTGCTTTCTTAATCTCATCAAGGGTCATCTTTGTTGCTGTCATACTTCCAATAACCACTTCCGACTTTCTAAGAACCAGCTTTAAATTATTGATTTTTCCTTCAATAACAAGTACTTCCTGGTGCGATGGAGCATATCCCGATTTATATGCACCTATTTTGTATCTGCCCGGTTCCATATTAAGTGACAATTTTCCTGCCAAATCGGATGTGCTCTTGTATTGATCATCTTCACCCAAATTTACATAAACATCGGTATAGGGAAGTTTATTTCCCTGATCATCTATAACCGAAACTTCAACAGTACCCACGAGCCCCTTTTTCACAATTGTAACCGTTCTTGTTGCTAAGCCCTGGTTGCCTGAAGTATCGGTTACAGTAAGAACCACATTGTACGTCCCAACATCATTAAACTGGTGCTTGACTTTGCTGCCTTCCATCGTTTTTCCGTCACCGAAATCCCATTCATATTTTGCAATCTTTACATTGTCAAATGATGGAGTACTGTCAAATTCCACAACTGTGCCTATTTCAGCAGATGAAATACTGTTAATAACAGCATTAGGCAGTATGTCATCCACATCTAAGGGTGATATTGCCCTGCTTTCACTAAAAGATGTGTTTCCCAGTCCATCCACTGCGATAACCTTATATATATACTGGTATGAAGGATCCAGATTTGCATCTAATACATTGTTGACAGTTATGGAATATTCTCCTATTAGTGTATAAAAACTTGAATCCCACATTCTGCGATAAACCTTGTAAGAATTGATATCTTCATCTTCACATGACCAGGATACATAAATGCCCATATTACGAGCAGCCACATCTATCACAGGATTCTTTGGTGGCACATTATCAATAGTGTAGTCAGCATATTCAAAGCTGCTTTTATTTCCTTTTGCGTCTACAGCATATGCTCTAACCTTTATAACCGTTCCTGCAGGGTACTTTGAAGTATCCAATTGGGCAGAAAATCCATCAGAGGAATATGCCGTGTCAATAACCTTTAAATCTGTCCAATCATTTTCCCCTGTCTTAAATTGGACTCCTATCTTTGAAAGCCTAATATTGTCCATGGCAGTTACAGCCAAATAAAGCTTATTGCCTATAACAGCATTGTTATTTGGATATATACTTGTTATCTCAGGAGGTAAATCATCAGTTATATCATCAATAACAAGAATCGTTGCTTGAACCGGATCACTGTATTCACCTGTATTTCCGGCTAAATCGCTGCATGAAACCTTGTAATAATAAGTAACTCCTTTTTTCGCATTTTGATCTATAAAATTCAATGTGTTGGTATTTGCAGCTAAGGTTATGTACTCACCGTCAATACTCTCAGCTCTTAGTACATTGAATCCTTTTATATAAGGCTCAGAATTCATTCCCCACTTCAGTTCAATATAATCTAAGGTGCTTGAAACGGTTACATCCTCTACCTTTTGGGGTGGAGTCCTATCTATTATATACTGGTTAAAGGAAGCAGACCCTGTACTGTTACTGCTGTTGCCGCTTGTATCCGTGGCTATAGCCCTGATATAGTACTCGCCTTCTCTTATATTAGAAACATCAACAGTATAGTTTGCAGTGGCTGTCTTATTGACATAACTCATTGTTATAGTAGTTAAATCCTTCCAATCAACTCCGTCTAAAGAATCCTGTATTGTTATGCTTTTTACTCCCATATTATCCTCTGCTGTAATGATAAGAGGTATAGAGTTTGCATAACACGTCGGATTAGGCAGAATAGATTTAATGGTAGGGCTTATAATGTCATCGGTTTTTTGTATTTTTATGGGTTTGGAAACATCCTGACTGGTAAAGCCGTCAATGTCAGTTACTGTATATCTTATAATATAATCACCGTTATCGTATCCTTCAATTTTCCATATTGTGCTAAACAATAATCCATCAGGAGTTGTAGTGTACTGTGATACTGATGTTATTGGTATCCAGTTTTCTCCATTGTCCTTTGAATATTCAAACATTACTCTTATGTTTGTGTTATTTAAAATATCATTGGTTAAAGCTTTCAATACCAGAGTCTTACTAGTAGAAGCTATTACTTCATAGCTGCCGTCATAAGCACTCTTTACTGTTAAATCTTTTATTGAATGAACAAAAAGCTCACTTAATCCGGAATAGTTCATAGATGGATCAAAAGCTTTTATTCTGTAACCGTATTCCACACCTTTTACAACATTTGAATCTGTATAGGTAGTTGTGTAAGAAATCCCAACTTTTTCATCATCCCTGTATATCTCATAGCCTGCAACATAACTGTTATCTTTTGACGGATACCATGACAGGGTAATGCTTTTACCTGTATTGGAGCTTACAAGAAGATTCTTTGGTGTATCAGGAGCGATTTTATCTACAACATTTACAACTATTTCGGCTGCTTCCGACTGATTTCCCGCCATATCGGTTGCAACAACTCTAAATGTATATGTCTTACCTTGTGTAAGTCCCGCAGCTATATAATACTTGTCGGAAAATTGATCTTCTATAATCTTACCATCTCTCCACAACGTATATTTACAGTTGGTGCGATCTTCCACATCCCATGAAATTCTTACACTGTTGTTACTTTGAGCAATTGTAGTATAGTTTTTTAGAACAGGTACCGCTGTATCAATCCAGATTCTATAATAGGTATAACTTGATCTTCCCATGTTATCTGCAATACTAATCCTATAATAGCCGTCCTTTAAAATATTTAACAATCCTTCAAATTTGCCTTCCTCATTTGCGATTACAGTTACCCTGTAAGGAGATCCCCCTGTAGAAGTTCCATTATCATTAAGAGGATATGCATAAATAGTAACATTGCTTCCGGGAGTTGCATTACTCCCCGAAATAGTTATGTTTTGCTTATTATATGCCGAAGCCAGATCTGAAACCTGAATGTATGTTACAGGCTCAGGATCTTTTACATCCTTTAAATCTACCGTTTTGGAATTTGTTATATTTCCGAATTCATCTACAGAATAGATCTCAAACTTTATAAGATTACCGGCATAATCTTTGGGTATTTCATAAGAATAATAATCTGTTGCTTCTTCCTTTGAGAGTTTTATATATTCAATGTTGGATGATGAGTATAGCGAATTTACGGCAGTTTGTGCCATAGTCGCCATAGTCTGCCAGTACAGTGCAAGCCATACGGAGTGTGGATTGTTGGAAATACTGGCTTTAATAGATAATCCATTATCATATATTTCGTCCTTCTCAGGTGAAATAACCGTTATCCCGTTTTTAGGCGATGTCAGGTATGCTTTAAAGGTAGATATTTCACTTTCATTTTCATTATCATCGGCAAACTGAAAATATAGCAGCTTAACCCTTCCTGTGCTTTCGAACCTGTAATCAATGCTGTCAGTTATAGGTTGGTAGCTCATTTCTTCTAGCTTTTCCAGGCTTTCGGCAAAGCGAACCTTGTTATAATACATGGTCTTAATAATAAGTTCTACATTATCGCTTGTTATAAATTGGCTTTTTTCAGGGGAATCCATCCATTCCTCAGCCATTATCAACGGCTTTAGCATCATTGGACCGGAGTAATTGAAATAAGTATTACCTATGGCACTTTCATTTAAATTGACAGTAATACTATAATTTCCTATCGGCAGACCATAAAGGCTCTTCTCATCCAGCTCCAAAAAGCTTTCTCCCTGTTTCTTTGTAAGTGCAATACCCGCTCTAACCCTAGTTATATTATTATAGTCGGTAATATCTGCAGTATAAACCCCTTCATCACTAAGGCCTTTTCCATAAATAATATATGGAAGCCCGTTTTTAACACCATCTATACTCCTGATGCTGCTTTGTGCGGAAACTGTATGAAGTGTAGTATATTTAATAGTATTTTCGGCTCCGTACACCCTGAATTTATATACACCATAACTTAAAGGCATATCAGTTTTTACATCAATATATAATACGTTGTTTGAATCTCTTCTCAAACTGTCCTGAATTATGCTGCAGTCATAAACCATATCAAAAGAATCTTTTATATCAAAAGACAGAGAATTGATATCATAACATGAAGGCAATGACAGAGTAACCTTATCACTTCCGTATACAGCCTCATGTACACTAAAGAAATATGCCTCTTTCGGTTTAATCACTTTGATATATTTACCAAAACTTAAAAGACTATCACCGGCTTTTAAGTACATTTCAAAAATCCTATCTTGTGAAACTTGTGACAGGTCAGCTTCTATGGAAATATCTTTATATTCCCCATCAAAGTAAGTTTTTTCAGTTATCCATTTGCCTAATTCAATTTCCTGTTTATTTTCTATGTCTTTAAGAATCAGCTTGTAATCTTCAGCTGCATTCTTTATAAAGCTGTATTTTAAATTTAGCGGCTCTTTAAAGGACAAATCATATAGGAGACAATTAGCCCCAAGAGAATCTTTAAATTCAGAATAAGCACAATAGTGCTGAATATTTAATGAGGCTTGGTCAATATATGGCTCTGACGATTTGTAAAAATATTTATAGTCACTGCCGTTAATCCTTATAAAGTATTGGGTATCATCAACCAATGCTTTTTGTAACTGCAGATTTCCGGTTATCATTATCTGGCTTATGCTGTAATTGGAATTAACATCATATAGGGATGCACTCTTTTTTATAGTGTCTTTAATTACCGATCCATAAACCTCATTATTTGCAACAAGCTCAATACTTATTTTGCTGTTATCGGTTCCCATTATACCGTTTTCTAATTCGTAGCCGCTTATGGTAAACTCAATCTCCCCTTGCTCAGGTAATACCGGAGGGTAAAAAGTAACATCTTTGGATATATTTGAAACATCAGTTGACTGTGGCATATTAAAACCAATGCTCGAAGTAAATATTTCATTGTTATATGAAGGCCTTTTGTATTTAAATTCAATATAGTATGATGCACCGGAAACCAAAATGGGTAAATCATTATTCTGAGGAAAATCAATTGTAAATGTACCGCTGTCATCCGGCTTAACCCCTCTCACCTCTGAAATGGGCACACTTAACGATCCGTTTACTCTGTATAAAACTGCATCATATTCTAATTTGTTATTGCAATCATATGTAGATACACTTATTTTCATTTTTTCAGCATCCAAAACAGTTGGAGATTTTAGGTTCAGATAATCCCCATTAGAATAAGCTTCTATGTAAGAAACTGCTGTATTTGAATAAAACTTTCCTGGGTAGTTGATTTTTACACTGTACCTATTATTAGTCTCAAGGGGTTTATTAATGCGTAAATTATAACGTATATATGTGATATTATCTGATTCGGAGTAATAGGAATCATATGTATAACCAACTTGTGAAGCTACAACTTCACCCCTTAAATCTATAAGTTCTATTGAAATGTCATTTGGTTTAATACTGTTAAAGTTGTAAAACTCGGTATAAACAGTTACGTTTGAGCTACTGTTATATAGCGAACTATAAGAAACATTGTTAATCACAAGTCCTTTTGTTGGAATAATTTGGGCATCGGTATCAAACTCCCCCACACCTGCTACCATTTTCAATTTATATTCCTTTCCCACTTGAAGAGGCTCTATAAAGGATAAATCCGGAATATCTGCATAGTATAAATTTTTAACAAATTTCGATGTATCATATTCATGATTGGTCATTGAATATCTTGAAAACATTGAATCATGCTGTATGGATGTGCTTCGAATAGCGGTATTTGCACTTGTCCCGACTATTTTTTCATCGTCAAACACAATTATTTTGCCTTTATCAGTATTAACGTCCTTGAAATAGATCCTTTGCTGACCGCTATATGAATTAGACTTAAAGGATATGCCTTGTGACGGAGCATATAAAATAGTAGTGCTTCCAATTTCAATTGCACTTTCACAAGTATCTATTACTAAATTGCCTTCATTATCATAACAGGTAATTTTTATGGTATATTCACCATATTCAACAATCTTACCAAACTCACAAACAAACTGAAGTATATTATCATCAGGAGTTCCCATAGCACCCCTAATGGATTGGGCAGTGATTTCTGAAATTTTATCTACCAATTCGTCGCCCCTATAAAGTTCTGCACTTATAAGTATATCCCTGTCCAATATTCCATAAAACTTATCAGCAGGAATGGCAGGAATAGTTACGACAACTGAAGCATTTTCATCAGCCGTATATGTATTATCAACAAAAGAATATATTAGAGAAGTTGCATTTGATCTATACTTTGTGACAGAAAACTCTGTAGGGCTTTCTGTGTCAACAGAATAAAGGTTGATCAAATACTGCTGTCCTTTATACAGCTTGTAGGCTATGGAATCACTCTTTTCCGGATAAGTCCTGTTCCATCCTAGAGTGTTACTATTATTATCGATTAAATATATGTACGGGATATTTGCACTTGATGCAGTTATTTTATAGAAGTCAGTGTTTTCCGGGGTGAATACAAGCGTATAATTTGATTTTTTCTCACTATTATCATCATTTAGAACCTTTACTTCATTTTCGTTAACATAGATGGCATCCTCAGGTATATACATTGAAGAAAGTGACTTTAGCATTCCGCTTTTTGATAAAACTCCAGCTTCATTTTCACCTTTCGGTAATACCTGCTTTAATACCTCTGTCTCAGCAGAAGTGGACTTTTTGAGGATCGACTCACTATCCGCTCTCTCTTTTTTCTCAATAACAGGCAATACAATACCGTTTTGTTGGATTGAATATTCATAAGGCACATTGGTATTGTTTTTATTTTCGTTTTTTATAGGCTCAGGTGATTCTTCCGATGTCTTTTCAGATACTGTTTCCCATGCTATTTCCGATGTTGCTTCTGATGTGTTTCCAGATGTTATTCCAGATGTTATTTCTGATGTTATTTCTGATGTCTTTGCATTTGAATTCTCAGTAACAGCGGTATTTATTACTGAATTTTGCAGTGAATTACTGCCGTTTGCAGAAACGAAACCTCCTATCATTACCATATTTGCTAATACAGGTATAATGAGTAATAACGCTATCCTATTGGTTAGCCTTTTATTCAATTTTTTCATCCCCTTATAAATTAAATTTATATTAAAAGTTTTTATCTATATGTAAAGGCTCTAAAAAACTTTGCCTTACTTTTTTACTTCTATATTTTCTATTATACTAGCTATATTAAATACGTTATTAATCTTACATTTAGTAGAGCAAAATAACGAACGCTTTAACGGAATTTTGCGATAGATAAATTTAAAAGATTAATCGTATTTTATATAAATGGTACTATACTTTAGGTATTTGTTCAAGCAAGTTGACAGTGATTCAATATTAAAAATCAAAATACAATTAAATAAATCATAATGACAAAATATAACCATAAAAAGAAAAAACTCGATTATATCGAGTTTAATCCAAATAGTCTTTTAACTTTTTACTCCTGCTGGGATGTCTCAGTTTTCTCAATGCTTTTGCCTCAATCTGACGAATTCTTTCCCTTGTAACGTTAAATTCCTTACCAACCTCTTCAAGGGTTCGTGCTCTTCCGTCATCCAATCCGAAACGAAGCCTCAGTACCTTTTCTTCTCTTGCTGTAAGAGTATCCAGTACATCTATCAGCTGCTCCTTCAATAATGTAAATGCTGCAGCTTCAGCAGGTGCCGGTGCATCGTCATCCGGAATAAAGTCTCCCAAATGGCTGTCTTCTTCTTCACCAATAGGTGTTTCCAATGAAACCGGCTCTTGGGATATTTTCATAATCTCCCTAACCTTATCAACAGACATGCCCATTTCTTTCGCGATTTCCTCAGGTGCAGGCTCTCTTCCAAGCTCCTGCAGAAGCTGTCTTGATACCCTTATAAGCTTGTTTATGGTTTCAACCATATGAACAGGTATCCTTATTGTACGTGCTTGATCTGCTATTGCTCTTGTTATAGCCTGTCTTATCCACCAGGTTGCATAAGTACTGAATTTATATCCTTTTGTATAATCAAACTTTTCAACTGCTTTTATAAGGCCTAGATTACCTTCCTGAATCAAATCAAGGAAAAGCATTCCTCTCCCTACATATCTTTTGGCTATACTGACAACAAGCCTTAAGTTTGCTTCAGCCAAACGGCGTTTTGCTTCCGCATCGCCTTTTTCCATCCTTCTTGCAAGGTCTATTTCCTCATCAGCCGATAATAATGGTACTTTTCCTATTTCCTTCAGGTACATCCTAACAGGGTCATCTATACTAATACCCTCGGGAATGGAAATATCAAGATCCTCTTCAGTCAATTGAATGTCTTCTATTTCAGCATCTATATCACCGACTACATCTATACCTACATTTTCTAATGTTTCATATACTTTCTCTATTTGTTCAGGCTCAAGATCAATTTCATCAAATGCATCCATTACTTCCTTATATGTCAGCATTCCTTTAGCCTTACCCCTGTCGACCAACTCTTTAAGTATTGCTTTCCTGCTCTCATTGTTTGGTTTCAACAGTTACCCTCCCTTCAATACAACTCATATTTAAAAGCATCTTTGCTTTTGTAACACCAGCATTAGTTCCTCTTTTAATTTTACAACATCTCCTTCTGTTAAATCATTTTTGCCGCTTAGTAATTCTAAAATTTCCTTGCGTCTTTTTTCAAGTTTGATAATATCAATTTTCTTTAATATATCTAAAACAGCCTTTTTATTGTCTTCAAAATTGCATTCATCTTGAATTATCCTTGAGTACTCATTTGCTGCCTCTGTTCCTATAACATTAAATATTTCTGCAGCTACAATGCCCTTACCACTATCAAGCTTATCCAATACAATCGAAGCAATTTGCCTGTTTTCATCAATGAAATATTCCCTGCTTATTTTGTCTTTTACCAACCTGTAGACATTGTTGTCAATTGATAGCAGCATTATCAGCATTCTTTCTAAATGAATAAGCTTTTCTAATCCCCTTTTGTCACTATCAATGATACCTTTAATATCTTTAAAACTGTTAATATCATTAACTGCTTTTTTTATATCACCCTTTGGCCTAGTTCTTTTCATAATCTCGGCCATTATTGATTCTTCAGATATACCATACTCTTTAGAAAGCTTCTTTATGTTTATTTCTTGTTCAAGCCTATTGTCAACCTTTGTCAAAACATCAGCCGTCTTGTTTAAAAATTTTAATTTTCCTTCAGAAGTCTCAACATTTATCTGACTCTTTAAATACTTAATCTTATACTCTATCAGGGATTGAGCCCCTTCAATAAGCTTTCTGAAGGCAGCCTGTCCATTCTTTTTGATAAACTCATCAGGGTCTTTTCCATCAGGTATGGACAGTACTTTAACATTACATCCAATATCATTAAGGAGGTCAAGACCTCTCATTGCTGCAGCTTGTCCTGCCATGTCAGCATCATAGCAAATTATTATCTCCTCGGCGTATTTTTTCAATATTCTTCCCTGACTTTCAGTAAGTGCTGTTCCGAGTGATGCTACAGTATTTATTATTCCATTCTGATGTAAAGATATTACATCCATATACCCCTCAACAATAATAAGGGCGTTTTGACCTGAATTTTTAGCATAATTTAATGCATACAAACTTCTTCCTTTATTGTATACAAGGGTTTCGGGAGAGTTCATGTATTTAGGTTCCTTATAACCTGTTTTATCGGTTTTTGCATCATCTATAATCCTTCCGCCAAAACCAATCACATTTCCTCTTAAATCAAATATGGGAAATATAACTCTTCCTCTAAACCTATCGAAATAACCACCATTTTTGTTAGTAATTAAAAGTCCACTTTCCTTTAAAGCTTCATTTGAAAACCCCATGGTGGATAGATGTCTGTACAACATGTCCCAATCATCCATGGAATAACCGATTCCAAACTTTCTTATTGTGCCTTCGCTTATTTTTCGGTTATTCAAATACTTTATTGCCTTCTCACCCTTTGGAGAATTCAATTGCTGATGAAAAAAACGTGCCGATTCGACATTAATTTTCAAAATTTCTTTCTTTAGCTTGGCATTTCTTTTTTCTTCTTCACTATCACCTTCCGGCAACTCGATTCTAGCCCTATCTGCCAGTAATTTAACTGCTTCTATAAAATCAAGATTTTCAGCATTCATTATAAAGTGAAACACGTTTCCTCCCTTACCGCACCCAAAGCATCTAAACATCTGCCTTGATGGCGTTACACTAAATGAAGGAGTTTTTTCCTTGTGGAACGGACACAACCCAAAAAGGTATTGGCCCTTTCGTTCCAGCCTGACGTATTCACCTACTACATCTACAATATCATTATTGATTCGTATTTCTTCTATTTGTTCATCACTTAACCGCATTTTAAAACCTCAAAACAACCATATATAACATATATAAAATACATTTATTTTTCAAGTCCTAATTTTATAAAACGTTTAATAATAAGTATTTCTTCGACATATTTATAAATATTCCTTCTTTTTTTCTTCAATTTATATATTTAAATATTAATTTTGATTCCACTGCATAAACTCTTTTTTTACAATAGATGTACCTTGACAACTTCACGCAATAACCATTATTAGGAAAATATCAAGGGTGTTTTGCTAATATTTACTAATTTGG
>Ga0255341_1001857_pt1 | contig 28418 bp, 21 predicted proteins | sample wastewater_treat_8_FD_192418 | JGI IMG/M metagenome (GOLD analysis project Ga0255341, IMG submission 192418) | Wastewater microbial communities from Lulu Island WWTP, Vancouver, Canada - plant12 | ecosystem: Engineered > WWTP > Wastewater > Unclassified | place: Canada: Vancouver, British...
CCCGCTCTTTGCCTGGATCATCGGGAGCCAGATCGAGCTGACGGCCGAGCTGCTCGGCGAGGTCTTCGGGCTCGCGATCGATACGTCGCTCCTGCACGACGGGTACGTCGGTAGTGTCTCAGAAGTGCTGTAATTTCCCTCGGACCCTGTTTCCCTGGATCTTCATCACTCGTCCATCAGCACATACCTTTTCCCCGTGATCCACTCCTCATTGATGTCCCTGAGGATCGACCCGGCGAGTCGCAACAACGACTGATCGGAGGGGAACGCTCCCACGACCCGGGTTCTCCGTTTCAGCTCCCGGTTTATTCGTTCCATGACATTGGTCGTACGGATACGTTTCTGATGCGCCTTCGGGAAGGCTGTGTAGTTCAGGAGCCCCGGGAGAAACCGTTCGATCGTCGTTGCCGCCTTCTGATATCCTCGTGCCGCGAGATCGTCCGCACAATCCTGGAGTCGCCGTTCGTTGCCGTATGCTTCCCGCAGGTGGTCAGCAACGTCGTGCTGGTCTTTCTTCGGCACGTTTCTCAGGACTGCTCGGGTCGTGTGTACCTGACACATCTGCCACGATGCACCAGCAAAGGACGAAGCCACGGCCGCCTGGATCCCCCGATGGCCATCAGAGATGACCAGCTGAACTCCCCGCAACCCTCGGTCTTTGAGGTCATCGAAGAAGCCGGACCAGAACGCCTCGTTCTCGCAGTCGGCGATCGTGGCACCGAGGATCTCACGATAGCCATCATCGCGAACACCTGCCGTGACGAGCAGAGCTTTCGAGACATAGCGGGGACCGTCACGGACGGTATAGTACGAGGCATCGAGGAAGAGATACCGGATTGGATGCTCAATCGGTCGCATCAGGAACTCCTGTACCTCACGGTCGAGGTCCTGGGCGATGCGAGAGACCGATGACGGTGAGAGCTGGTCGATCCCCAGATGGGCGATGATCGCCTCGACCTTCCGTGTTGAGACACCCTGAAGATAGGACTCGGCGATCGCGTTCACCAGGGCCTTCTCGACACGGGCATAGCGACCGAAGACCTTTGTCTCGAAGGGACGTTCTCGGAATTGCGGCTTCGTAAGGGTGACATCGCCGTACCGGGTACGGAGCGAGCGATCGCGGGTGCCATTGCGATGTGCCGTCCGGGTCTCGGTTCGCTCATGGCGTTCAGCACCGGCTTGCTGAAGTGCTTCCAGTTGCATCACGAGGTTCAGAAACCAGGTGATGAGGTTCCGCATCCCTTCCGATTGGTCGGAAAGGTAATCTTCGATAACCGATAATGGGATCATGGCCCTGTCTTCTCCTTTGTCCAATTCTAGGTTGGATTCAGGGCCATTCAGTTTTTACAGCACTTTTGGCACACTACCCTGTTGCTCTGGGCAGTGATGGCGTGGCAGGCCTAAGGTCGATAGAAGCACACGATATTCTCGACAGACGAAAGAACTGGTTGGTCGGCAGGAAAGTCTCTGTTGGATGACGGGGTTAGCATCTCATCCGTTATCATGCGTCATCGGGGACGCCACCCGATCACCGGAACCCCTTTACTATTCAGAAAGGTAGAAAGATGCCGAATACTTTCAGGTAATTGTTAATTGACGTAACTTCTGAGCTTGATGGGTTTGATTCCAGGCCGAGTTTATAGCCCTCTACGACATTACCGGAGATATCACAGGAGATGGGCGAATAGCCGCCGAGTACGATAGCCGAACCTCCATCTGTCCCTTTTGCCACATTATCTCGGATCTGGACATCAGTATTCGTCACAAATATTGCTTCATAATCTGTGTTGATCATGGTATTGCCCGTGATCCTATCCGTTTTCACCCCTGAGGGAACATAATAATTCCACACAAGTATCCCTGCTTTACAGTCGATCATCACGTTGTTGGAGACGTCCGCCATGCCACTGGCGAGCTGGATACCCTTGTTCGAGGACTTGATGACGTTGCCACGGACGACGTAGGCGCCCGCGTGATAGGTGTGGGCGTTCACCGCCTCTTCCGTCATGTACTCGAAGTAATTGTTCTCAACGGTGACGCTCAGGACATAGTCCGACGTGGGTTGACGGGAGCCGGTAATCCCGGTTGTCACGCCGTGGCGGCCCTTGGTGACGAAGAAGTTGTCACGGATGACGACCTGGTCGCTGCGATCGATGACGGCAACGCCGTAACCCTGGTCACTGAAGAAAACGTTGTCGAAGACGCAGTCCTCGACCAGAACGTTCGTGCTCGTCCGCACGTCGATGGCCGTGACTCCGACATTGTGGAACTTCACGTAGGAGACCTTGAAGGTGTCGAGATAGTAGCCGATGATCATCTCCGGCGTCGTCTCGATCCCGGGCCCCTCGATGACCAGGCCGGTGAAGCTCACGCCGCTCAGTTTCGACGAGGCCGAGCCGCCCCGGTTGATGGTGAAGACGTTCTGGGTCGCTCGGGTACAGTCGAAGACCGTTCCCGGCGCACCGACGATCGTCACGGGCTTGGTGATGCTGACCGGCCCATTGATACGGTAGGTTCCGGGGGGGAAGTACAGCTTCGACCCGCTGGGAAGCGAGTTGAGAATGGACTGCAGCGTGGCCGTGTTGTCGGTCGCACCGTCACTCCTCATGCCCGCCGTCTGGGCGTTCGTTGCACCGCTCACGAGGTCCGACCGGGTCGGGACGGCCCAGGAACGCCACGCCTGCTGCATCGACGCCATCCGGGAATTGCCCGCAGCATAGGCAGTGGTGAGGAACGAGTTCAACTGTGTGGTGCTCGGTGACGAGCCGATCGTCGGGACCGATGTGGGGACCGATGTGGGGACCGATGTGGGGACCGATGTGGGGACCGACGTCGGAGGTGTGGTCGGCGCCGTGGTGGGCGTGATAGTTGGTTTCACCGTGGTCGAAGTGGGTGTTGCCACGGTTGTCACGGGCGCCGATGTCGCGCGAAGGATCTCGACCGAGTCGAGGGCGATGCCGCCGTTGAGGTACGTAAGCCGGATCACGTGAGTGCCTGCCGAGAGCGTGAGCGACTCCGAGACCGATGCGAAGACATCGTAGCTACCCGTATCTGGCACCTCCACCGTGCACCCCGGAAGCCCGTCGACGGTCAGGGCAATCTTCTGGCCTGGCTCCGGCGAGCCGGCGCGGAAGGTCGCGATGTAACTCCCGGCCGAAGCGACCTGTACGGTATACTCGGTCCATTCGCCGTCGTAGACCCAGCTGATGCACGTGACGCCATTGCTGTTCACCACGTCGACGCCCTCGTTGAGCCGTCCAGCGCCGCCCGTGTTCGTTCTCGTGGTGTCGCTGTAGGCAACCCCGGCACCACCATTATCATAGTCTTCAGCTGCGATCATACCGGGAATGGCGTGCGGCCCGTTATACGCGGTCTGTACCTTTGCGGCGGTGACTGCTCCAGCGAGCCCGATCAGCAGAAGTGCGCATATTGCTGTGATTAATGCTCGTCGTACATTCATTTGAACACCTCCCATTGTCGGGAGTCTTGCCAAGCGCTTGTGCATGGCAATTCCTTCGATTATCTGTCCTAACTATACTTATATTTTACTAATCGAGATAGCCTTAATAATTACGTCAGAAGTGATTTAGTGCCGATTCTATCGTTTTTTAACTACTCAAGCAATAATTGCCATTGCGTTCGAAATGTAGCAGGCCAACCGCATTCAGGCCTCAGTAATCGCGAGTCAGCATACTTTCAATACATTGAGGCCTGGACGTCTATCGCCGCGAAATTCCTAAAGGATGCCACGATTACGAAGAACGAGAACTCCCGCAGTAGAACGGATCGCTGCAATTCCCCCCTCGTGATTGCAGCGAATTGGTTCCCCTTATCTCGATCATGGAGAAGAATCTCTGTCCGTCCTTCCCTACGGTCACGAGGACGGAGGACGAAGCTCCATCGACCTAATGGAAAAGAATCGATCCAGACACCCGGAGGGAGCCAGTGATTACGACACACCATTCCGCTCACTGAGGGCCGTGACCGGATGGAGCTGAGGAGCGCCGGCTCAGCCGAGTACGACCATCGAATGGCGGTTCAGGGGTCCGACCGATAAAGGAATATGAAAGAACCGCCTGTTGATCGGTCTGATGGACATGTCGTTCTCATCCGATCCTCTTCATCCGTCTGCTGGAGGCTCATAACCCTCGTCGAAGACGCAGCATAATGGAAAAGCATAAGAACCAGAGCTAGTATCAATGTTGATCGGTATGAGCACAAAGCTGACCATCGCCTCCGTGGCGTTCACTACCTGGATGATGGTAATCATAGCTTTCATGCTGCTCATTCGTACGTTTGACCTCGCGATCTTCTTTGTCTTGACCCTGATCGGCCTCCTGATTGTCGTCATTCTGATCGATACCTCATCGATGCAGCCAAAGTACTTGCGACGGATGAATTATCTGCTTGTTGCAGCATTCCTTGTCTTTAGCTACGTCGTTGTTGACCGAATCGTGGGAGTAATCGTTCCATGATCCGCCCGATTATGTCTCCAATCCGGGTACCGCCCATCCCACTGAGGTGGTTCATAGTGATCGGTCTTCTGGTGGTGATGGTAACTGTTCCAGGCTCAAGCGCTGTGGATCCGCTACTCTACACCGCGAGGAATGAATCGACAACCGTCTATCATCAGGATCTGATGGTCACCGGTGAAAATAGTCGGAGCGATGCCACACGTATCATTCAGGAATGGTCGACGAGTCTCAACCTGACAGCACAGGTTCTTCACAATATCAAGATCAGGGATTTTTCTCTGGCCCAGAGCGACTTTCAGATGTTCAACGAGTCCGGCCAGACTCTCCGTCTCCTCGTGATTCGTCTTGATCTGGAGGAGACCGAGGTAGCTGTCTTTGAAAATGCTAACGAAGACAATGTCAACTCGCTCAAGGATCTCCAGGTCCAGATACAGGAGTTCGACGATCTCGGAACTGGAGAGGAGACGCTCTTCGCTCAGAGGAATATCTCGGGCCTGAAGGCGATCGAACTTCAGGGCGAAGACCTCCGCACCAGCATCCGAAAAAATTTTGATGGTTATGTTGAACGCTCCGGCAGGGTCATCAGTATATCCAAGAGATTTGGCCTTGATACGTCCGTCTTCGAGCAGTCTGTAATCGATTTCACCGCGATCATGGCCGAGATCGACACCGTGCAGGAAAAACGTTCATCCTCGATCCAGGACATGATACAGGAGATCCGTAGTACCAGCGATGCCGAGGGTACGAACGAAACCGTATCTGCAATTCATCTCGAGATCCATCCCAACCATGGAGTATATGGCGATACTCTACAGATGATGGGCACCGTGGACGCCCCTGCTGGAACGAAGGTCGGAGTCATCGTGGACGGTCGTCATATCGGGGATAATACGACCCGCACCGATGGACACTTCTCCATTCCTTATATGATAGAAAAGGTCGAAGCCCGTACGCATACAGCCTACGCCTCGATCGACTCCGACATATCGGAGATGAGCAACTTTACCGTTACGAGCAGGAATACGATCATCTCCCTGGAGGTTCACGCCGCAGAGGGCGCTTCAAAGAAATGTATCGGAACGGGACGGTTAGTGACGGAGGACGGCATTCCGGTTCGAGGGGTGCGGGTATACATGGACCTCGATTCTCGATCCTCATGGGGCTATGGAACAACGGGAACCGATGGTAATTATACCATTACCTCCGAGCTGCTCTCACCTGGAACCCATAGGCTGAATGCGCGGTTTGAACCAGAGGGAGTCCCATTGAATAGGTCCGCGTCCAAACCCGTGACCGTCGTAGTTTCTTCCCACCTCACCTGGGTTACCTCTCTAGTATACCTTCTCGGTATCGGAGTCGCAGCGGTGGGAGGGGTTCTCTTTCTCCGGAGACGACAACCGACCGAGGATCCCTCGGCACCAGTCCGTGTTGAAGTAGCGCGGGCTCGCGAGAGAGGAAAGCCACCAGTGAGGACGATCGAGGAGGCACACAGGCTCGCGGACGAGTTCACTGTGACCACCGAAGAAGGAGTCGATGGGTACGCGACGATCGCGAAGACCTACATTGGACTCGTCCAGGAACTCGAGGCAAAAAACCCTCATCTTCGCCTCCACTCCCTTACCCCCCGTAAACTCGCCGCGCAGTTCTCCGATCTGCCGTACGGCGAACCCCTCGCGGAGATCGTCAGAATCCACGAAAAGGTCCGATACGCAGAGCACGACCCGACAGAGACAGATTTCCATCGCGTGCGTGAAGCCCTCATCGACATCGTCACGGAGGGGAGCAGCCATTAGTTCCCCTATACCGTCGTTCTTGGTGGGTTTGAATTCTTCAAGCGGAATTGCAACGGCGGCAGTGTCTGCGACGGTCGACACAGTGACACCGGCGTTTTGTCTCAGGCGATGGGAATAGAGGGGTGTAAGAGGATGGAGCCGCTTCTGATGGGCTATCGGGTCCCAGAGAGCGAAGGATACCGTTCAAATGATAGAGAACCTGGTGCCCAGAAGAGGACTGACGCTGTCGAGGACGACCCCCGCAAATCGCAGCAGACGAAAGGTCGCCTCCCCCTGAACGCGTTCGACGATACTGGCCGATGCCGTGAGACATGCCGCCTTCTCAAGAGCGGAAGACGCTCTATCGAAGACTCGGCCGGGTCCATAATGGAGCATGAGCGTGTCGAACGGTAAAACCCGAAACCTGGCTGTCGATGTGGCCATTGGTATCATCCTTGTGATCGCGGCTTCAGCCCTTCTTCTTCACCTCTCCTCCACGGATGCTGAGTTCAGCCGATACAACCTTCAGTGGAACGGAACCTCTGACTTCTTCGATGCACTTGAGAGCCATGGCTCGGTCATGGTCAGGGATCCTGCCGTTCTCGGGTCGCAACAGAATGAGACATTACTCATGATCGCTCCCAGCCGGGCCCCGACGGAGAAAGAAGGAGCCGTTTACGAAAAATTTGTGAAATCTGGAAATACCCTAGTACTTGTCGACGATTTTGGGTCGGGAAACGAGATCCTCGAAGCGATCGGGGCCTCGGTTCGGCTCGATCACGGAAACCTATCAAGTCATTCCCGTGAATTCGAGGTTTCATACGCTCCTATCGGCTACCCGGTGGCAGGCCGGTGGCTCGTTGCGGATCTATCGAAGGTCGTCTTCAACCATCCAGTCGCTGTCTCTGGGGGCTATCCCCTGATCAATACGACCCATCTCTCCTGGATAGACGACGACGGGGATGGACGTGTGAATCGCTTAGAGCCGATGAAGCAGTTCACCGTCGCCACAGTGGAAGACATTGGTCCAGGCCGGGTGGTGGTGATCGGTGATGCGAGTCTGTTCATCAACGCGATGCAGGGTCTCCCCGACTGTGACAATGGACTTCTGCTCGAACGCCTGGTGACGGAGACGACGTTCGTGGATCAGGAACTCAGCCAGACAGCGGTCGCGGCAGGTCCAATCAGTATATTTTTATGGGTGAGGGAGACACCATCACTCGTCGTCTTGGTCACTGCGCTATCCCTTGGCGTGGTGGCATGGTCATTCACTAGACGGAGGGGATGAGGAACGCGATGCCGCACAACGAATTGAAGGGAGAAGTACAGAAGATCGCGGACGCTCACCGGACGATTCAGGATGTGGTCGAACGGTTTATTGTCGGAAACCGTGAGCTCGTTGAGTTGATCATGATCGGGATCCTGACGGGGGGTCACATCCTGATTGATGGGGTACCCGGCACCGCCAAGACTACGATCTCGAAAATAATCGCACGATCGTTGGGCTATCGATTCAGCCGCGTCCAGGGTGCGGTCGACGTCCAGCCAGCCGATATCCTTGGGGTGCGGATCTACGACACAGAGAAACACGAGTTCGTGCTTCAGCCCGGGCCGATCTTCGCGAACTTCGTGATGGTCGACGAGATCAACCGGCTGACGCCCAAGACCCAGTCGGCGTTCATCGAGGCCATGGCCGAGCACCAGGCCACCATCGACGGTATATCCTACTCCCTCGGCGACCCGTACTTCGTGGTCGCGACCCAGAATACGCAGGAGTTCGAGGGAACCTTTCCCCTCATCGAGGCCCAGCGCGACCGGTTCAACTACAGCATGACCCTCTATCACCTGGACCGCGATCAGGAGATCGAGATCCTGCGACGTGATCGCGATGGCGGCCTCGACTGGAGCCTCAACGAGCGCCAGATCCGTCCAGTACTCTCAACAAGCAGCATCCAGGCGATGAGTCAGACAGCCAGTCAGATCTACGTCGATGATGCAATCCTCGGATATATACGTGATATTGTCGTCGCAAGCCGGAACCACGACGATGTCCGGCTCGGTTTATCGACACGTGGCTCGCTCGCCCTTCACCGTGGAGCCAAGGCTCGGGCCGCGATCGAAGGGCGAACCTATGTCATCCCTGATGATGTGGTGAATATGGCAGCACCTGTCATGAGCCATCGACTGATCCTTGATCGGGGATCCGAGATGGGACATCTCGCAGTCGACCACGTAATAACCGAGATCCTTGGATCTGTCGAGGTGACCTGATCAGGTGCGTCCAACCACGTGGACCGTGGGATGTGCCACTGTTGCGGTCGTCCTCAGTGTCCTTGGTCTCTATCTCGACAGCCTTGCCGCGATAGCCGGGTCGATAGGGATCACGGCTCTCATACTCGGACAAGCTGCTCTCTTCCTGCTCCGGACGGCCAGGCATGTGGATACTCTCAAGGTTGAGCGGGAGATCGGGGGATCCCCTGTGTATCGAGGTACTCCGGTGAAGGTCAAGATCAATGTCCCGACGCTCCCCCCAAGGGGCCTGGAGATCCGGCTTACGGACCTTCCTCCCCTATCAGCAGTCTATGACCCTCGGGACACGACTCTCGATGGTGGCGAGGGTGAGTACCAAGTCCGGTTCATGGCTCCGGGGGACGTCTCGTTCCGCGGACTCCTTGTTGACGCTGCTAACCGTTTCTTCTCAACCACGATCCTCTGTGCATCGCATGGATGCACGAAGGAGAGAATCACTGTTCGCCCAACCGAAGGAAGGCTATCAGAGCTTATTCCGGGGCGCGACGCCGGTATGAGGGAGCTGGACCGAATCGGATTACCGCGGGGGGAGAGTATCAGTGGGTTTCGCCCATATCGGCACGGAGACGATCTATCCCTGGTGGACTGGAAGCTCACAGCAAAATATGGGAAACCTTTTGTCAGGCAACGGACAGCCGAGGCCGGCAATGCGCCACTGGTGATCGTCGATCTTCCCGTCCAGAAGACGGCGGGGACAATTTCCGTCCTCTCTGCTGCCGGAGAAGCGATCGAACGGGTATATCGAGAGAATGGGCAGTGCACCCTGTTACTAATCACCGGCGGGGAGGTGATTGATTTTCGATATCACGAGAGCGACCTCTTTACATTGCTTCGGCTTCTCGACCTCCAACCCCCTGACCCGATGCGCCCTCTATACCGCGTTCTTGACCCCAAAATTCTCCTTGAGCGACTCCGGTCTGCCGAACGAGGGACGCTTATCTCATCACAGCGCCTCGCCGCAGCCCTTCAGACAAGCCTGCGGAAGGGTATTCGATCCGTTTTTGAACAGGATATCGATCGCGCCATGGCGTTAGCGGAGCATCGGGAGGTAGTCATTTATACAGCAGCATCCGGGGATGTTAGCCATCTGAATACGATCGCCGCAATCGCTCGCCGGCGGAGACGACATCTTGTGATACGGCAACCACGCTTGGCACGAGTCTCTCCCGCCTGGCTCAGTCCATATCCACGAGTGGAGGTTATCTGACGATGTGCAATGGAAATCAGTCCTCGGTACGTGTCATGCGCGGCGGCTGCAGCCCCGCTCGTGGGGGGACAGATCCTGGTGTACGCCGGTATACGTGCGCTGGTGTAGCCAAATCTCTGCTGGGGGCAGGAGCCGTTGGGAGTCGTTCGGGAGGGCTTAACGTGGTGGCCAGCACCACACCTGTACGGCCCGGGATTGAGAGCTGGATAAGTGGATGAGCAATGCCAGGTGAGACAACGTGAAGGATTACCGCAATGCGCTAACTCGTGGAGGTTCTCTGCTCGGTGCAGCAACCCTCCTGCTACTCGTCGCCGGCCTCACCGGGCGCGGGGACATGACAAGTGCAACTCTTGTGCTTGTTGGAGTTGGCTGCTTCATCGGCGGTGTCTTCATCCTAACTCAGTATCGAGGCGATACCGTATTTTCATGGATCGCCGGGCTCGCAGCAGCAGAACCCGTGATCAATCTTACCCGCTTCTGTGCAGATCTGGGTCTGCAGGGCGATGCCCATCTCCTCATTCGTGACGGTAAGATTGTACAGGTTGTGCCCATCGGGGACCTCCATCCGGCCGAACCGCCTCCTGATGACTATTCGTTTATAAGCGAGGAACTCGGAGGCGGTGTCCAGATGCTTCCTCCAGGCGGGCCTCTTTACGACCGGCTGATGCGAGAGTACAAGCTCGTCGTGCCTCACGACATGGATGGGCTCTGCACCGCAATCCGAGAGGTGGGGGAGGACGCTCTCGAGCTAGCGGATAAGGTCGAGGCCGTCCCTGACGGGGACCTCATTGTAATACGGCTCTCCGGGTTCAGGCTCTATGAGGGGTGCAGCGCCATCAGGGCAGCCTCCCCCAAATGCTGCACGATGGTCGGCTGCCCGATCTGCAGCCTCTTTGCCTGTATGGCCGTCGCCGGGCTGGGTCGACCATGTAAGATCGAGCACGTCGCCACCGACGAAGATGAGCGATCCATCAGGCTGCTTCTCCGTCCGTTAGAGGAAATACAACATCCCGAATGATGCGGTCTTCGGCGGTGCTCGATCAATGCGACGTCATCGGCCTCTTGGAAATATTTCGTCACATCGCGGTGTCCGGGGAAAATCCATGATACTGTGAGGTCATCCGTGCACAATAACTCGTCCAGGGCTTCTGATTCTCAAAGTCGATGGGCCACCTGACCGGATCGCCCGGGGAATAATACAAAGGTCGTTGCGATTGGGGATGATCTCTTATCCATCTCTGGGGACTGAACAGGTCGTGATGCTTATTGGCGGGAGACCATAGAGCCTTCTCCCATTTTCCTGCCATGGATAGGGCAGCTCGAAATCGACTCTGTGCTGAAGATAGATCCCAGGGAATGGAGGTCGAATCCATCTCCATCATCGCGATCACGAATTGGTTCGTTACGGCCTACTCAAGGGCGAACGAGCACTGTCTTCTCCTCGCTCCAGGCCCCGAGGGCCTGGGTCCCGTTCTCGCGCCCGAGGCCGGATTCCTTGACGCCTCCGAAAGGCACCTCGGGCGGAACCTTGAGATGGAGGTTCACCCAGACGATCCCTGCTTGAAGCCGGCGGGTTGCTTCGCGTATCACCGCGGGGTCGCGAGTCCAGACCGAGGCGCCGAGGCCGAAGCGGCTGTCGTTCGCCCGGCGGATGGCCTCGTCGAGCGACCCGAACCTGACGACGGGCAGCACGGGACCGAAGACCTCGTCGGTGAGCAGCGTCGATCCGGGTGCGACGTCCGTGATGATCGTCGGGGTGTAGAACGCACCGACCGGTGCTCCATCCGGGATCCCGCCCCCTGCGACGATCTTACCCTCGTCCCTATCGCGGACCTCTTCGACCAGAGAGCCGAGCTCGTCCCGGGCGTGCATCGTGTTGAGAGGGCCCATGGTCGTCCCGGGCTCGAGCCCGCTGCCGACCCGGAGCTGCTGCACCGACGCCGTCAGGCGGCGCAGGAACTCGTCCGCGACGGGCTCCTGGACGAACAGGCGCTTGACCGCCGTGCAGACCTGGCCGGAGTTGTAGTAGCGGCCGGAGACCGCGCCCGCGACTGCGGCGCCGAGATCCGCGTCCGCGCAGACGATCATCGGGTCCGAGCCGCCGAGCTCGAGCGTCATTCGGGTCATGTTCCCGGCCGCCAGAGCCATGATCCGCTTGCCCGTCCCGGACGATCCCGTGAACGAGACCTTGCGGATAGCCCGGGCCGTCACCATCGCCTCGCCGATCGTCTCGCCTGGCCCGGTGAGGACGTTCAGCACGCCCGCGGGAAGCCCGCCCTCGTGGATGCACGATGCGAGCGCGAGAGGCGTGAGCGGCGCGGTCGAGGCCGCCTTGAGGATCACGGCGTTGCCGCAGAGGAGCGCGGGACCGACCTTCCAGGCAGAGAGAAGCGCCGGCATGTTCCAGGGAATGATCGCGCCGGTCACACCGATCGGCTCGTACCGTATCTCGGCCTCGAGCCCCCCGGCAAGTCGCAAACGGGTGTCCGCGAAGCTCGAAGCGAGCCCGGCGTAGTACTCGAGGACGTTCGCGGCGCCGCGGACCTCGTCAACCGCCTCGCGGAGCGGCTTGCCCTGCTCTCTCGTGAGCTGCTCGGCGAGACGATCCGTCCGCTCGCGGACCAGCGCCGCAGCACGGGCCAGCACCTTCCCCCGGTCGCGAGCCATTGTCTCCGCCCATACCGGTGCCGCAGCCGTCGCCGCCTCGATCGCCTCCGCGAGATCATCCCGGTCCCCTCGCGGGACGCGGACGATACTCGTTCCCGTCGCCGGGTCGATCACATCGAACCATCGCCCCGACGACGCCTCCCGGTGCTCACCTGCGATCAGCATGCCCCTGCGTCGCCTCCTGGTCGAATAACCCTTACGTCCCGACGTCCCAGGCCGAAAGGTAGTGCACCTGCTCGTCCGAGAGTCGGTCGATCTCGATTCCGAGCGAGGCCAGCTTCTCCCTGGCGACGGCCTCGTCGATCGACGTCGGCACGTCGTATACCCCGCCCGGCAGACCCCGTCCATTCTGGACGATGTACTCGGCCGAGAGGGCCTGGACTGCGAAGGAGAGGTCCATCACCTCGATCGGGTGGCCCATCCCCTTCGGCGTCGCGAGGTTGACGAGCCGACCCTCGGCAAGGACATGGATGCGCCGGTCCTCGAGGGTAAATGTCTCGATCCCATCGCGCTGCTCGACCGCTGAGGAGATGGAACGGAGCGCGTCCAGGTCGATCTCGACGTTGAAGTGGCCGGCGTTCGCGAGGATGGCCCCTTCCTTCATGCGCCCGAAATGGCGCTCGCCTATCACACCGATATCTCCCGTGGTCGTGACGAAGAGGTCCCCGCACCCGGCCGCCGCGTCCATGGTCATCACGTCGAAGCCGTCCATGTGCGCCTCGAGCGCGCGGCGGGGGTCCACCTCCGTCACGATCACGCGCGCTCCCATTCCCCGTGCCTTCCGTGCGAGCCCACGGCCGCAGTAGCCGTAGCCCGCTACCACGAGCTGCTTTCCCGCGATCAGCACGTTCGTGGTGATCATCAGCGATGCGAGGACGGATTCCCCGGTGCCGTGGACGTTGTCGAACGAGCGCTTCATCGGCGTGTCGTTCACGGCGATCACGGGGAACTCGAGCTTTCCCTCGACCGCCATCGACCGGAGCCGGTGAATGCCGGTCGTCGTCTCCTCGCAGCCCCCGATCACATCCGCCAGGAGCTCGCGCCGGGCCGTGTGGAGTCGATGGATAAGGTCCATGCCGTCGTCGATGGTCACGGACGGCCTGGTCTCGAGCACCCGATCGATCGCCGCGTAGTACTCGTCGACCGGGCAGGCATGGGAGGCATAACACCGGACCCCTTCGAACTCCTCGAGCGCGGCAGCGACGTCGTCCTGGGTCGAGAGGGGGTTGCACCCCGTGATGGCTACCTCGGCACCCCCCGCCGCGAGCGTCCGGACGAGGTTCGCCGTCTTTGCCTCGACGTGGAGCGCCATCGCGATCCGCTGCCCCTCGAGAGGCCGTTCGTCCTCGAACCGTCTCGCTATCGACCGCAGCACGGGCATATACTGCGCGGCCCAGGTGATCTTGCGCATCCCCGATTCCATGCCCGTAGAGGTGGACGGCGGGCTACTTGAACCCATAACTCTGAATATCCCGGAGTTCGATCAGGTACAAGCCATGGTGCTGACCAAGCGGATCATCCCGTGCCTGGACATCAAGGACGGGCGGGTGGTCAAGGGGACGAACTTCGTCGGACTCCGGGACGCGGGCGACCCGGTGGAGCTCGCGGCGCGGTACAACGAACAGGGGGCCGACGAGGTGGTCTTTCTCGACATCACGGCCTCGAAGGAGGGGCGCGGAACGATCGTCGAGGTGATCGAGCGTGCCGCCGACGAGCTCTTCCTGCCGCTCACGGTGGGCGGGGGCATCCGCACCACCGACGATATTCGGCAGATCCTCCGCGCCGGCGCGGACAAGGTCAGCATCAATACGAGCGCCGTCGAGCGGCCCGAACTGATCACCGAGGGGGCGACAGCGTTCGGTACCCAGTGCATCGTGGTCGCCATCGACGTCCGGCGAAACTTCGAACCGAACCCCGATGGCACGCCCATCGAGCTCTCCGACGGCCGGTCCTGCTGGTACGAGGTCGTGACGTATGGAGGGCACCGTCCGACCGGGATCGACGCGATCGCGTGGGCCCGGGAGGCGGAGGAGCGGGGAGCGGGCGAGGTCCTGCTCACGAGCATGGAGACCGACGGGACGAAGAACGGTTTCGACATTCCGGTCACCGCCGCGATCTCGGACGCGGTGGGAATCCCGGTGATCGCTAGTGGCGGCGTCGGCACGCTCGATCACTTCTACGACGGTCTGGTTGCAGGGAAGGCGGACGCAGTGCTCGCCGCCTCGGTCTTCCATTACGGAGAACTGACGGTCCGGAACGTCAAGGAGTACCTCGCCAGTCGAGGAGTCCCGGTCCGGCCATAGTTCCTTGGAGGGCCAGACCGATGGTCCGAGTCGCCTCGAAAGGATGGCGGGAGGCGTCCTGGCAGCGGTCGAAGAGAACGATCGTGCCGGGTCGCGACCGAACCTGCCCCCGGCGATGCTGCCATCAAAGGGCTGGATACTGGTGACGCTCGTCCGATGCGTCTCCGTGGTACGTGTACCTGATGCCCATGGCGAAGAGTCGTGTCAGGGGAACGATCCGGGAAAACATCGGGACGAATCGCGCTCCGAAATCCCGTTTATTGCGAGCTCTCGGATTTCGCTCTTCCAGATCCTGAACGTATTCGCGTCCGAACGAGAGCCGCTCGAAGCGGTTCTCGTGGGCCCAGTTGATGGCCTCCCAGAAGAGGTACACGGTTGGGTGATAGGTGTTCGGGAGGTTCCTGTTCAACGACAGGTATGCCGCGTAGACGGTCTTGCGAGGGAGATCCCTGAGCTGGAGCAGGCCCCCAGCTATGATCGAGCCTTTTGAGAGGAGCGAGATCCTGATCTCCTTGTGCAGCGAGGCCCACATGTCGGAGAAGTGCGAGTAGTCCGAGTGGGTTCCTCCGATGTGCGCGATGTTCTCGGAGTAGTAGTCGTAGAAGCGGCGCAGCTCGGCCTCCGAGCGCACCTCGGTGATCGAGAACCCGTTCTCCTCGAATCTCCGGATGTACTTGCGCTGGGCGGATCGAGCTGTGAAGGAGTCCCAGATCGCCTCTGGGGGGTGTGAGCGCAGGTCGAGGATCATCTCACCTTCACCCTCGTAGTACCGGCTGAACGGGTAGGAGAAGACCGGGTGTGTCGTTATCGTTTCAAAGAGTTCAGGACGTAACGATGCGGTACAGACGAAGGATATCCTCTTTCGGTTCCAGTACATTCTTCGGAGCTCGTCGATCACGGTGTCCAGCAGATGCGGATCGTCGCATTTCTTGATCACCGCGTTCAGGGTCATCGGAAACGATGCCGGGACGAATCCCCTATAGCCGTAAATGGTGTGCTCTGCGAGCGGAAACAGTCCGCAGACGGATTCGTTTTTGTAGAGCAGGTGATAGCACCACGGAGCGCCTGCCCGTCTCTCCGCGATCCGCATCCACTTCAGGCTGTGGAACAGAGTGCCCTCGGGAGAGGCAATTCGTAAACCCTCCCAGGCTGCAGCATTGTCCTCGTCCAACCTTTCGAGGTGGTAGTCTGCCATTTCCGCTCGGTGACCCTGAGTCTATCAGCCGATGCTGCCCACCGGTGTCGCCGGTCCCCAATCCGGGTACTACGAAAAATCGATGATCCCCTGGAGCCACTACGACAGGTGCCCCTTGCGGAATCGTTATCAACCGCCGGTGAATATCATCAGTCCTGCTTTCTCAATGATCATATCTTTTTGATATTTCACAATATTAGTATTTCCTTCTTTCTTTTGGGGAGATAATTGAGAAAAACGATTTTTTCTGGGACTGTGCCCCTGAATTGTCTAGTAATGGACTATGGGTTTTGTCGCCACTGATATGCACGTGCATTCTCGCTAACAGGTGTCCCGCCGGAAGCTGATCACTACAGTCGCAGCTGGGAACATGTATCTGCGCAACATGGCAGGGTCCCGTCTGAGTCAGACGGAGCCGGCAAGATGGATCCGTTAATCTAAACAAGATCATGTATTGGGCACACTCACAGCGACCTCCTTCAGAGACAAAATCGACAGTGCTTGCCACTGAGAATATCTTCCATCACTCGGGACAGTAAAGAACAGAAAGAGCATACCCTGAATATGGAGGATGTCCCTCTAATGCCAAAAAGCGCAGGTCATCTCCCCCTCGCTCAGCTCGACTTCCTCGAATAAAACTCATCCCTATCGTCAGTTCAAGATTCGTGCCGCTTCATCGAGTAGGTAATCCACTTCGACTCTGGAGGAGGTTTCAGGAGGTCAAGGATCATGTCGTCCTCTTCAACCCTTTTTAAAGCGCGGGAACAATCGAAAAAGGCCGAATACCTTATGATGTTGGGACGGAAATAAAACCAAAAATCTGATACCCGGCGTCAGTCTATGGGCGCTGGGGCTCTCCTATGGTCCGAGGGTTCGACGGGTCGATCTACCGCAGCATCTATCCCCGAAACCCGGCAGCGCGCCTCTCCGACTGGCAAGTTTTTAACCAGATACCCATGGCGAAGAGAGTCGTCAGTGGAATCATCCTCGACATGACGGGCTCGAACTGCCCGCCAAAATCACGCTTGATCCGGTATCGCGGGTTTCTCGCGTCCAGATCGTGTGCGTACTCGAGGCCAAGCGACAACTTTTCATAGTGATGCTCCCATGACCAGTTGACTCCCTCCCAGTACAAGTAATACGAAGGGGAGTACTTGTTGGGGAGGTTCTTATTGAGCGAGAGGTAGAGACCGTACACCTTTCGTCGGCGAGTATCTAGCAGGTTGAAGACACCCCCTGCTACGAGGGGCCCCCGGGTGAGAAGCGTCACTCGTGCTCGATCCGACATCGTCCTGATAAGCTCCGAGAAGTACGAGAACGGTGGGAGCACCGCTCCTTTCCGGTTCATATTCTCGGCATAGTATTGGTAGAAACGCTGTAGATCGGCTTCCGTGTCCACCTCGGTGATCTCGAACCCGTCCGTCTCGAACCGCCGGATCAGTTTTCGCTGTCCCCCATCCGAGGTGAACGAGCTCCAGATCTTCTCCGGAGAGGAGACGGACAGGTCGAGGACCATGTCCCCGTCGTCGGCGTAGGGGAAGACCGGGTACCCCGGAGAGGCCGCGAACATCTCTGGGTGCAGCGTCGCGGGGCAGATGAACGCGATCCCCTTACGTTCACGATAGAGCTTCCTGAGTTCCTCTATTACGAACCGGAGGACCTGCGGATCGTGGTAGTCTTTCAAGATAGCGTGAAGGCTGATGGGGTAGTTCGCGGCGATGAGCCCCCGGTACCGATGGGTCGTATGCTCCATGAACGGGAAAATCCCGGCGAGGTCATCGTCTCGGTACAGCAGGAAGTACTGGTTCCGGACATGGAAGTACTCCTCGATGATCTTCATCCACTCAAGGCTGTGAAACGGCGTTCCCTCTGGAGACGAATTGTTGAACTCCTCCCACGCATTCGCGTTCTCGTGATTTAGCTTCTCGAGGCGACATTCGGTCATATCTTCGGGTTCGGTATCAGTTGAACTCATCTGTCATCCGCCAGCGGTTGATCCGCCTCGGATCAGCATCGTACACCGCAGATGTCTCCGTTCCTGCAGGCTCATTCTTATCGGTGCGATCCCGGTGATTTATCCCTGGCTTCTCCATCGCCTCCTGGATGACCTCTCTGCTCACTATCATCAAAAAACATTCTGTGCCTATACCTGGACGATGACATCTCTTTGCGTGGTCCTGCCCGAGCCCGGCTTCCCATCGATCCGGAAGGGGACGCCCCCTCGCCAGGAACGGAGACCGAGGTCCGTGCCGCCTATCTGCCGGAGAGCGTGACGGTGGTGGGGAAGCGGGAGACCCCGTGCCATGATGCCCTCCGGTATCGGCGCTGATTCGCGCCGGCGTTCGAGGTGGGGCTTCCGGAAACGGTGGGGCCCCACCCCGTGCATCGCATCGCTTCACCGGCCGGAAATACCGAACCAGAGAACGGGTTCACGGTCACGACGACTGGCGTATCGCCGCACGACAGTTCTCTCGCAGGATACGACTGCGGGGTAGACGAGGGATGTTCGTTCACGTCTATGCCCGGTTCGCCATGCGTGGAGGGAGTCGCTGAGCCTGAACATATTTCACCCTGGCGCCGATTGAGAAGACGGTCGTCATGGGGACCAATCTCGTGTACACGGGCCGGTGCTCTGCGCCGAAATCCCTTTTCAGGCGGTACCGGGGATTGCTCTCGACCATCTCGTGCGCGTACTCCCTCCCGAGAGTAACCTCTCGATAACCGTTCTCCCAGGCCCACCTGAGGCAGTCCCAGTACAGGTAATACGAAGGTGAGTACTTGGTGGGAAGGTCCCTGTTCAGTGAGAGGAACACTCCGTGCACGCGCCGTCGAATCGGGTCAAGGAGATTGAACGCGCCCCCGGCGACCAGTGGACCCTTCGAGAGGAGGGTGATCCTGACCTGGTCTGGCTCCCGAGCGCATTAGCTCCAGGAAGTAGGAATAGGGCAGGTGATTACCACCGATCCGGCTCATGTTCTCCTCGTAATACGTGTAGAAGAGACGAAGTTGGTCCTCAGAGTGGACGTCGGTGATCCCAAAGCCGTTCTCGTCGAACCGACGGATATACTTGCGCTGCCCCTTCTTATTTGAGAAGGAGTCCCAGATCGCGTCTGGCGGCGTCCTCACGAGATCGATGACCATCTCCCCTTCGCCTTCGTACTCGGAGAACGGGTACGGAAAGGTAGGATAGGCATCGAACGCATCGAACAGCTCCGGGCGCGTGGAAGCGACGCAGGCGAACGAGACCCTCTCCCGAGCATCGTACATCCTCATGAACTCGTCCATCGCCTGCCGGATGACGATGGGATCAGGGCGCTCACCCAGGACGGCATGAAGGCTCAGGGGATCCGATGCCGGGACAAGGCCCCTGAAACCGTATATGGTGTGGTCCTGGAAGGGAAAGAGGCCGACGACTGCCTCGTTCCTGAACAGCAGGAAGTACTGCAACGGAGTTCCCGTACGCAATTCGGCCATCCTCTTCCACTTCAGGCTGTGGAAAAGGGTACCGTCCGTCGATCCCTCATGAAACGCCTCCCAGCGCTCTGCGTTCTCCTCGTCCAGCCGTTCAAGGTGATAGCCGCTCATGCCCGTTCGAACGCTCCGTCGATCGCCTCGCGATGGAATCTAAAAAGGTTCATCTTTTCGATCGCTGATGCATGCATGGTGTAAGTACTTAATAAAATTTCCACTTTTTTTGAACAGGTGGTGATGGCGTCGTCGAGAAGCTACTAGAGCACGGCATGCTCGCCCTCATGCCCTCCGCGATTCATCGTACCAATAGTCTCAACCGGTCTCGGGACCGTAAGCCTCCTGGTTACGTCGAACGCGCTAGGAAAAAGTGCCGACGATGGAGTGGTTGGGCCCCTGTAGAGAGAAGACGTATATCCCTTGGTTACGGGTAACGAGGCGATGGTGGTTGTCGAGTGGATGTGAAAAAAGGCTCCGAGAGGCGTGGTTTTGTTAGCCTGCCGCATCGAGGCGTTTACGGTATCCAGGCGACAGACGCATGCTGTATCAGGCAGTAATCCAGAGTGCGGTGTTCATCGATGCAACTGGATCCGGGACCGTACGGACCGGCCCCAATCAAGGTATTTCCGGGACCGGATACCCATGGAGAGCATTGGCGATGTCGGGATAATCTCCGAATAGATCGGCTCGAACGTCGCGCCAAACCCCTTCTTGATGCGATACGTGGGGTTTTGCTGATGCAGGTTTCTCGTGATCTCCCTTCCAAAGGAGACTTTTTCGTACCGGTTCTCCCAGGCCCACACGATGGACTTCCAGTTCAGGTACACGGTGGGATGATAGCAGGTGGGCAGGCTCCTGTTCAGAGCAAGGAAGTACAGATAAACCCTCTTTCGCCGTTCATCGCTAAGGAGGAGCTGACCCCCGGCGACAGTCGATCCTTTTACCAATAACAAGATCTTGATCTCATCCGACATCGCGTCCCACATGCCCGAAAAGTAAGAGAACGGCGTCAGGAGCCCGTCGGTTATCTGGTTTACATTCTCTTCGTAATACTGATAGAAGATGTCAAGGTCGCCTCGTGAACGTGCTTCCGTCAGCTCGAACCCATCCTTCTCGAACCGTCGAACCTTCTTCCGCTCCGCTGAATCGGAGGTAAATGAGTTCCAGATATCGTCGGGGGGAGTCCTCTTCAGATCGATGACCAGCTCGCCCTCGCGCTCTCCTTCGTAGAACGGGTAGGGGAAACGCGGGTATCGTGCGATTGTATCGAATACCTCCGGGCGCGTCGCCGCCAAGCAGAAGAAGGAGATCGGTTTTCCATATCGACACTCATCTCTCAGCTCATCTATCAGATACTGCATCGCGAACGGATCGCGATAGTCCTTCAGGATGAATCGAAGAGTCCATGGAACGTGTGCCGGGGCAATACCCGAAAAACCACGGATGGTCTCCATGGCGAGAGGAAAGAGCCCAAAGACCTCGTCGTCCCTGTAGAGTATAAAGTCCTCGTTCGGGACTCCTGAGGTCTGTTCGGCGAACTGTCTCCATTTTAGACTGTGAAAGAGACTCCCATCGGGAGAGGTGTCGTTGAGATCCGCCCAGTCCTTCGCGTTCTCCCGGTTCAATCTTTCCAGATGGTACTCTGGCATCGCGATCAGGAATGAAACAATTATCCCATTTAAATCATTGGACTTGATGTTCTGGCTACTATCGAATTGTACGTCGAACAGATGTTCCGGCCATGCTCCTCTCTGCAGAATGGTGTGGATGGTGCCGCGGGCACGTGGTCCCGGCGCCGGAGACCTGAAGCACACAATCGGGCGCACTCTCATCCAGGGTCCCCGTATCGATGACCCTGCACGTGCGATAGATCGTGCTTCGTACGCGTACAACGTGCCGGGACAGGACCGGTCATGGGGACAAGAGACCTTGGGCGGGAGCAGATGCATCTACCGGCGTCGTCACAGACGAGGTGATGGTGGTGAAGACCGATGAGAACGAGACTCCCTCGTCCCCCGGCATCATGGATGGTTATCCTGTATCCGGGGAGGGGAGTGTCCAGGGTCCGACATCACGCTGAGACACGGTTATCATCCCTGCTTCCGGATCCGGGCTCGTACCGATCGGCTCAGGTCCAGGTACTTCCTGGACCGAATACCCATGGAGAGCAGTCTCGAGGTCGAGATCATCGTGGAATAGATCGGTTCCGACTCTGCTCCAAAGTCTCGCTTGACCCTGCACCGTGGACTGGCGCCGTCCAGGTATTCGTGGTACTCTCTCCCGAAGCATACCCGTCGGAATCCGTGCTCCCATGCCCACCCGATCGCCTCCCAGAGGATGTAATGCGATGGCGTGTAGGCATTAGGCAGGTCTCTATTCAGCGAGAGGTAGGTGAGCGTTACCGACCTGTGCTGTGTATCGATCAGTGTGAGGAGACCCCCCGCTACGACCGATCCCCTGGACAGTGACGTTATCCTGGTCTCATCCGGCATCGTGTTCCAGATATCGACAAAGTGGGAGAGCGGACGCAGCGTCCCCTCGATATGCGTGATATTCTTTTCGTGGAGCTGATAAAAGCGATAAAGATCCTCGAGTGTTCGGGCCTCCGTGATCATGAATCCGTCTTTCTCGAACCTCCGAATTCCCTGTCGCTTCTTCTTCGTGAACGTACTCCAGATCGCATCGGGCGACGATCTGGAGAGGTCGAGGACCATATTCTCCTCCCAATCGTCCAGGGAGAATGGATAGGGATATTGGGGGTAGCGTGTGATCGACTCGAATGTATACCGGTGCAATGAGGCGGGACAGACGAAGGAGATCGGTTGTGTGCCGTTTTCCATCCCCGTGAGTTGATCAACGACAAAGGGGATCGCGAGTGGGATCCCGGTGATCCCGCAAAAGTACATGAAGAGACTGGGGATAGGATGCCGAGATGAATCCCCGGAAACCGTGGATGGTGTACTCCGTAAACGGGAAGAGCCCGAAGATCTCATTCTCCTTGAACAGAAGGAAATATTCCCCGGGCGTCCCGGAGAGGTTTTCGGCGATCCGTTTCCATATCAGACTGTGAAAAATGCTCCCTTCTGGACAGGACGCATTGAATTCATCCCAGATCGGCTCGTTCTCCGGGGTGAGCCTCTCCAGACGGTAATCGGCGAATCGTTGAGATCCCGGGTTTGTCATCGTGTAATGGTCCCCCTTAGACGTGTTGGGAACGTAGATGTGTGAGACTCTCCTGTGCATGAAAATATATATGTTAATAGGTTGTGAATCCGACCCTGCCGACAACCGGGACTGTCTCTTCCAATCTCCCTCGTGACCCCCCGTTCCGTACCGTTTTACGGAGGTGACCGACTAACGGCCGCGATCGACGGTCGTCGGAATGGAGGTAACCCGGGCTGGCCGCCAGCCAGGAGGCCCACCTCCGCCTTTCAACGCTCTGTTCGGGAGGTTTCCCGATGTATTTCGACGACGGTCATCCGCCCTGGTATCTTCTGTCCTTCGGACTGATCAGAGATCTCCTGGACCGCATCAAGGAGAAGAGAGGTGAGCCGCTTCGTGAGCAGTGTCGATATCCCCCAGGTGTGCGAAATGGGAAAAGAGCGATGCCGGATGCCGGTGCACGTTCGATGAGAGGAGCTGACGACCGGCCCCGCCGGGCTCAGGATCGATCCATCGCGTTGTCAGACGACCACGCTGTTAGGTCGAGCTCGACCGCGGCCACCGGGTGGTCGAGACCGAACGCCCCGAGTACCTCCGGGTGCACCTCGCCGAAGACTCCCACGACCGTACCGTCGATGACGAGCGCGCCCCGGCGTCCATCGAGAAAGGCGGGGTCGTCTGACTCGACGGCCGAATATGCCAGCCCGAGATCCCGGCAGACGGCGTCGGCAACGGCGTAGGCCTCCGAGAAGTCCGCGGCGCCATGGCACGCGACGGCCGCCATGCCGAGCCCGGCCGAGTACTCACGCACAGTCTCTCCGACGGCGAAGAGCCGCTGCGGGAGTTCGCGGAACCGGTTGTACTCGAGGAGCTCCATCAGGAGCGGCAGGATCGAGGTCCGCGCGACCGACTGATCCTCCGAGATGGGATGGAGCACCCGCAGGGCGCCCGGCGAGGGCTCGCGGCGCATGCGGGTGAAGAGGACGTCGGCGCTCGTCAGCACGAACGGCATCGTCTCGAGATACCCGAGCCCACAGAGCGCCTCGCGCACGTCCTGCTTCAGCATGCTCGACGGGAGCTCCTCGGCGATCGTCGCGGTCCCCGACGGGATGGCGGGAAACCGTTCATACCCGTAGGCGATCGCGACGTCCTCAAAGACGTCCCAGTCGTGCATGATGTCCGAGCGGTAGCAGGGGACTTCCACCCGGACGCGCTCGCCTCCCGCTGGCTCGGCCCCGAAGCGCATGCGCCTGAGCAGGGCCGCCATGGCCGGCGCATCGAGGTCGAGGCCCAGAAGACGGTTGCACTCGTCGACCGAGACCTCGCGGAAGGAGGAGGCGAGCGACGGGCAGGGAGCCCCGTCGATCTCGACAGATTCGAGCCGCCCGCCCGCCTCCACCAGCGCGGTGGAGAGGATGGTCGTCGCGATCTCGACCGCGCGACGGTCCGTGCCCGTGCAGTCGACGAGGACGTCCGTCGTCTCGGTCGAGACCCGGGTGAGCTCGCCGTTGATGATCGGCGGGAACGAGAGGACCCGGTCCTCGGCGTCGACGATCAGGGGGAAGCGAGGGGCGTCCGCGACGAGGTGGGCGTACGAGCGCCCCTTGGGATGGCGCTCGAGCATCTCCTCCATGCTCATCTCCTCATCGAAGTCGAGGGGGACGAACCGCCGGTCACGCGACGAGGCGAGGTAGCGGAACGGGGGCCTGACCCGGGCGAGGTCGTGCAGGCCGATCGCGACCTTCCGGCGGCCCCGTCCCACGGCCCAGTGGAGCGCCTCCTGCAGCCCCATCAGCGAGACGATCGCCTCCTCGTCGAACCGGAGGCCCCGCACGACCGCCGAACCGAGGTAGGGGCGAATCTCCGCCAGGCCAGGATCGACCGAGAATCCGATCCCGGAGGGCTCGGTCTTATATCGAACCGGTCCCTCTTCCACCCCGAGGAACCCACGCAGGGCCCGCGCCGCCCCCTCGGTCGAGAAGAGGTCGGGACGGTTCGCGAAGAACTCGACGTCCACGTGGTCGTCCTCGCGCCGCTCGATGTCCGATCCGAACATCGGCAGGCGCTCGACGATCGCCTCGCGCGGGAGGCCGACGAGCCGCTCGAGATAGCCGTACGGGAGCGTGATCACGGGCATGGTCAGCGCCTCCCCCGGATCGGCGTCTCCCGGATCCAGTCGATATCCGACCGGTAGAGCTGGCGGATATCGGTGAGCCCGAGGCGGAGCATGGCCAGGCGCGACGCACCGAGGCCCCAGGCCAGGACCGGGTGTTCGAGCCCGAGCGGGGCCGTCACCTCCTCGCGGAAGACGCCGGCCCCACCGAGCTCGACCCACCCGAGCCCATCGACATAGACCTCGGGCTCGACCGACGGCTCGGTATACGGGAAGTACCCTGGCCGGAACCGGACCTGCGGAAAGCCGAGACGGCGGTAGAACTCGCGGAGGAACCCGAGCAGGTGGGAGAAAGTGACCCCCTCGTCCATCACGATTCCCTCGAGCTGCTCGAACTCGGGCAGGTGCGTGGGGTCGATCGCCTCGCGCCGGAAGACCCGGCCGATCGCGAACGCCTTGACCGGCGGCTCCGGGTGGGATGCCAGGTACTGGACCGAGAGGGCCGTGCAGTGCGTCCGAAGGACCTGCCGCCGCGCCTTCGCCTCCTGCCAGGTTCCGCCCCATCCCGTGGAGGTGGTCGCTCCGCCGTGCTCGTGCATCTCGCGCACGCGCTCCCAGCCGCAGGGAAGGTCCGCCGATCCCGCGAGGTAGAACGTGTCCTGCATCTCGCGGGCTGGGTGGTCCTGGGGCTGGAAGAGCGCGTCGAAGTTCCAGTACCCGGACTGGACGAGCTCGCCGCTCATCTCGGCGAAGCCCATGTTGAGCAGGATCCACCGCATCTCGTCGAGGAGGCGCTGATAGGGATGGACCTTTCCCGGCACCGCGCGCCGCGGGAGGCGATCGACCCGGTACCGGCGCAGCGCCGCATCGCGCCAGGCGCCCGTAAGCAGCATCTCGTGAGTGATCTGCCCGACCTCCTCGCGGAGATCGAGCCCGGACGCGGCGGCCTCGCGGCCAGCTTCGGTGATCGCGACCCGGTATCCGACCGTCTCGTGCTCGGCAGCGAGGCCGCGCTTGAGAAGCGCCCGGAGCCCTGGCCCGTCGGCGAGCGGCACCTCTCGAAGCGCACGCTCGTCCTCGCCCTCGGTGGCCTGGCCGGCCGGTTCCACCACGCCGTCGTGGATCCGGACCCAGCCCTTGCGCCGGAGCCAGCCGATTCCGATCGAGGCGAGGGGGTGCGCCTTCAGCGCGGCCATCGGTACCCCGTCGCCGATCTCGGCGAGGAGCTGGCGCTCGGGCAGGCCGGCGTCCGCGTACCGCCGCCCCTCGTCCGTGAGGTCCCAGGACGTCTCGACCACGCGTTCGACTTCAGCCAGTCCGCCGTTCTGGGCGAGCAGGTTCGCGTACTGGACCACCGCGTCGGGCGCCGCTCCCAGCTCGGCGCCGAGTTCTGCGGCATCGGCCACGCCATGCTGCGCGAGGACGGCGAGCAGGCGTCGTTCATTCAGGGAGAGTGTGCTCCGTGTCATAGATCTCATATCTCCGCGGCCAGGTGGGCGACCTCGTCCATCCGTTCGCGGAAATCCACGAGGAACGCCTCCACGCGGTCGGCCGTCTCCCGCTTGCACGCCCCACAGGTCACTTCGCCGGCCGCGCATCGCCGGTACAGCTCGGCGAGCTCGGCATCGTCGTCGCAGAGGTGGAACCGGTTCAGTTCGTAGAGCGTGCACCGATCGGGCTCGCCACCGAGACGCCGCTGCTCCTCGAGCGTCGTCCTCCCGCCGGTCAGGGCTCCCATCACCTTCTTCCTGACGGCCGCCGACGGCTCGGCGAACCCGAAGAGGGAGTCGGGGACCGACGACGACATCTTGCCGCCCTGGAGCCCCGGCATGAAGCTGTGATAGGTCGCCGACGGGGGAAAGAAGCCGAAACCGCCGAACTCTCGCTCGAGCTGCCGGACTCGCTCGGCCACGTCGCCGTGCGCCGCGCCGCGGACATCTACATGCCCTTCGTACCGCTTCGAACCGGGGAATGCCGCCGCGACGGCCTCGAGCGCCCCCGCCGGGGCGTTCTTCGCGCGGACGGAGACGTGGTCTCCGCGGTCCTCGACATAGAAGAACCGGAGATCGCTCGCGACGTCCCTGGTCAGGCGAATGTGCGGGTCCTGGTCGAGGCCCACCGGCACGATCGTCGGGGCCGGCTCCCCCGCCGCCTGCGGATAGAGGATGTCCGCGACCTGGGTGACCACGCTCATCGCGTGGGCGAGCGTGGTCTCGGGCTCGAACCCGTAGATGGCCGTGAGCTCCGAGAAGTTGATCCGTGTCGCGGCCTCGAAGGCCAGGTCCTTGAGCGAATTGTTCCCGGACTGGAAGTACGCCTCTCCCTCGTATCCCAGGGCGTAGAGCGCGGCCAGGTACTCGCGTCCGTACCGGTCGCAGTCCTCCCACGAGAGCCCCCGCACCGCGTGCGCCTCGCGGTCCGCGATTGCGATCATACCGTGACCCCCCTGGCGGACGTGCCAGACGACCTCACGCATGACAAGCAGGTGCCCGAGGTGCGGGTGGCCCGACGGCATGAACCCGGTCAGCACGTGGAACGGCCGGCGGTCGCGGATGGCCTCCGCGATCGGCCGGTAGTCCCGCTGGCCCACGATGATGCCGCGCCGCATGAACGCCGGAACCTCGGGGAGGAGGTCGAGAAGAGGACCGATAGGCTCGATCCCGAAGTCTTCGAAGAGGCGTCTCGTATCGATGGCCTGGCTGCTCGACCAGGGGTTGAAGGCGTCCGGCATGGGGTCAGCTCACAGCTTGATGCGGGCAAATTCTACGAAGAAGATGCCTTCAGTATGTACGCAGCCAAAGAGCATCTTCTTTTTTACCGAGTGGGCGAGCCGGACCGAGCGGGAGATGACCGACATCGGAAGGGCGGCGCCGCCGGGGAGCGCGTGGACCAGCATCTCCGAGTGGGTCTTCGCCGCGCCGTAGACCCGGTAGTGGTGGCCGAACTTGTACCCGGTCCGCGGGACGTATCCCCGGTCTCGCAGATGGGCGTAGACCGCGCCCTTCTCCGCGGCCTCGGCGTCGATCCGCGCGACCAGCGCGTCGTAGCCTGCCAGCGCCTCCGCTCCCTCGAACGTGAGCAGGCCTCCCGCGGCGAGGTACAGGGCCTCGACGGGCGCGAGCTTGAGCCGACTGGGATCGAGGCGGGTGCCGTACCCGGCCGCCTCGAGTACGCCTGCCTCCTCACCCTCCGCGATCGCGGCCCAGCCGTACCGCCGTGCCACCGCGGCCCGCCCGGGCACGGTCGTCTCCCGCTCCGCGAGAGCGGGTAGCTTGACCTCGTAGTAGGTCAGCTCGTCCTCGTCGTCGACCACGGCGAGGAGATGGGACTTGCGCATCTGCGCCGTCGACGTCGCTTCCGCGATGAGGCGGTCGAACGCGATCGGGTCCCGCTCCGAGAGGACCCGGACCATGTACTGCGAGCGTCCCGAGCCCGGCCTCTCGCCGCGACGGAAGACCCGGAAGTCGTGCGGCCCCGTCTGGACCACGTACCCTCGCTCCCGAAGGTCGCGGTAGACCAGGTATGTCCGCAGGAAGAGGGGGTCCGTCGTGAACTCGGCGAGGAGGCTCTCGAAGCTCTCGCCGGGCAGCTCGAGCCGCCGGCGGTGGACGAGGTAGAGGGCCTCGACCGGGACCAGCACGAGCCCCCCGCCCGCGGGGCGGCCGTATCCGCCCTGCTCGTAGAGCTGCAGGCCATCGCGACCAAGCCGTATGGCGCCAGCATCCCGCCTCCCTTTCACGCCTGGT
>Ga0255341_1001878_pt1 | contig 28140 bp, 23 predicted proteins | sample wastewater_treat_8_FD_192418 | JGI IMG/M metagenome (GOLD analysis project Ga0255341, IMG submission 192418) | Wastewater microbial communities from Lulu Island WWTP, Vancouver, Canada - plant12 | ecosystem: Engineered > WWTP > Wastewater > Unclassified | place: Canada: Vancouver, British...
CGGCCGATGATCTCCACCTCTAGCCCCATGTGTGTCGGGCTCGACAAGATCACCGTGCCAACGGGATCGGCGGCGTCGAATATGTAGCCGGTCTTCGAGGCGAGCTGGGAGTAATCCAGCTGTTTTGCGCCGCGAAGGCCCCGCTCCTCGCTGACGGTGAACACCACTTCCACCGGTGGCAGACACTGGCCCGAGGCCTTGGCCATGCGCAGGCCTGCCAGGATGGCCGTTACGCCGGCTATGTCATCAGCTGCCAGCACAGTGTCGCCGCTGGAGTAGATCACTCCATCGCGGATTACGGGGTTCACGCCCTTGCCCGGCGGCACCCGGTCAAGGTGCGCGCAGAGCATTATTGCGCCCCCGCAGGAACACCCACAACCGTGAGACGGCAGCCGACCGATGACGTTGCCCGCGCTATCTTGCTCGACTTCGAGCCCGATGCCCCGCAGCTTATCGGCCACTGCCGCCGCCATCTGTGACTCGCTTCCCGATTCGGCATCGATCTTGACCAGCTCAATGAACTCATCAACAATCATACACTATCACCGACTTTCCCATTGTTGCCTTCACCCGCGCCATCTGTGTCGCATTCATCGCCCGTGTCGCCCCGTAGTCGCCCGCTGTCAACCGCAAGCTTGCGGTCGGTGATCTCTCTGTGCCGTACCTGGCTCCTTACGCCTCTCTGCGCCAATTGGTGCCCGAGCTCCTCGGCTATCACCACCGACCGATGCTGCCCTCCGGTGCACCCGATTCCGATAGTAAGGCGCCCTTTTCCCTCTCTGCTGTAGTAAGGTATCAAGCTGAGGATGAGGTCACGGAAGGTCTCCATGAATGAGCGGGCGATGGGCGAGTCCATGACGTAGGCAGCGCACGCCGGCTCAAGGCCGGTGGTTGCCTTCAGATCGCGTACATAGAAAGGATTCGGGAGAAACCGCACGTCGAACACGATATCCGCATCAATCGGCGCTCCATACTTGAACCCGAAGGAGAACACATCCACAACCATCATCTCATGAACGGGGGTGCCCATCACCGCCGCATGCAGATGCGCTTTCAGCTCAACAGGCCTCAGGTCCGATGTATCGAGCACTATATGCGCCCGCTCCCTAATAGGCGCAAGCACGCGGCGTTCCAGCGCTATGCTATCGTATATGCTTCCCGCTCCCGATAGGGGGTGCTGACGACGCGTCTCGCTGAACCGGCGTACGAGCACCGAATCCCTGCATTCAAGGAAGACCACTGTGTAATGGTACTCGCTGCGGGCAAGCCAGTTCAGTGCATCCACTAGATGGCCGAAGTATTCCTTGCCTCGGACGTCCATGGCGACCGCGTATTTGCGGTGCTCGGCAGCGCCCGCATGCAACTCAACCAGCTGGGGCAGGAGAGACGGCGGTAGGTTGTCGATGCAGAAGAAATCCAAGTCTTCCAGGGCCTTCATGGACTGAGTCTTGCCCGCGCCGGAAAGCCCGGTGATTATGACAAATGACACATCGCCGCCAGACATCTTGATCACCTTCCCTGCCGCCCCTGGGCGTGCTGAATTGCCTGTTTCGACAGGCGATCACCTAATCCCTCCACGTGAAAGCAGAATCCCCGGCCTTCTAGCTTTGCGCAAGCTGTGGTCGGGGATTCATATCATGTTCTGTTTGTGGAGCAGCCCGATACTACCTGCTTCCGGTGTGTACGTCACTGGGCGCATACGCATTTGTTGAAGCACCTTTCCTAATCATGTCCTGAAACACCCCCTGTTTGTTTCGCCTGGTTCCTGGCGACGTCAGACCCTCTGAACGACCGGCCGGCCAAGCGCTGCGGCGCGCGCCGACCTAACCGATTCCGCGGCCTGCCTGTATTCCCGGCGCTCCATATACGCGCCGCGCTCATTGTAGCCCATCATGACTGCCGCCACGTCCGCGTTATTGTCAGCCATGAACATCGCCTGCTCCACTGACATCTGCTGTACGTTCCGCTTCATCTCAGCTCCTCCTTTCATCGGTATTCTCTGCACAATTCCTCGATCCAGTCGCCGATCTGACTGCAGTGAGCACTGCCTCGACGCAGTCCGCTTTGAGCACAAATGCAGTCGCTCCAGATGACAGAGCCGAGCTTCTGGCCTCCGGCCGGGCGCTAAGCGCCACAACGCGGGTCTTGGGGCATACGCCCCTCAGCATGACCAGAATGTCGGCGCCCGAGACTGGGCCGAGTTCCCAGTCAAGGAGCACCAGGTCGGCACAGGGTCGCTGCACTTGCGACATCAGCTGCCGCAAGTCGGCCGCTTCCATCACCTCGTACGTGGCCTGCTCCCCTTCGAGCAACACTCGAAGCGCGTAGCGGATCTCGCGCCGATCGTCTGCAACGATCACCCTTGTGGTCAACACCCCATATACGCCACCCTCTGCCGTCTGATCTGTTCAAGGCTTCCTCCGGTCTGTGCCGAGCAGGGCGCCTCTCAATTCAGAGTCTACACGTCACGCCATTTTGGGGAATCAGCCGACTGTCGGAGATATCAGATAGACACTGGAATGGTTTTTCCCTGGCCATCTGGAGGGGAGGGGCGGGGGGGGAATGAGTCAGGCGCAGATCCCCCGCCTCTGGGCGGCGGAGACCCACGCCTGCACGCGCCGTATTGATGGCGCTGCTCGCAGCCTTACCTGATCAGGTTCTTCTGAAGAGCCAGGGCCACCGCTTCGGTTCTCGTCTGCACACCAAGCTTGGAGAGGATACTGCTAACGTGGAACTTGACCGTGGCACGGCTGATGAACAGCCTGTCCGCGATCTCCGGGTTAGTGAGGCCCTGCGCCAGGGCAGCCAGCACCTCACGCTCACGGTCAGTCAGGTCTGCACCGACTTCAGACTCGGGAGGCGACTGGATGGAAGCCCTGATTAGCACTTCAGTAGCCTCAGGCGCCAGCGTGGGCCGCCCTGCATGAGCAGCGCGGATCGCCGATGCCAATTCGTCGGCAGACACGTTCTTCAGCAAGTACCCGATGGCGCCGGCCTGAAGCGCCCCCTGTACCAGGTCCTGCTCCTTGAAGCTCGTGAGCGCAATAACTTGTATGTTCGGGCAGACCTTGCGGATTGCCCTGGTAGCCGAAGCTCCGTCCATGTCGGGCATCACCAGGTCCATGAGCACCACATCAGGCCGTACGCTCGAGCACGTCTCCACAGCTTCTCTGCCGTCGCTCGCCTCGCCGGCGAACTCCAGGTCTTCATATACGCTTAGAAATGCCCTGAGCCCGCTTCTCACCATGGCATGATCGTCCACGATCATGACACGGATTACGGCAGCACCACTCAACTGCCTTCGCCTCCCCGCAGACTGCTCCAGGCGACGACGATCTCGGTCCCCTGGCCTACACTGCTAGTGACTAAGATACGCGCCCCTATTGCCGCTGCCCGTTCTTGCATTATCCTGAGGCCCAGATGCTCAGGGGATACTATGTCCTGATCGAACCCACGACCGTTGTCGCGAACTCGGAGCTGGATTCGAATCGCACCGGGTTCGTCCTCTGAACACGTCAAACTCACCCAAGCCTCGCGAGCGCCGGAATGTTTGGCCACGTTGCTCAGGGATTCCTGCGCAATTCGGTAAAGCCCCACCCGCACCTGCGGAGGAAGCGCACACGTGCCTGCACAGGCCGCTCCGCTAAGCTCCACGTGGACCGGTATGCCTGCTCGCCCCATCATCGCCTCCGCGAGCTGCCTCAGGAGTTCCTCCAGCCCAACCTCCATGAGTGTGGCCGGCCTGAGTTCGAGAAGGAGCGCCCTCATCTCGGCCAGAGCGCCTCGGGTGAGCCGTCTCAGCTCGTCCAGACGCCTCAGGCCCTCCTCCTCATTCTGCTTCCAGAGCCGAGGCAGGACTTCCGCGATGAGGCTGGCTGAGAAGAGGGTCTGGGTGACGGCGTCATGAAGATCCCGGGCAAGCCGACTCCGTTCCGCGGCCGCCGCCGATTCCTCGGCTTTCGCCCTGAGCTCAGCGTTTTCTATAGCCAGGGCGGCCTGGTCGCCGAAGGACATCGCCAGCTTCAGCTCCTCGTGGGAAAACCCGCGCGACTCGGAAAAGCACAGCGCAATAACGCCATACAACCGGTCCTTGCCCACCAGCGGGACCGCCATCAGACTCCTGAATCTCCCGAGGGCCCAATCGGGCAGCTCATCCCATTGCGCCCTATCCAGCCGCGTTTCAGGTTGCCCGCATCCGGCAGCATTGCCCCGCCCCGCGCGGCCTCTGCCGACCGATGTCCGATTCGCAGGCCGTCGATTGCCATTGGGTATACCCGACGTGCCGACTCCCGATACAACCACCGGCCGCCCAGCCATGACTGCCCAGCCGACGACTCCCTCTCCCACCGCAATAGGGCCGCAGCCTGCCTCGGCAAGCCCCCTGGCTGCGGCGACATCCAGCGTGTCGCCTCCTCGGTCGAGCCGGTAGAGCGCGCCGGCTTCAGCGCCTAGGAACTCCTCGGCCTGCTCCAGTATGAGATCGAGTATGTCCTCCAAAGGCCTGGCGGAGTTGAGCGATCCCAGAATCTCGCGCAAGCCCTCTGCCACTCGGCGACGCCGCTCGATCTCGCGCGTACGTTCCTCGATCCGCCGCTCCAGCTGCTCGTACGCTGCTTCAACTTCCTCTCTGGCATGCCTTTGCTCGATTGCCACACGCACCAGTCGGGCAGCTGTCTCAATTGCCCTGAGCTCCACCGGCAATGGGGCTCGGGGAGTTCTATAGTACATCGCGAATGTCCCCATCACGATCCCGTCGTCGTCCACGACAGGCTGAGACCAGCACGCGCGCAGGCCATACTTCGCCGCTAGGTCCCTCAGGCCGTCCCAGCGCTTGTCGGTCATGATGTTTTCTGCTATGACGCGCTCGCCTGTGAAAGCCGCAGTGCCGCATGAGCCAACAGCCGGGCCAATCACCAGCCCGTCCAGGGAGTCCACATACTCTCGCGGTAGTGTGGCGCTGGCCCCGATGCGCAGCCGCCTCCCGTCCGCGTCAAGCAAAAGTATCAGCCCCGACATCCCGGGCGACTGCTCTTCGAGGATACGAATGAGGGACGTGAGCGTCTCCTCAAACTCGCCTCCCTTCGCCAGAAGCTCAAGGAATCTGTTCTGCCCGGACTGGATCGCCAATGCCCGCTTGGCTTCGGTTACGTCTCGGACAACCACTATCGTGCCGCCCGAAGGAAGGGGAGCGAATCGCGCCTCAAACACCTGAGCGCTTACCCCGCGCCCCACCACGAACTCCAGGCTGGCAGCTGTCTCGACCCCCGAGTCTCCCCCGACGGTCTGCCGGGTTTCGTCACCTGCATGGGCGCCTATGGCTACATCGTCCAGTGCAGCCCGGATTCGCCGGCGTTCGGCTTCCGGCGCAATCTCGGTGAAAGGCCTTCCGATCAGCTTATCGGGGCCTCCAAAGATATCCGACAAGCTAGACCCGTGGCATCCGGCCACTATGCCTTCGGGGTCCAGCACAAAGCACATGTCGGGCAGTGATGCAAGAACCGCCGCCTCCACAGTGCGGTCAGCGCGCACCGCAAGCTCCATCACGCCCACTATCTGCTCATCAAGAGCGATCGGAAGCGCATATAAGTCCCAGCTCGTAGCGGTGGCGCCCAGAGGCCCGCCGCCCGCCTCGCCGCGCAGGGCCACTCGGGAGTAGTCAGACTGGCCCTCCAGAGCATCACGATAGCGTACGATCCAACCGCGGCTTTCATCGCCGGCGATTTCGGGCAGGCTGGCCCCCGGGGCTATGCGCTCCAGGGGTATCTTGGCCACTCGGGATATGATCTTGGCCCAGTCATCGCCGAAGTCAACCAGAGTCAGGTCGCGGTCGAACCTGGCCATGGACGTTACCATGCGCACGTCTTCAGAATTGTCAGGCATGTCACCACCTCACGGCAAACGAACCACGTCTGTTAAGTGTGCGGGGCTCTACTCCTGCTCAAATCGGCCGGTGAAGAAACGAAGCACCGGCGGCTCATACACCCACTTGAGACCTCGCACTTGATCGCGTCGGGCATAGACCTCGGCAATGGAATCAGCCACATAATCAAAGTGGGCATTGGTATACACCCGGCGCGGTATGGTCAATCGAACAAGCTCAAGCTTGGGCGTGTAGTCATTGCCTTCCTTGTCGCGTCCTGCCGAGATAATACCTCTCTCCATGGAGCGAACTCCCGACTCTTCATAGATGGCGGCCGCTAAGGCCTGCGCCGGGAACTTGGGCTGCGGAATGTGGGGCAAGAACGCCCTGGCATCTAGGAAGACTGCGTGCCCTCCTACTGGGCGCACGATGGGTACTCCGGCCTCGATCAGCTTGGCGCCAAGGTAGCCCACTTGCTCCACACGGTGTTCGATGTAGGCGTAGTCCATAGCCTCGCGCAGCCCGCGGGCAAACGCTTCCATGTCGCGCCCGGTCATCCCGCCATAGCTGGGCATGCCCTCGTACACTACTACTCTCGACGTAGCCTGCCGGTAGACCTCTTCCTCGTTAGTGGCCAGGAACCCGCCCATGTTGACAATTCCGTCTTTCTTGCCGCTCATGGTGCAACCGTCCGAGTAGGAGAACATCTCATGTACAATCGAAGCGATAGTGCGGCTTGCATATCCCGGTTCGCGCTTTTTGATGAAGTACGCATTCTCCACACAGCGGGTGGCGTCGAAGATGACTCGGATTTTGTACTTCTTGGACATCTCGTATACAGCCTTGAGGTTGGCCATGCTCACCGGCTGGCCCCCAGCCATGTTGACGGTGACGGCAACCGATATGTACGGGATCTTGTCGGCGCCGACCTTCTTGATCAGCGCCTCGTACTTGGCGAGGTCGACATCGCCCTTGAAAGGCACGCTGTCAAGCTGCGGATCGTGTGCCTCGTCAATGATGACGTCAACGAACGTGCCGCCGTTCATCTCCTGGTGAGCTCGTGTAGTAGTGAAGTACATGTTGCCCGGCACGTACGTCCCGGGCCTTACTAGGATCTGCGAAATGAGGTTCTCTGCTCCCCTTCCCTGGTGAGTGGGGCAGACATACTTGAACCCGAACAACTCGCGTACAGTCTCCTCTAGGTGAAGCCAGTTTTCGCTCCCAGCGTAGGCCTCGTCGCCCATCATCAGACCGGCCCACTGCCTATCGCTCATGGCATTTGTTCCGCTGTCGGTCAGAAGATCGATGTACACATCCCTCGACTTGAGCAGAAACGTGTTGAAGCCGGCTTCCCGGATCCGCCGAGAGCGTTCTTCCTTAGGAAGAAGGGTGATGGGTTCGACCATCTTGATCTTGTACGGCTCGGGCAAGTACTTGGCCATTGCGCGTCATTCCTCCCTATTCAGTTTGGCGCCTGGTATTCACTACGGTATATTCGCCGCCAGTACTGGCAAATTCCTTCAACAGAAGACATGGGGACTCCGAGCAGACGCAGAATGCACTGGTCGAAAATGCAGGACGGGCGGATCGCATCAACTGTTGCCGTCAGAACCGGTTTTGCTCATAATGGGCAGTCCTGCTTATCGGGCAACTCAGTCCATAAATAGATCGCATAGGTGATCATGATCGCCGATTGAATGATCACCAGAACAATCTCTGTCGTTCCTTGAGCTAATGCAATCCAATTAATGAAATCATATGACGTATGCCATATGATTACGGCTACAATGCTCTTTGTTAACATCACGATTTCCGAAGCGACAATGCCAAATAGCAGCGCGTTGATCATGGTAAGCGCAACCATGAGAACTCCTGCTCCTGAAAAAGCTTGCGAAGCATGCACAGCTGCAAAGAACACAGAAGACAGGATGATTGTTTGCTTGATTGTAAAACAAGTCCTCAGCTTACTCAGTATAATTCCCCTGAAATAGAGTTCTTCTGACAATCCAATTGCGATTGCAAAAAACGCCAAAGCCACAATGGTATGTATGTCACGATCTATTCCGCAGAAGAGAAATCCCATTTTTGCTGCAATTGCTGGCACGAAATACAATACTGCTCCTGCACTGCCTCTTTCGGCTCGGACAAAACCGATTTGGACGGGTTTCATATTCGTAATCCACATGAAGATTGCAGGTACCGATATGGACAACATCATAAAGACACCTTGCAGCCAATAGCCTTGTATGGCATCCATATCATTCATAACTACAATCACGCCGGACGCTACGGGAAACATCATCAGAACAATCGCAAATACAAGCGAACTCAAGACGGATCTTAATTTGGTGTTCTTGCTTTTTTCGTCTATCATTTTTGCCTGCCATTATCTAGTTTGTATTTCACCCTGTTGTAAATGATGCGTATACCCCTCAATTAGTTCATTCAGAGTCTTCACATTTCGCCTCCTTAATTTTCAATTATTGCAACGTGTTGCCTAACATCCAACCTGACCACACAACCTCGGAAAATCCAAAGAACATCCAAATCTCGAAGAGCCTTCGTTTACTGGGCTTTCTATACACTCACTCTTTTACCCGCGACATCAATACCACCGTCTCCACATGATGGGTATGGGGGAACATGTCGACTGGCTGCACCTCGACGGTTCGGTAGCCCAGGCCCGACAAGATGGCCAGATCACGCGCCAGTGTTGACGGATTGCAGCTTATGTAGACTATCCGCGGCACGCCGCCGAGCGCTCGCGTCCCATCCGACTCTGTCACTTCGCCAGCCAAAGCAAGCAGGGCCTCGCGATCACACCCTGCCCTCGGGGGATCCATTACGGCCACGTCGAAGGTCATGCCATCATGCAAAAGCGCCGGCAGCACCCGCTCCACCCTGCCCTCGATGAACCGCGCATTGGTGATGGCATTGAGCTCAGCGTTGGCCCGCGCGTCGTGCACGGCAGACCGAACCGACTCGATCCCGTACACCTCGCGCGCCGCCCGGGCCATGAACAGGCTTACAGTGCCTACCCCCGTGTAGGCGTCGAGCACGCGTTCACGCCCTGTGAGCCCTGCATACTCCACAGCCTTCCGATACAGCGTCACAGTCTGAGATGGGTTCACCTGGTAAAACGAAGTCGCCGATATTCGAAACTTGAGACCATCCAGAATATCGACGATTGCGGGCTCGCCCCAGAGAGTGATGGTGTTACCCTCAAAGCGATCGCTGCCCATCGGTGTCCTCCCGCGTCTGCCGGCCGCCCGCGCAACATGATGCATGTCGCCTGCCGCGTCCATGACTACCTGGACCACGCTCTTGACTTCGGGAAACTGGTCGGCAATCCTCTCGCCGAACTCACGGGAGCGAGCCTGTCCCCCGGGGAACCGCGCACCGGTGGTGGTCAGAACCACCATGACCTGCCCGGTGCCGAAGGCGTTCTTCACAATGATGTTCTTGAGGAATCCTGCCATCGACCGCTCGTCGTAAATGGAAAGCCCAAACGTGGCCGCCAACCGGCGTACGCTGCTTGCCACGCGGCAGCTTAACTCGCTCTGAATGGCGCAGTCATCGGCAGGCACTATGCGGTGAGTGCCATGAGCCAGATATCCTGCGACCACCTCACCATCTCGGATTCCCACCGCGTACTGGGCCTTGTTGCGATATCGCCACGGCTCGTCCATGCCAATTACTGGATGGACTGTGACATCATCCAGCTTGCCTATCCTTTCAAGCGCATCAACTACGCGCCGGCGTTTCATCTCGAGTTGCGCAGAATAGCTCATATGAAGCAGTTGGCAGCCGCCGCATTCACCGTATAGAGAGCAGGCCGGGTCGACCCTGTCGGGCGACGTGCGCAGCACCCGCTCGAGCCGCGCCCGCGCATAGCTGCCTTTCACCTGTTCCACGCAGACCGCGACTGCCTCGCCGGTAAGCGCCCCCGGCACGAACACGGCGAACCGGTCTACATGGCCCACGCCATCGCCTTCGTTCGAGTAACCATCGATGACGAGGTCCAGGCTGTCGCCGGTCTGCATCGGGGGATTGAGTTTCTCGCTCATGTCGGCACTTCGTCTCCTTCGCCCGGCGTTCAGGCCGATCCTCGGTATCCACGCATATGTATGCCCCTGCCGGGGGCCCAACTACTAGCGACTGCGCACTATCTTCACCATCCGCATGGTAGCTTCGGCAATCGGACCTGTGAGGGCGGCTCCCAGCAGTGTGCCCACGCCGATCGGCGCCCCCAGAGCGAGACCTGCTAGGACTGCCGCAACATCCATGCATATGCGGCTCAGCCGGACCGGAATCCGAAGGCGATCACTTAGGACCAGCATAACGCCTTCCAGGGCGCCTTCCCCCAGTCCGCCGCTGACGTACAGCCCCACACCCACGCCCATCAAGAGTACGGCAGCCGCGGTCATGGCCACGATGGACACAAGGCCCACAGGCTGGGGAGCAAACCGAAGCACTATGTCCGCAGACGCGCCCACAAGCACCGCGTTGAGCAACGTACCGATGCCAATGTGGCTTCGGTCTGCAACAAGGAGAAGAACAAGGAGCCCGGCGCCCACCAGCTGGGTGGCCACGCCTACGGTAGCGCCGGTTCGGTTGGAAATGCCCAGAGCCAACACGGTGAAAGGATCGGCTCCCACGCTAGCCTGCACGTAGAACGCAATGCTCGCGCCAAGCGCAAATAGCCCGATCAACACCATCGCGACCCGAGCTGCCGGGCTCGGCGGGATTGTCGGGCGCGAGTTCGGTGCCTGGCTCGAGCAGGAGTCCGAGGCGTTCATATGCCACGCTCCGCGGGGAACTTGCTTCGCCTGGTCTCATCCAGGGCGCGTTCGAGTGTTTCGGCCACGTACTCCACTTCATCGCTGGTTATGTGGTTATGGAAAGGTACGGCGATGCTCGTCCGCCCGGCCAGTTCAGTCACGGGGAAGTCGCCTTCCTTGAAGCCGAACGCGTCGCGGTAGTAAGGCTGCAGGTGAATGGGGGTGAAGTAGGGACGGCACCCTATGTTTGCCTCCTGGAATCGCTGCATTACGTGATCGCGCACTGCCGACTGTCGGTCGTGTGACTGCTCGTAAGCGCCCACGCGTATGACGTACACAAACCAGCTCATCCTGGTGACGTCCGGACCGACCTGGGGCAACTGAACCCCCGGTATGCCGGACAGGCGCTCGACATACATGTCGGCCACACGCTGGCGCTTGGCGATGATCTCGTCGATCCTGGACATCTGCACAGCGCCCAGAGCGGCCGAGAGCTCGTCCATTCGGTAGTTGTAGCCCAGGCGCTCATGGGAGAGCCACACCCCACTCTCTCCGCGCCCCTGGTTGCACATGCTCTTTGCCAGGAAGGCAGTGCGGTCATCGTCCGTTACTACCATGCCCCCCTCGCCCGTTGTGATCTGCTTGTTTGGGTAGAACGCAAAGACGGCGCCATCACAGAATGCGCCGTTGCCGGTGCGCGTTCCCTTGTATTCTGATCCCAGCGACTCGCAGGAGTCCTCAATGACCTTGAGCCCGTGTCGCGCTGCGATCGCTCGAATGGCATCGAGCCTGGCGGGCTGACCGAACGCATCCACCGGCAGGAGAGCCTTGGTGTGGGGAGTTATCGCGTCCTCTATGAGATCTGGGTCGATATTGGCCGTGCCGTGCTCGATATCCACAAACACGGGCCTGGCACGCTCGTACACGATGCAGTTGCTGGAGGCAATGAAGCTGAACGGGGTGGTTATGACCTCGTCGCCTTCGCCGATTCCGAAAGCGCGCACCAGCAGATGCAGCCCGCTTGTGCCGCTGTTTACCGCGATCGCATGCCGAGCCCCCACGTAACCGGCTATTGCCTGCTCAAACAGCGCTCCCCGGGGCCCCAACGCCAAGATGGGCGAGTGCATTACCTCGCTGATTGCGTCAATCTCAGCCTGCGTAATGTCAGGACGCGAGAGATGAACCTGCAACTCCGGGCCCTCCTTAGGTAGTCCACTTCTGAAACCGCCCGGTGCCCGCCAAGCGGGTTCGGCCCGGGCAGAGGCCTCGGTCTGCAATTCGACGAAAAGTTGTTCTGTCCTGCAGCTATCTACGTGGTCCAAAGAACAGGTGACACGTTGCGCAGGTGCGGGTGGGCGCCGGGACACGCGACAAGTGTCAAGACATGATCGCCAATCAGGGAGTGCATCCCTGGGAGGTAGACCCATGGGCTCTACATCCGCAATTCAGCCCAAGGTGGCTACTGACCTGCCGGTGTACACTCCCGGCGAACTGGAGCGTCTGGCAGAGGAGAGCTCATTCGTGCGCCAGGCAGTGCTTGGGGTGAGGGTTGCATATGAGAAGGACTCCCGGCGACGGGCCAACTGACAGGAGGCATACCGTCAGACGCGTTTGTGTCGTCCGACGCTCAGATGGCGATCTCAATGGCAGAACAAGTCCTCGACACTGTTTCGTCGAGACTGACCCCCGGGGCTCAGCGCGACCGAGACGTCGAAGTGAGGCTGTAGTTGAACTCCACATCAGGCAGAATCGTCGACTTGAAAGCCACAACACCCAGGCCCTTCTTGAAGACTCTGGTTTCCCGGTACAGCCCATCGGGCATGCTCGCATCGGGAGTGGTGTATTCGACTTCGCAGTATGCCAAGTCATCGTCAAGGTCTTTCCCGGCCCGGATGATCCTGGCATCTACCTCGCTTCCATCTTCGGCTTTGAAGTTCCACTTCTGCTCTTCCTTGACCGGAGCCTTGAGCATCACCAGACCATCTATCCGGTGAGGGAACACATCCTTGTGAAGTATTCGCTCGCGTACATCGTCTTGAGCAAAGACATACTCAAGGTTGAAGCTGAAGTCACGCCCTGATTCGCCGTCCGACATGTCGAACACGGCACCGGAGATCTCGTAGACTACGTTGCCCGGCGACTTCGTGTTCGTTATCCGATCGATACTCATCTTGTGCCCGTATTCGGCAAATCCAGTGTATACCCAGGTGAACCCCTCGTTGGCCGGAAAATACGACATGACTTCGTCCCGCAGCGTAGACCGCCCGCGGCATCCGGCCCCGAACAGCGTCGCTACAGACGCCATGACCATTAGGGCGACTAGAGCGCCCCGCCTCCACATACCAACCGGCCTGGGGTAGCCCACGAGACTGGCCATGAACTGAGACCCTCCCGATAAGAAACCATACTAGCCATGCCGATGCGGCTCATCGACTCCAGCGACTCCAGCGCCTCCAGCAGACCTTCCTTCTCAGCCTGACAGTTCAGATATTCCCAGTCTATCGAGGCTTCATGCAACGCAATCAGCCTTCCGGCCCGCTCCCCATCGGAAACCGACTGCCAGTGGGTGTAACCCCTCAGATGGTGTCAAGGGTCGCTCCACCTCCATCTGGCAGTATTCACTGACCGGCACGTGTGCACACATCCGCCAACCCGCGGCAACCCATGGCCTGCTGGTCTTGGTGCAAGAGGAGAACGGAATACCAAGATGCCATCAGCGGGCTCGAGTGGCGCGGGCTTCCTTTTCCCGCAAGGGCGACGCGGAGCCCCTTTCTCGAATTCGTTATCGACTGTCCCAATTCGCGGTTGATACCGCATCTAGCTGGGCTGGGTTGCTCTATCCCGGCTCTTGCAGTGAATGGGCCGCTATGGATTCGAAGGAGAGCAGCTTAGCTGCGGCAGCGGGGGCATATGGGGCCATGGGGCATGAGCACGTCGCGAATTTCCCCGACATACAGTTTCTGCCGACGGCCTCTTGCAGGTAGCTCGCCGCGCCGGTCGCTAATTGAGAGCGCGAGCACGGCGAGCTTCTCCTCACTGGGCCTGAGACAGGCGACAGGCGACTCGGAGTCGGCACGAAGCAGGCATGCTGGGAACACCGGCATCACCGTCTTGATGTTGTCACCTAAGGTGCAAATTACCACATGGCCTGGGGCCTGTCAACCACTAAGTGGGACACTGGATACGGAAATGGTGAGCACTATCGGCGAAAACCACGGACCTAAGCGGCTCAGCACTGCGCAACGCGGTCGCAGGATCGCCAATCACCACTTGCGCGATCTGCCCTCGCGTGCTATGATCATGCTTAACATCCAGCCATATGCATTAAAGCGATGATCGGGAAGAGTAGGCGCGCAAAGCTCGGGCAGCGAGCCGGGGGACGGTGTGAGCCCGGTCCGAGAAAGCGACTGAACCACACCCGGGAGTGCGGACCAAACGCGGTCGCGAAAGTAATGCCGCAAGTAGGCTCCGACGGAGGCTTTCACCGTTACAGGAAAGGGGGTATAACGCAGCGGCTTTCCGTGCCGATCGCGCTGACACGGTGCGCCACTGTCCGTATCCTTGATGAGTGGGCCTTTGGCGCGAGCTTTGGGCCAATTAGGGTGGGACCACGGGAACATCTGCTTCTCGTCCCTTTGGGGGGACGGGAAGCTTTTTGTTTGTCAAGACAGCAAGACAGCAGACAGGAGCGTGTCGACACATGGACAACCAGCTTCTTTCGGGCAGATACTACCTCCCCGCCGAGGCCCTCGCCAGGCGGAGCATCGAAACAGGTCTGTCACGGACTTTCGAGGCTCGGGGTTACAGCGAGATAATCCCGCCGATGCTGGTGGGGCTAGGACTCGCGCAGCTCGGGCCGGATGGCCAGGGCAGCTTGGGGGGCACTGACAGCTTGTGCGATCTGAATAACGCGGGCACGGGTTGCGCGGGGCCGTCTGACCAGCATTTGCAGGGCGCATGTACATCGTACGTGGTCCTGACTCGGGATGGAAACCTCCTAACGCTGCGTTCTGACCTTACTACGCCAGTTGCTGCCCTGGCAGCGCGCCATCTGCTGTCGCCGGATGAACCAACGCGTCTGTATTACTCCGGCACCGTATTCCGCGCCCAGAAGCCGGGAAGCGGCAAGCCTCTTGAGCGGCGGCAGGTGGGAGCCGAACTTATCGGACATGGCGCCACCGGAGTCCAGGCAGATGTAGAGATACTGTCGATGGCCGCCGAAGGACTCATCAGCATCAGGTTGCGTGATTTCTGCATCGGCCTGAGTGACGCTGGGCTTCTCTCGGCGATCCTTGATGCCGCAGGCGCCCAGGGCGATGCGGGAGAACGCATCCGCTCTGCACTGGCAGCGCGCGACTACGTCCTCTACGGGGAGCTAGTCTCGTCGCTGGATGGCGCTGCTAGATGCCATGAACCCCGCTGCGCAGATCTTCTCAAGCGCCTGCCCCACCTCCACGACCGCGCTGAGGTTCTGCAAGCGCTGCAGACGGCCGGTGTGTGCGAAGCAGCGGCAGGACTCATCCAGACCCTCGACGCCCTGGACAACCGAGGCCTGGGCAGGCATTTCCGCCTGGATCTGGCCATTACTCGGCGATTTCGCTACTACACCGGAGTTGTCTTTGAAGGATATGCTCCCGGATGCGGAAATGCGGTGATCGGAGGTGGGCGCTATGACAACCTGTTGGCCCACTTCGGCGCATCCGCTCCCGCGGCCGGGTTCGCGGTGGATATCGATTCTGTGGCATCGGCGCTCGACGCGCTGGGCGGGCCCGCGGAGTCAGAAGGGGGTGCGAGGCAATGGAGTCGGAGATCGTGGACGAATCCTGCGTCATTCGAAGCCGTCAGGTCACGCCACTGAGCATCGCGCTTCCCAAGGGTCGGCTGCTCCAACCGTCGCTGGATGCTCTCAGGGGAATCGGCCTCAACTGCCCGGACACTGACGAGCTCGATAGGAGGCTCGTGTACGAAACAGCAGATGGGCGTGTGAGGTTCGTCATTGCCCGCCCGGCGGACGTACCCGCCTATGTAGAGCACGGCGCCGCCGATCTGGGCATAACGGGCAAGGATGTTCTCGTTGAGGGCGACTGGAACGTGTGCGAACTGCTTGACCTAGGATTCGGGAAATGCCGCATGGCTGTTGCTGTGCCTGCCCCCGCAGACGGGCCCGGCTGCGGCGCGGCGACCTCGTCACTCGGCTCGCCGCGGCTGGGCCAGACCCTGCGTGTGGCCACTAAGTTCCCGGGCATAGCCAGGCGTTACTTCGCACCCAGAAGGGATCTATGCGTCCAGATCATCAGGTTGAGCGGGGCCGTGGAGATCGCGCCCATTGTGGGGCTCGCGGATGCAATCGTGGACATCGTCGACACCGGTCGTACACTGGCCGACAACGGTCTGGTGGTAGTGGAGCAGATCATGCAAGTGTCGGCGCGCCTGATAGCCAACCGAGCAAGCCTGCAACTTAGGTCTGCCGCTATCTTTCCGGTTACGTCGGCACTCGGTGAACACCGCAGTCCACTCTGTGACGCGATGGCTCACTGACAAGAATGCAATCTGGGAGGTGTCCACATGGATACGCCGTTGACAATCAGGACCATTGCCGCTGGCCACTGGCTGCGAGAGGGAATCCGCCGCGGACTGAAAGGTCTCGACGAGATCGAAGATGTTGTCCGTTCCATAATAGACGACGTCCGAAACCGCGGTGATAAGGCCGTTCGGGACTACACGGAGAGGTTCGACGGGGCCGAGTCCGTTCCGAGCAGCGTGGAAGTGACGTCCTCCGAGATCCGTCGCGCCTACTCCTTGGTGGACGACTCCATCACTGAGGCGCTCCGCAAAGCAGCGTGCAATATCGAGCGGTTCCACGAGCGGCAGGTACAGCAATCCTGGACCTGCATCCTCGCTGACGGTACACAGATGGGACAGGTAATCCGTCCGCTGGAGCGGGTCGGCCTGTACGTGCCGGGCGGCACTGCCGCCTACCCGTCTTCGGTGCTCATGGGAGCAATACCGGCCCGAGTGGCCGGGGTTAGCCAAGTGATAGCCTGCACGCCCCCGAGCCCGGGCGGAGTCGCAAATCCTTACGTGTTGGTGGCAGCCGACATTGCAGGAGTCGATAGAGTGTTCAAAGCGGGCGGGTGTCAGGCCATCGCGGCGATGGCTTTTGGAACCGACTCTATCTGCGCAGTAGACAAGATAGTCGGCCCGGGCAATGCATACGTCACTGCAGCCAAGAAGCTGGTGTTTGGCTACGTCGATATCGACATGCTGGCCGGCCCGAGTGAGCTGGTTGTGCTCGCTGACCAGTCAGCCGACGCACGCCTTGTGGCGGCCGACCTGCTCTCCCAGGCCGAACACGGTCCGGATTCGGAGGCCATGCTGGTAACGACCAGCCCAGATCTGGCCATACAGGTCGAGCGCGAGATGTCCGCCCAAGTCGAAGCCTTGGCTCGGCGTAGTACAATTGCGCGTTCGCTTGGCCGACACGGCCTCATGATCATCGCCGACGATCTCGACCAGGCCGTGGACGTGGTCAACCACTACGCCCCCGAGCATCTGGAGATCCTTGTGCATGACCCCCACGCCCTGCTTGGGCGGATCCACAATGCCGGCAGCGTACTCTTGGGTCCGCTCACGCCGGTAGCCGCCACCGACTATGCTGCCGGGCCCAATCACGTGCTGCCCACAGGGGGCACCGCCCGCAGTCGATCCGCGCTTTCGGTGCGCGATTTCGTGAGGGTGCAGAACGTCACATCTCTCTCGCAAGCTTCTCTAGATCAGATTCTGGACGCCGCCCACACCATAGCCACCATTGAGGGACTGGATGCGCACGCGGCGGCTCTTTGTGCAAGGAGGAATGCACTATGACAGCCTGCGGGATTCGCATCAGGCTCGACAGCAATGAGAGCCCCTTCGACCTTCCCACGCCGCTGAAGGAGAACGTTCTGGACCAGCTACGGGCGATCCCGTTCAACAGGTATCCGCAGAGCCTGGCTGCCGACCTCAAGCGGACAATCGCGTCGCGAATAGGGGTAGACGGTACGCAGGTGACTCTGGGCAATGGGCTCGACGAGGTAATCCACATCATCCTACAGACCTTCGGGCCAGGCAGGAGGGTAATCGTGCAGAAGCCTTCGTTCGCCATGTACGGTTCTGCCGCGATGGCTGCCGGCGCAAATCTTGCGGCAGTACCCCTTGGGGAAGGGCTTCAACTGGACGTATCCGGGATCATCGAAGAGGCTAACGCAGGAGCATGGCCCGGACCAGAGCCTGATCGCCCCATGGTGATTCTCTGCAACCCGCACAACCCCACCGGCGGGTGCCTGCCGGAAGCAGAGATCGAGGCCGTTCTTCGAGCCACTCGGGCTCTGGTTGTGGTAGACGAAGCCTACGTGGAGTTCGCAGGCGTTGGTGTGCTGCCGCTGCTAGCCAAGTACGACAATCTCGTTGTGCTGCGGACCATGTCGAAGGCGTTCGGGCTGGCTGGAGTGCGAGTGGGGTATTCAGTATCGAGCCCCGGCGTCGCAGCTGAGCTTGCCAGGGTGAAGCAGCCATTCAACCTAGACTCGCTCGCCCTGGTTATCGCCCAGACGGCTCTGCAAAACGACGCCTACTGCAAGGAAGCGGTCGCCCGAATCGTTGAGGAGCGCACCCGGCTCACCCAGCGTCTGTCGTGCATCCCCGGCGTGACCTGCCTGCCGTCGTACGCCAACTTCATACTGTTCGGGACGGAGTCGGCGGAAACGGCAGAGGTCCATGACGCGCTCGGCCAGCGGGGGATCTCAGTGCGCATCTTCCCGGGCGAGCCTATGCTGCGCGGATATCTCAGGGTTAGCTGTGGTACTCGCGAGGAAGACGACATGTTTCTGGCGGCTCTGGAGAGCGTCATGCGCGACTTGCGCTCGGCTCAAACAAGCCGCTACTCAGGCGTTAAGGATGGTGATCGAGATGCTAGGCCCCAGGCAGGCCCAAGTACATCGAAAGACTTCTGAAACAGATGTCGACGTGCTCCTGAGCCTCGACAGCGGTTGCAGCCCTTCTTCGGCCGCGCCGGTCCGCACCGCCCGCGCAGATGCCGGTGCCGGGGCGCCCGACATCTCGGCAAGTTGCGGGTTTCTGGAACACATGCTCCGATTGCTGGCGTTCCACGGTCGCCTGGATATGAGGATGCGCGCAACCGGCGACGTTGAAGTTGACTACCACCACCTCGTGGAGGACGTGGGCATCTGCATGGGACAGGCATTGCGCCAGGCGCTCGGCGACAAGCAGGGCATTGCGCGCTTCGGGAGCGCCATCGTACCGATGGACGACGCCCTATGCATGGCGGTCGTCGATCTATCCGGACGATCTTACCTCCATTTTGACGTGCCCATGCCATGTGCTAAGGTAGGCGACTTCGATACGGAACTTGTGGAGGAGTTCATGCGCGCACTGGCAAACCACGGGCAGCTGACCCTCCACGTCGACCTGCTCCACGGGTCGAACACGCACCACGTCATTGAGGCCGCGTTCAAAGCCCTGGCACTTGCGCTGCGGCAGGCTGTAGCGGTTGATGCCGCGCGATGCGTCCCGTCTACGAAAGGGGTGCTATGAGCTCAATGCTTGTGATTCCGGCCATCGATATTCACGACGGGAAGTGCGTCCGGCTGTATCAGGGGGACTTCGCCAAGGTAACTGAGTATTCGGACGATCCAGTCGAGGTCGCCCGGCACTGGAACCGGCTGGGAGCCGAGATGCTACATGTAGTGGACCTGGATGGGGCAAGAGCGGGCAGGCCGGTGAACCTGGATATCGTGCGGCGCATCGCAGTGAACACAGGTCTTCCAATGCAGCTGGGCGGCGGGCTCAGAGAGCCCAAGCACGTCGAGTCCGCCCTCGAAGCCGGGGCGACCCGCGTCATTTTGGGAACTGCGGCTTGCGACGACCCTGATACGCTCCAGAAGCTTGCCCGCCGCTTCGGCGAGAGGATCACCGTGAGCATCGACACCCACGGCGGCCGGGTAATGACAGACGGATGGTTGCAATCATCGACCATTGCACCCGAGGAGCTGGCCGCGCGCGCGCTGGAGATGGGGATTGCGACCATCATACACACGAATGTGTCGCGCGACGGCACGCTGAGCGGAGTGGATGTCGACACCGTCTCCTGCCTGCTGTCAACAGGCGTAAACGTCATCGCTGCAGGCGGGGTCGGTCGAGTTCAAGACATCCGTCGGCTGAAACCTCTCGAACGCCGGGGCCTTGCCGGTGTGATCATCGGCCGCGCCCTGTACACCGGCACAGTCAAGCTCCCGGATGCGCTGAGGGCAGCAGGGAACAGAAGGATCATCCCGTGCCTGGACACCAAAGACGGTCGCGTGGTCAAAGGGGTTGCCTTTACGGGCACGAGGGACGCCGGAGACCCGCTTGAGCGGGCTCGGGCCTATGAGAAGGAAGGCGCCGACGAGCTGGTGTTGCTCGACATCTCTGCCACCGAAGAAGGCCGCATGACCGCCATGGATGTAGTGCGCAGGGTATCATCTGCCCTCTCCATTCCCCTCACAGTGGGCGGAGGCATCGCCAGCCTCGACGATATTGAGCGGGTGCTCGAGGAAGGCGCGTCCAAGGTCAGCATCAACACCGCCGCGGTACGAAACCCCGAGCTGGTGCAACTGGCGGCCAATGCCTTTGGGCGCGATCGCATCGTGGCGGCGATCGACGCTGCCGCTGCAGCGCCGGACGAAGGCAGGTGGGTCGTGTGTACATGCGGGGGCAAGCAGCGTACACAGCTTGATCTAGTTGAATGGGCTTGCACAGTCGAGCGGCTGGGGGCGGGCGAGATCCTGCTCACGTCAGTCGACCGGGACGGCGCCGTCGATGGGTACGACCTGCGCCAGCTGCATGCAGTAACCGAGGCAGTCGGTATTCCAGTGATCGCCTCGGGCGGCGCGGGGGCGCCGGAGCACTTCCGCGATGCCTTCGCAGAAGGGGGAGCGGATGCCGCCCTCGCCGCGTCGGTATTCCATTTTGGCCTGCTCGGCATCTGCGAGGTCAAGCAGTATCTGGCAAGCGAAGGAGTTGACGTTAGGCTATGACAAAGCAATCTGAGTCACCGGATTGCGCAGGCCTCAAGGACTGGGTCGATACGCTGAAGTTCGATGACGACGGGCTCATGCCGGCCGTTGTTCAGGACGCTGACTCGCTCCAGGTTCTCATGGTCGCCTACATGAACCGCGAGTCCATCGAAAAGACGATTTGCAGGGGCCTAACGTGCTTTTGGAGCCGAAGTCGCAAGGCCCTATGGGTCAAGGGCGAAACGTCGGGACACTTCCAGAACGTGCGGGCGGTCTACTGCGACTGCGACCGAGATTGCCTCCTCATACAAGTTGACCAGACCGGCGCTGCCTGCCATACAGGTCACCCGTCATGCTTCTTCACAAGCTGCCCTGCCCAGCTGCCAAGCGGCGCCAGTGGAGCTGGCCCCGGGTTCAGCCTGTACCAGCTCTATCAGATACTGCAGGACAGGAAGGCAGGCAAGCCGGAAGGCTCCTACACAGCCAAGCTGCTCAGCTCGGGCCAGGACCGGGTGCTGAAGAAGATAGCGGAGGAGGCAGGCGAGGTGATGCTCGCCTCCAAAAACAGCGACAAAGACGAGATCATCAGGGAGATGGCAGACCTTTGGTTCCACTCCCTGCTCGTCCTGGCCTACCACGACATTACCCCGCACGCAGTCGTGGAGGAGCTATCTCGTCGCCACGCAGCTAGATCCGCTCAGCTCGCGGGCGAGATGTCGTCTTCCGGCGGCGACAGCACGGGGAGGATCTCGTCTTCACAGTCGTGATCGGCGGTGTCGCAGCGATCTTGCGGGGCGAACCCGCACAGCTGCGCGAAGTAGCACCGGTCACACTCCGCGATCCTCCTTATGGGCGTATTGCGCAGGTCGTGCCGGGACGCCTCGCCTGCCAGCTTCCTCAGGCCCTCGGCTGCCCGCAGCAGCTCAGCGGGCCCGTATGATCTGTCGCGAACCTCGTCGGGATACAGGAAATGCAGCCTGGCAGTGACGCGGTCGGCGCCGCACACCCGTGCTGCTGCGGCGGCATACGCGTCCAGCTGAACCGCGTACCTCGCCGCCGCTTCATCGACTGCCGGGCCCCGAACTCGATTAGTCTTGAGGTCGACTACCAGCACACCCACGTCCGGCAGCACATCGACACGGTCCATGACACCCGATACGACCGGCCCCCCTACGTCCATCAGAAATCCGATTTCCTTCTGCCCCTCCCGCATGGGACCTGGATAGCGTCTCAAAAAGGTATCGATCATGGGCATCAGGTCGTCCGCAACCGAGCATGCAAGGACACTGTCTGCTCCGCGCATATGTAGTTCATCGAGTAACAAGGCTCTAGCCTCGGCAGAATCCGTCGCGCGATCGCACCTTTCACATACCGAGTGCACTACCTGCCCGCGCACAGCCGCATTGAGCTGCAGTTCGGCTCCAAAGGCTTTGTGCATGTCGCGAGGTATGCGCCCCAGCCTGTACACATACTCATAGAGATACCAACGGGCGCAGTGTGAAAAGCACATGAGCGCCGACACTGAGAACTGGCTGGGTGCGTCCACCGCGCCGCGTGAGATCCACACCGGGCCCGAAAGAGGGGCGAACTGGGCGATGGCAGGCGATCCATCGTAAGGCCCGGTTGCCTCCGTCCCTACTGGCTCAGTCTGGCTATCCCGCCCTGCAGCCGCCTCGTCCAGCTCCCCGCCCGTCGCCTGCATGAGCTCGCGTATCTCCGACTCCTCGTAGTGCCTGACGAGTATTGCGGCGCCGGCCTCGTCATCATTCTCCTCACCCAGCTCCGGTATTGCCGAACACAGATGCTGATACCAGCTAGGCCCTGCGGATGACCGCGCCCGCGAGCCCGGGCCCGGCAATGTCGCACTGCCCACTAAGTAGTCGGACGCCCGCGTTGTGGCCACGTACAGGCAACGCTTGCCTTCCTCGTCATCGCCGGCCCTGATCTCCTCCACCACGGACCGGAAGTGACGAGTTGCATCGCACCACTCATCGCCCACCTGCACCGGCACTGCCAGACCCAACGACAGGCTGTACTCGAATAGGCCGCCGCCCGACCTACGCGCGCCTCGGGCCAGTTCAGGAATGAAAACCACGGGGAACTCAAGACCCTTGGACTTGTGAACAGTCATGACCTTCACCGTGTCGGCGGACTCCTCTTCCATGGCCGCCTCGGCCTCCCGGGCGCTGAGATCGCCCGCATACTCCATGTCTGCAATGAAATCCCGAAGACAGGACCGGCCTGACGTTTCGTCCTCCGCCATTTGGACGAGCTTACGGAGATTGCCGATGGACTGAGCTCCATGCTCGACGAAGGCAAAGTACTCCTCGAACCCCGCCAAGTCAGAGGCGGCTTTCACCAAAGCGCCCACCGGCATCCTGCCCACCGCGGCCCCAAGTGTGCGCAGGCAAGTACGCACCCGTCGGAACTTAGCAAGCTCTGCGCCTGCGAGCCCGCAAGTGCCCGGCGCATCGGTCCCGCCCACCGTGCCCGCAGGGTTCGACTCCGCATCCCCACCCCATATCGCTCCGTCCAGCCCGCCCGCAGCCATCTTCAGCCTGAGCAGGCTCTCATCGGAAAGACCGAACACCGGCGAACGCAGGACTGCGGCAAGTGACGTGACGTCCGATCGGTCATCGATGGCCCGTAGCAGATCAACAAGCCAGATGACCTCGGGCCTTCCGTAGAACCCGGTGCCTCCCACCACGTAATACGGAATCCCATGTCGCGCCAGCGCGGCTTCGAACTCCTTCACGTGAGTCATCGCCCTGAGCAATACCGCGATATCCCCATATCGCACCGGGCGCGCAATCGCTGCCTGGCCATCTGCCCACGCAGCGGTCTCGCACACCAGTCTCTCCCCATTCTCCACCATTTCAGCAATTCGCCTGGCGAGAGCCTCAGCCTCGAGTTCGCCCTTCGGGCCTTTCTCCGCGCCTTCCAGACGCACCAGCATCAGCTCGGCCCGGGGAATGTCGTCGTTCGGCGCCATCCTGTACGACTTGGCAGGCGAAAATCGCTCCGGCCCCAGAATCCTGGCGAACAGCGCATTCGTGACGTCGACAAGCGGCCCGATCGAGCGGAAATTGGTTCCGAGCTCCACGCGTCCGCACCTGCCTGCAGCCCCAGCGGCATCGCCCGTGGCATCCCGCAGCGCCTCTTCGAATACCTCTACAACTGCGCCGCGGAACCTGTATATCGACTGCTTGGGGTCACCCACAACAAACCGCCTGTTGCCGCAGGGCTCCCCCGTGATCCGTGAGACGATTTCGTCCTGGAGCCTGTTGGTATCCTGGTACTCGTCTACAAGCACAAACTTGAACCTGCTACGGCATGCCGCCCCTGCCGGGGTGTCGCGCAGCAGGTCTCTTGCGGCAAGCTCGATGCCGGTGAAGTCCATCATGGCGCCATTGCCGCGCTGGGCCCGATACTCCTCGTCCATCAGCCTGCATGCGTCCACCACTGAACGCACACCTTCCCGCGCGAGACTGTCCGGCACACACTCATACAGCACTGCCTTGAGCTCATCTATCTCCTTCTGCTCATCCGACCGCTTCTTCAGCCCAAGCGCGGCCGCAACCGAATCGATCTTGAGCATCAGCCCCGACACGTCGAGAAGCTCTGGGCTTTCTGGCTGGATAAGGCCCAATCGAAGATGGGCGACGTCCACTTGCACGCCCTTGCACTCAGCCGCCGCAAGCAGGACAGACTTCAAGTCGGTCAGCGCCCGCTCCGCCTCTGCCTCGGACCGGTCCAGGTTCGCCATGGTGATGCCAAGGCACTCATCGAATGGCTTGCCGGTCATGCGCAGCTTCTCGAAGACCTGGCAGAGAGCCTCTGCCACAGCGCCAAACCCCTTGTCCACCACGAGAGCAGTCATGTAAGGGTCCTTACGCTGGAGCATCTTGTCGACGGTCGAGCGCGCGGATGCATACATGGCCCGGCGCGTGTCGAGTTCGTCCATGATGGCGAACTCCGGGTCTACACCTGCCTCTATGGGGTATTCCCTCACGAGCTGCGCGCAGAAGGAGTCGATCGTGCTGATGCGCGCCGACTGAAGCCTCCTCGCAAGCTCCCTCCACCTTCGGGCCTCCTCGGGAGAACCGGCGCCCTTCTCCCGTTTGACAATCTCCTCCCATGCACGGCCCTTCATCTCGCTTGCGGCCTTCTCCGTGAAGGTTATGGCTATCACTTCATCTATATCGGCAGCCTGCTCCCGGAGGATGTTCACATACCTGCCCACAAGGACCCGAGTCTTGCCTGATCCCGCGCCGGCGGTAACCACGAGGCTATGGTCGAGGTCGAATATGGCCTGCTTCTGCTCAGGAGTGTAGCTAGCCACGGCAATCACCCCCCATGCAAGTGTCGCCGTCGCCCTCGGCCGACTGGCTCAAGGCCTCAAGGTCGAGCATGTACACTTGGCAAACACGGCGATAGTCGCACCAAACACAGCTAGACGGTTTACGAGGCGCGATGTAGAACGCTCCCGCGGCGGCCTTGCCCGCCACATCCAGCGCGGAGGCGGCCACCCTATCCACATATTCGCGCCATTGGTCGCGTGAGAGCTTTCCGCCGCGCCGCCGCTCGGCTGCGAACCGGTCATGATACTCCTCACGCCATACTCCCGACCCCATGCGGTTATCGCGCAGGCTGTAGTACCACGCGCCCGCCACGAGCAGTGGCGCAGATGCGAGCAGTCGCTCCACGGCCAACACGTACACTCCAAGCTGAACCTCATCGGCCTCCCGGATTTCCGTGAATGAGGGTAGGTTCGCGCTGCGACCGGACTTGTAGTCGTATATGGCCAGAGCGCCGTCAGGCCCGACGTCGATTCTGTCCACCCGACCGCACACGCGCAAGCCGCCGTCGCTGCTCGGATCGTCGCCCGACAAGACCAGGTAATCCCGCACTGAACCGGGCGCTGCCTCCGGCCTGAGGGCGAGGCCAAAGCTCCACTCAAGGTGGGCCGGGCTCCAGAACCCGTCGGTCTTGCTAGCCAGCTCTACCTGGGCATCAAGAGTCCGAATAGCCTGCGCGACTATCGAGCTTCGGTATGCCTCCCACGCCGGCTCTGACATACTTATGGCCTCGATATCGACCTTGTCCAGTTCCTCCTGGGCAATGCTCGCCATCTCAGAGTAGTAGTCGTCTATCTTGGACGGGAAGAGACATGACCCGAGGTGCCTTTCGAAGAACCGTCGCATGATATCGTGGAGCACACCGCCGCGCGTGAGCGGCGTCGGCTCATCCGGCGCCTCCTCGACCGCGTCCAATTGCAGCACGCGCGAACAGAAGAAGGCGAACGGACACCTCAGGTAATCGTCGAAGTGCCCAGCCGACCATACCGCGCCGCGGAACACTTCGGCCTTTAGGTTGTTCACCAGGTCAGAGGCGCCGACCGCCCCACTGAACACCGAGAACCCAGGGCCCGCGGCCTGAGCGGATCTATCCTTCCACCACGACGCAGTCTCCCACATGTCCGGCCGTTGTTTCGCCCATTCCCGAACCTGGGGCATCAGCTGACCCGCCTGCCCATGCGCCTGCCTCCGCGCCCCCGCCAGCGCAAGTGCGCACAGCCCGAGCTCCCTGGGGCTTGCCGCCATGTCCAACCTGCGCGGGAAGACTTCACGCGGAGATACTGACTTGGTTATCTGCTGCTCATCCTCTGGAGCGATGTCCATTGAGTTCAGGAGTTCATCTACGAAAAAGGATCTCCTTACCGACGAGCCGTCGGCAGCGCTGGACGGGTATGTTATGTACAGCTTCCTGCTTGCCGCGCCCACTGCCGAGCTGAAGATGAACCGTTCCATGGCCGCATACTCGCCTGGCAACGTCACGCCGACGCCTGAGTGAGCCAGTCGCTGCAAATCGTCTTCCTTGAAGACCCACGGTCGCCTCATTTTCCGCGGAAACGTGCCCTCCACCATCCCGCTCAGGAAAAGGATCGGCCATTCCGACTCCGCGCTTCTTGCCGGCCCGACAACCCGGACGCCGGCAGGGTCAGGGCGCTCCAGCCCAAACGAGCGCCGCCTGATCGCAGAGCCGAGGATGCGGGCGAATCCAGCCCAATCGCCGCCGCTGCAGTCCGACCCGTCCTGCCCGCCAGCTGAGCGGGCAATCTCGTCTAGGAGCGAGTTGAACACCCTCCACGCCGCCCATGACTCGACGGCCCAATCGCGGTTTTCGGCCGCCATGATGGATCCCGGCATCCCGACCGCCGCGAGCAGCGTGCGAAATTCGCACACACGATCAGCAAGCCCTCCGGATTTGCCAAAGCCTCCGCTCCAGGCTTCGGCCAGCGTATCGGCGAGAGCGAGCGCATCGCCGCACTCATCGATCCTCCGAAGACGCGCCTTCCATCGCCCGGACGTAAGCTCCAGCCCCTTGACCCCGATTGCCCGGGCGACCCGGCCTGCGCATGCCGGCCCGCGTCCTATGTATGGACTGGCAAGCAACCTCACAAGGTCAAATCCACTGTGGCGCGACGCTGCGGCATCTGCCAGAGCCACACAGTCAAGGATTGGCATCGACGATGACAGCAGGCGCTTCCTCGGCGCCGCGCACGCCACGCCGAACTCCTCGAACGCCTCCAGGAGCGCGGGAATGAACTGGGCGGAGTCGGCGCTGGCGACACAGATCTCCCACGGATTGCGTCCTTCCTCCATGATCAGGCGCTTGACCTCGCGGGCCACCTCACGGGCCTCGGCCGCCGGGCCGGGCGCAGTCATAATCGAAAGGTCAGGCTTCAAGGACCCGCTGCGAACGCTCACCTCGACAGTGGCGGGCTCCACGAGACGCCTCACCCTTTTGACTACGAAATCCGCATCATCGCACTGAGTGCAGACAAGGCCAACGGATGTTGCCGGCACAAGACGGGCCACGGCGGATATCAAGCCGGCCTCGGCGGGCGTAACGTCGAAGAACTGATCGAACCAGACCCTCCCTAGATCCCCGAGCGCCTGCCCGCCCTGGGCTATGAGTGCGGAAGCGGCATCGATGTACAGGTCCTCCCCGTCGGCCAGACCATGCCCGTCAAGGAAGGCTTCATAATCGCGCCAGACAGCCAGGAAGTCGGCGTGGACTCCCGTCGGCGCACTGCCGCCTGTCAACGCCTGCTCGACATGGTCGGGAGTGGCCGCAACTTGTTTCATATCGAGAATCGCCCCGGAGAACGCGCGCGCGACTCCGGGCCGGTCTGCAGAGTGACCCACAGCAGCAAGCTGACCCGAACCGGCCCGTCCCTTAAGCAGACGGCCTATGACGATCTCACGCTCCAGCTCGCCGATGGGCCTGCATCTTTGCCCTCTTGCCACCCTGCGCAAGATAGCGGCCGCGAATTGATCAAGCGTATAGACGGGAATCACGAGGGCGGCGCCGGACTCCGTCATTGACAGAACCTCGCGCCGCGCCCTTGCGGCCCTATCAGCGGACCGAACCACCAGCGCCATCT
>Ga0255341_1001885_pt1 | contig 28106 bp, 22 predicted proteins | sample wastewater_treat_8_FD_192418 | JGI IMG/M metagenome (GOLD analysis project Ga0255341, IMG submission 192418) | Wastewater microbial communities from Lulu Island WWTP, Vancouver, Canada - plant12 | ecosystem: Engineered > WWTP > Wastewater > Unclassified | place: Canada: Vancouver, British...
TAGGCTGCCCGATTCGGTCGCTCACCGGAATCGGCGTTCGTGCGAACGCTGGCGGATCTGGAGTGACGGCTGAAAATGGATTTTGTTGATGAGGTCACGATTCACGTCGCCGCCGGGAAGGGCGGAGATGGAGTCGTGGCCTTTCGTCGTGAAAAGTTTGTGCCGCGCGGGGGGCCGAACGGCGGTGACGGAGGGCACGGAGCGAGCATCGTTCTGGAGGCCGACCGCGCCCTCAGCACGCTTGTCGAGTTCCGCTATGCCTCGCGCTATGTGGGTAGCGACGGCGGGCGGGGCGCGGGCAACAACCGCAGCGGGCAGCACATGGAGCCCCTGGTCATCCGCGTGCCGGTGGGGACGTCTGTCTTCAACCTCGACACCGGCCGCCCTATCGCCGACCTGACCTACCACGGACAGACCGTCGTCGTGGCGAAAGGCGGAAGGGGAGGGCGCGGCAATGCTTCGTTCGCCTCCTCCACAAACCAGGCCCCCAAACATGCCGAGCTTGGAGAGCCGGGCGAGTCGGCGTCGCTGCGGCTCGATCTCAAGCTTCTGGCCGATGTCGGCGTTATCGGTTTCCCGAGCGCAGGCAAGTCCACGCTCATCGCGTCCGTCTCCAACGCGCGCCCGAAGATTGCCGACTACCCGTTCACGACCCTCGTACCGAACCTGGGGGTGGTGCGCGTGGGCCCCGATGAGTCGTTTGTGATGGCCGACGTGCCGGGGCTCATCGAGGGCGCTCACGAAGGCGCGGGGCTGGGGCACCGTTTCCTGCGGCACATCGAACGCACGCGGGCGCTTATCCACCTTGTCGACTGCTCACCCGCGACCGGGATGGATCCGGCCGACGAGTACGGCATCATCCGCCGCGAGCTGTCGAGCTACAGCCCGGCCGTTGCGGGCCTGCCCGAGATCATCGCGCTGAACAAGACAGACATCCCCGAAGCCCGGGAGCGGGCGCAGCAGGCGCTCGAGGAACTCCCTCTGCGCTATCCCGAAATTGGCGAACGGGGCTGCGTCATCAGGCTTGTCAGCACCGCGACAGGCGAGGGGGTGCAGCAACTCGTCTGGGACGCCGCCAAACTGCTGCGCGATACCCCCCGCGAACCTGTGGCCGCTCCGGAGGGGGTCGTGCGGATCGAGGGGCCGGAGGCTCCCTGGACGATCAAGCGCGGCTCGTCCGGCGAGTTCGTCGTCCAGGGCCGCCAGCCCGAACGCCTCGTCGCGATGACCGATCTGGAAAACGAGGAGTCGCTGCGCCGCCTGCACGCGAGGATGGGCCGAATGGGCATTCTGAAAGAACTGCGGCGGAGGGGGATAAAGGACAACGACACGGTGCGCGTGGGCGAGTTCGAGTTCGACTGGTTCGACGAGGAGAAACCCGATGAAGCGTGGGCGGAGAAGACGGGAGGAGAAGACTAGCGCGTGAAGAGGCTGGTGATCAAGGTAGGTACGGCCGTCCTCACCGATAACGAGCGCAGGCTCGACGCGGAGTATGTAGCCGGTCTCTGCGGGCAGATCGTGGATGCGCGCAAACAGGGATGGCAGGCCGTTCTCGTCAGTTCCGGAGCTATCGGGGCAGGGGCGGCCCGTCTGAAGATGCGCCGCCGTCCGCAGCTTATTCCTGAGAAGCAGGCCGCGGCGGCCGTGGGGCAGGGGCTGCTTCAGCAGCTCTACACCGATTCCCTCGACGCGCTCGGCGCCGCCGCCGCCCAGGTGCTCCTGACCCGCGAGGATTTCACCGACCGCGTCCGCTATCTGAATGCCCGCAACACCCTTCAGACGCTTTTGCGCTTTGGCGCCGTACCGATTATAAATGAGAACGACACCGTGTCCGTTGACGAAATCCGCTTCGGCGACAACGACACGCTTGCGGCGCTCGTCGGAACCATAGTTGACGCCCATCTTGTCGTGCTTTTGACTGATGTCGAGGGGCTGTGCCGCGAGAAGCCGCGGGCGGGCCGGGCGCCGGAGGTGATCCCGGAGGTAACCTGCATCACGCCCGAGATCGAGGCGATTGCCGCCGGAGGGTGCTCCGAGCGTGGGGGCACGGGCGGCATGGCAAGCAAAATTGCCGCCGCCAGGGTGGCGATGGCCGCGGGCATTGACGTCGTAATCGCTCCGGGAAGGCGTCCGGGCGTTATCGGCGAGATTCTCGCGGGGGGCAAAGTGGGGACGCGGTTCGTGCCGGATGGAAGCCATCTCAGAAGCCGCAAGCGCTGGATCGCTTTCGCGGTTCCGCCGCGGGGGACCATCGTTGTGAACAGGCCTGCCGCGGATGTTCTGCTGACGCACAACAGATCGCTGCTGCCTGTGGGTATCGTGGGGGTGGAAGGAGAGTTCGGCACAGGCGATCTGGTGGACGTAAACGACGACACGGGGCGGCATGTGGCGCGCGGATTTGTGAACTACGGGTCCGGGGATGTGCGGAAAATCATGGGCCGAAAGACGTCCGAGATCAAGGACATCCTCGGGTACAAGGAGTTTGACGAAGTGATCCACCGGGACAACCTGGTGGCGGGAGTATAGCAATGGCGGTAGATGTGGTCGAATCCATACACGCGATGGCGCGGGATGCCGGCAAAGCCGCGGCGCGGCTGGCGACCTGCGACACCAGGGACAAGGACGCCGCGCTGGTTGCGATGGCGGATGCGCTGGTTGTGTCCGAGAGGCGGATTCTCGAGCAGAACGCTGTGGACCTGAAAGCCGGACGGGCCGCCGGGCTCTCCGATGCTCTCATTGACCGCCTCACGCTCACCGGCAAGCGCATCGCCGACATGGCCGAAGGGCTGAACCAGCTTGCGGCGTTGCCCGACCCGGTCGGCCGCGTGAACCGGGGCTGGCGCCTTCCGAACGGGCTCGACATCAAAAAGGTGTCGGTGCCCCTGGGCGTCATCGGCATCATCTTCGAGTCTCGCCCGAACGTCACCGTCGATGCTGCGGGGCTCTGCCTCAAAGCCGGAAACGCGGTCATACTGCGCGGCGGCAAGGAGGCCATCCATTCTAACATCGTTCTCGCTCAGGTAATCTCCGCCGCTGCCGAGCGTTCCGGGCTGCCCGCGAACTGCATACAGCTTGTGCCAACCACCGACCGCGCGGCGGCGACGGCGATGATGGAGGCGGCGGGGCTGATTGACTGCCTCATCCCCAGAGGCGGAGCGGGCCTCATCCAGACCGTCGTTCAGAACGCGAAAGTGCCTGTCGTCGAGACAGGAATCGGCAACTGCCACACGTATGTTGATTCGAGCGCCGATCTGGAGATGGCCGAGGAGATCGCGTTCAACGCCAAAGTCCAGCGGTGCGGGGTCTGCAACGCCATGGAGACTCTTCTCGTGCACAGCGATGTCGCGGACGAGTTTCTGCCTCGCATGGCCGAGCGCTACAAAGCAGCGGGTGTGGAGCTTCGAGGAGACGAGCATGTCCAGCGGCTGGTTCCGTGGGCAGCCGAAGCGACGGAGGACGACTGGGGCACCGAGTATCTGGCCCTCATTCTTGCCGTGAAGGTGGTCGCTTCTCTCGATGAGGCGATAGCCCACATCAGCAAATATGGCAGCCGGCACTCCGAGGCGATCGTCACGAAAGACTACGCCGCCGCCCGTCGCTTTGAGAACGAAATAGATGCGGCGGCAGTCTATGTTAATGCGTCAACGCGGTTTACGGACGGGTTCCAGTACGGCATGGGCGCTGAGATCGGCATCAGCACGCAGAAGCTGCATGCGAGGGGGCCGATGGGCCTGGAAGAGTTGACCACCGTCAAGTATGTCGTTTACGGCGATGGCCAGGTGCGGAGCTGACCGGAAACGTGTCCGCGTTCGGCATTATGGGCGGCACGTTCGACCCGATTCATCAGGGCCATCTGCTGATCGCCGAACTCGCGCGTGAAGAGTTCGCGCTCGAGACCATTCTCTTCGTCCCGGCCGGCATCCCGGCGCACAAGAAGGGCTACAGTGTGTCCGATGCGGCGGTGCGCTGGAAAATGACCTGCGCCGCCATCGAGGGCAACCCGGCGTTTCAGGCATCGCGCGTCGAGATTGACCGCCCGGGGCCGTCGTACGCCGTGGACACCATCCGGCTGCTGTGCGCCGAGCGCCCGGGCCAGAAGCCGTATTTCATTACAGGAATGGATGCCATACTGGAGATTCTCACCTGGGACCGCGCGGCCCAGCTTCCGGGGCTGGCCGAGTTCGTGGCCTGCGCCAGACCGGGAAACCATAGCCGGCAGGCTCTCGATGACCTCCCGGCAGCCTTCCGCGAGCACATCCATTTTATGCGTACGCCGCTGGTTGAGATATCTTCGACGGCGATACGCGCCAGAATCGCCGGGGGCAGGACAGTCCGCTACATGACGCCCGAGGCGGTCCGGCGCATCATCGAAGTGGAACGTTTGTATCAGGGGGCAGACACTGAGGTACAGTAAGCTCTTCATTTTTCTCCTTGCCTTCACTGTGGCCGCGGCTCTTGCCGGCGGCGCGGTTCTCCGGGTCGTCAGCGGCAAGTTCCATATGACGCCCGGGCAGATCGTGCTCGAGAAACCTTTCGGCGGCAGAGATGTGGTCACGATACTCGCTCTCGGCGAAGACGAGACCTTCTCGAAAGACCCGAACACGTTCGGCAGGTCGGACACCATTCTGATCGGGGCGGTTGATCTCAAGAACAAGCGCATCCGGGGAATCTCCATTCCTCGTGATACCCGGGTGCAGATACCCGGCCGGGAAGGGTACGAGAAGATCAATGCCGCCTACGTGCACGGCGGCGCGGCGCTCACGGCGCAGACTGTCGCCAACCTGCTCGGCGTGCCGGTGGATTACTACATCAAGACGAACATCGCAGGTCTCAAGGGCGTCGTGGACATCCTCGGCGGCGTGGAGATAGACATCGACAGGGATATGCGCTACACCGACCGGCGGGGCGGGCTGTACATCAATCTCAAGAAGGGCTACCGCCATCTGGACGGCGACAAAGCCCTGCAGTACGTTCGTTTCAGGCACGACCGGATGGGCGACCTGAAGAGAATCGAGAGGCAGCAGGAGTTCCTGCGAGCGCTCGGGCGGCGCATGTCCGCGACAGAGAACTGGGCCAAACTCCCGCAGGCGGTTGACGAGATCATGAGCCGCGTCGAGACCACGATGACGGCCAAAGACCTCCTGACGCTCGCCCGCCTGTCCAAGGATGTTCCTCCCGAGGAAGTTCAGATGGTCACGCTTCCGGGAGTGCCGGGTGACATAGGTCGGCTCAGCTACTATCTTGCCGACGCAGATCAGATCGGTTCCACTGTCGCCGAGATGCTCCGCTTCCAGCCGCCAAAGCCCACGGTCGCCGTCCTGAATGGCAGCGGCGTCGTTGGCGCCGCCGAACGGTTCGCCGAGCTTCTGCGCGGAGCGGGGTATCGTGTGACAAAGACAGCCAACGCTTCGCGGCGCGACTATCCCGAGTGCATGGTGCTGGCGGCCGACCCCGCGTCGGCTGAGACGCGGGCCATCGCGGATATGCTCAACTGCGAGCCCCTGCCGTCGGGTCCGGACGCGGCGGAGAAGGCGGACGCGGCCGTCGTCGTTGTTGTCGGGCGAAACTATACCAACTAGGCCGCGGGCCTGAGAGGACAGACAGAAGAACATGCCTTCGCGGACATCAAAACTGCAGACGCCGGAGAAGCTCAAGATCGTGCTCGACGCTCTCGAAGACAAGAGGGCGAACGATGTGGATGTGCTCGAGGTGTCGGGAAGAACCATGATGGCCGACTACTTTGTCGTAACCCACAGCACATCAAACGTGCACCTGCGCGCGCTGGCGGACGGGGTCATCGAAGCGATGGAGAAGCTCGCGGGCCAGCGCGCCCGGCGCGAAGGCCAGAACGACGCGAACTGGGTGCTTCTCGACTATGGCGATGTCGTCGTCCATATTTTTACCCGGGAGGCGCGTGGCGTTTACGACCTCGAGTCGCTCTGGCAGTCCACCGAGAAAGGCCGCGCGGCCGGGGAGCAGCAGGCTGATGACGCCTGAAGTGCCGGCTGGCGGGGCGCCCGGCGTGGATCCCGAAGTGGTCGAAAAAGCCGTGCGCAACGCGGGCATCTTCCTGCGCCGCGGCGACCTGGAGTCGGCGGAGCGTGAGTGCCAGTCGGCCTCCGCGGTTGCTCCGAACGATCCGGCTGTGCACGAGTTGTACGGGGATATCCTGCTTGCCAGGGGAGACCGTCAGGGAGCGCGCGAACGATACAAGCGCGCCGTCGATCTCGCTCCGGGAGCAAGCAGTCCCGAGATGAAATACGCGCGGCTTGTCCTCAATCTCGGCGAGGAAGCGTGGGCATCGAAGCGGCCGCAGGAGATTCTTGAGAGCCCGGGTTCCGAAACGCCTGAGCCCGGACGCAGCAGCTCTGTCGCGCTTCTCGCCAGCGCGCTCTGGCCAGGGCTCGGGCAGTGGTACAATGGCGAGAACACCAAGGCGATCATCCTTGCTTCGGTGTACGGCTTCGTCATGCTCGTTCTGCTCATAACGGGCGACCTCAGGCAGTTGCTCAGGTGGTTTCTGATGGGCTTTTCCCCGGGCGGGGCGCAGCAGACAGCCCAACAGGTTTCCATACTGGCCGCGCTGCTCTGGGGCGGAGCGGCCATGGCCTGGCTCTACGCCGTCATTGACGCGCTTGTGAAAGCGTCTCAGAAAACAAGCAAGCCAAAGGACCCGTACACCGAGCCGGACTTCTGATCCGCGGCCGTCCATCTTATAAAGGAAAGACCAGCACAATGACCCAATCAGCACACTCCTCCGATCTTCCCGCAACCGGCGTTAGCCTGTCCCGCACTGAAGGGCTGGGCCAGTACTACGATGCTTCCGGGCGCCGCTCCGTCGTCATCGGCGTGGAGGGCGGAGACTCCGAAGTCTGGATCTACCCCCTCAAAGCTGCGTACGAGCTGAAGTTCGCTGTTGAGGCGCAGGGGCAGTTCGCTGCGCTTCGCGAGTTCATCCGCTCGTTCGAGGTCGCCCCCGAGGCGTCCACGGCGCGCTTCGAGACCCCGTCCGGCGCGCTGGATCAGCGCATTCTCACGCCTGTGGACCGGCCGCTGGCGCTGTTCGCGTTTCGGTCAACGGCCCCGCTGCGGCTCAAGGCGTCGTTCAAGAGCGATATCAAGCTCATGTGGCCGGCGGACACTATGGACCAGGCGCCCGAAGTGTCGGTGGACGGCTCGACCGGGGCATGGGCTGTGGCCTCGACGGTGACGGGCGACGCGGCGCTGATCGGGTGGGGCGGTGGTGAAAAGGCTGCCGCGGGCGAGGATGGCATCTTCGAACAGACTGTCGTTCTCGAACCCGGAGTCTGGAGCGTGTTCGCGGTCGCGGCATCGTGCGAGGGGATAGACGACGCCCGCGGCCAGTTCGCGGACGGCGTCGACGGCCTGCCCCGGCTCTACGCCGAGGCCGTGGAGTATTACCGTGAGTTTCTGGATTCCACCGCTACCATCGAGTCGTCCGACCCGTCGCTGGATACGGCGTTTCTGTGGGCGAAGATCGGCGTCGAGAAGAGCTACATGGAAACCCCGGGGATGGGCGGCGGATACATCGCCGGGTTCGCGCCGTCCTGGGGCGGCGGCAGGCCCGGTTTCGGCTGGTATTTCGGACGTGATTCGTCCTGGACGGGCTTCGGAGCGAACGACTACGGCGACTTCGCCAAAGTGCGCGACAACATCCGCCTGCTCGCGAAGTATCAGGTCAAGGACGGACCCAACAGCGGCAAAATCTATCACGAACTCTCGGCGGCCGACGACCGCCTGCAGGACCACAACTACTGCTTTGTCGCCGGCGACGCGACACCGTTCTTCGTCGTTGATATCGCGAACTACTACGCATGGACCGCCGATGCCGCCTTCGTCCGCGAGATGTGGCCGCACGTGAAGCTCGCCATGGACTGGTGCCGCAGAATGGACGTGGACGGCGACCTGCTGATAGACAACCCTCCGGCCGGCCATCAGTGGTACGACTACGGCGAGAAGAACATGATTGACCTTGTCGCCATCTGGGCCATGGCTCTGGAAGGGGCGGCGCGGCTCGCCGATGTGATGGGCGACTCCTCCGCCGCCGCCTGGCGCGAGCAGTCCGCGGAGGTTGTTCGGATTCTCAATGAGGACTTCTGGAACGAGGAGGAAGGCTACCTTCACGACCGGAAGTTGCCGGACGGCTCAATGTCGAGCCTCACGACGGCGAATCCCACGGTCCCGCTGCTCTGGGGCCTCATCGAGCCCGACAAGGCCGGGCGGGCCATCCGCCGCATGGGACAGAATGACCTGACCATCCCCTGGGGCATGCGCACCAACAGCAACCTCGACGATATCTACAGGCCGGACGGCTACCACGAGGGAACGGTGTGGCCGCTCACCACCGGGTGGGCGTCGCTCGCGGCGTTCGCCAACGGCGACCCGGAACTCGGGTGGCATCATCTCAAGGCCAACGCGGACCTGACCCTGGACTGGGACCTCGGCTACATTACCGAGGTGCTGGGAGGCGACGAGCGGGAACCGTCTGGTTCTCCGCACCAGGCGTGGTCGGAGGCGATGGTGGTGATGCCGGTCGTCGAGGGGATTCTGGGCATCGTTCCCGATTGGCCGGCGCGAACCATCAGTGTGGCTCCGCAGCTTCCGGATGCCCTCAGCTTCCTTGCCCTGAGGAACCTGTCGCTTGGTGATGCGCGTATGGACATTGAAGCCCGGCGGACCTCTTCGTCGCTCAGCCTGCGCGTTGCGCCGCGGGATGCCGATATAGCAGTTGTCTTCGCTCCTTTCGTGCCTGCCGGAAAGACGGTTGGGCGTGTCGCGCTGGGGGGCCGCGAACTGCTTGCGGGCCACTATGCCCTTCAAGCCTCCGGTTCGCGGTGGCGTGTTCTTATCAGGGCCGAGGCGCGCGGAGCGGCTGGTTTGAATCTGGAGATCGAATGGAGAGACCTCGAACCCGGTGAGCAGTGCGCCGTCTAATCGAAGTCCCGAAACCAGGCTGCCCCTCCCTCCCGTGCGGCAAGGGCCGGGGGTCCTGACGCTGCACGCCTACCCGCTCTCAAACCCGGGTAAACGCGCCATCAACGAGGACGCCTATCTGTGTCACATCCACCCGGAGATTCCGGGCTGGCTCGATGGGCTTTTCGTCGTGGCCGACGGCATTGGCGGGCGCCAGACAGGGCAGATCGCCAGTTCAGTCGCCGCCAGAACCGTCCGCGATACCGTGCTGGGGACGAACCGGTTCTACAGCCAGAAGGCCGTGCGCGAGCTTCTGCTCGAGGCGTTCGCGCGCGCCGACAGCGCCGTTCACGAAGCATCGCTCCATGAAAGCACGCTCGTGGGGATGGGCACAACGCTCACCATCGGCGCCGTCGCTCAGCGAAGGCTTTTTGTGGCGAGCCTGGGCGACAGCCGGGCCTATCTTCACAGAGGCCGCAGGCTGATCCCCGTCACCGAGGACGACTGGTATCGGGCGCCCGCCGCCGAGGCCGTGCCTGACGCCGTGTCCGATCCGGGACAGATGGTGACGATGGTGCCAGAAGCCGTGGGGTGGGGCAATGAGCCGCAGCCGTACTGCTCGGATGTCGAGATCGGCGCTGATGATATCCTGCTCTTCTGCACGGACGGGCTCACGGAGACGGTCGCCGACCGCGCTATCGAGGGCGTCCTTCACAAGAACCGCCGCCGTCTGGACGTGGCCGCTCGCCGCCTCGTGGAACTGGCGCTGAGGGCGCAGGACCCCGACAACACCACCGTCGTCGTGGCCCGGGTGGACCGCAGGTAGCCTCTACTCCCTTCGCGTAACCTTGCCGCCGTGCTCGAAACGGCCGGCCGTGCGTCCCCGGTCGCGCGCCATCTGGTCGAGCAGCAACTCCTGCGGGACGGCGGCCGCGAGGGGCAGAAGCTCCGGCTCTCCGGCCGCCACCCTCAGAGTGGCGAATCCCTTCACAGGTTCATCATTCGCGGACGTGAACAGTACGCCATCGCTGCCGATCTCCGCAAGTTCGCGGGCGAGAGATCGCAGCAGGTCGCCCGCGGGACCTTCGGGCGCGAAGAGGACCGCGAAGTTGCCCGCTCCGGCAAGCTCCATCGGCCCGTGCCGGAACTCGCCGCCCGACATCCATACGGCCGGAATGTGAACCCCCTCCTGAAATGTGAGCGCCGCCTGCGCCGCCGCGGCAAGAGACGGCCCGCGCGAGATGAAATAGAGCGCGCGCGCGTCGCGAAGCGCCTCTGCCGCATGAGCAATGCCGGCGTGCCCGGCGCGGGCGGCGGTGTCCATCTCCTCCGAGATGCGCTCGAGCCTGCCCTGGAGCGGCGCGAGGTCACGGCCGGCGAGCGCTTTCGCCAACAGCAGTACGAGCGCGAGCGCGTTCGTGTACGTCTTTGTCGAAATGGCGGCTTCCTCGCCCGCGGCCATGTCGAGGCTCAGATGCGCCAGCTTCGCCATGGGGCTCTCGGGGTTGTTCGTGAGCGCAATCAGATGCGGATGGTCCCTGAGCGCCTCCGTGACGCGCAGCGTTTCCACGCTCTCGCCCGACTGCGATATCGCAATGACCAGGTCGTTGCCCGACACCGTCCGCAGCCCGAAGTGCAGCAACTCGCCCGCATCCACAACGAGCACCGGGACGCCTGTCTCCTCGCTCAGCGAGTGCTGGACGGCCCTGGCAACATGCAGAGACGTGCCCATGCCCGTGAAGATCACCGAGCGGGGCCGCGCGGGCACAACGGTGGACAGTTGCGCGCCTGCCAGCCTGGCGCCGGCGCGATTGTGCTCGACCAGCGCCCTGAGCGCCGCGCCCTGCTGGCTTATATCGTCCGGAAAACTCATGGCTTCGTTATCAATCTCCCTCGTGCTCCAAGAAACGACTGAACAACTGGTAACGGTACCAGTTGACGCAGTTTATGAAACAATGAGATGATAGAGTCAAGCCTGCCGGGGGGAGATTCGCGGCTGCTGTTCGCGGTCCAGCCCGGTGCGCAGTTTTCCGGTCTTATCTACTGACTGGTGAAAAGGGTTGTTGCGTTTCCGACGGGTAAGCCCGGGAGGGGCATAGTCTCTTCCGGGCTTGTCCGCGTCTGGGGGGCGCGGGAACTGCGCAGCTTCGCGCGCAGTCTTACCGTCAGGTGGCGGTGCGCTGGCAGAGCCGCTCAGGCCGCAGGCGCCGCCGATGGAGGATTGCGGGAATGCCAGGGGTGAAGCGTGTTGCGCTTGTCCTGATCGGAGTCTTGCTCTCGGTTCGCGCCTTCGCGGCCGAACCCGCCGCCAGCGATGCTGAAGCCGCCGACCCGCGCCTTCAGGCGAAGATCTCCTTCTCGTCTCCCGCCGCGCCGCTTCCGGGTCTTCTGGCATTCCTCTCCGACGCCTCCGGCGTTGAGTTCTCCGTCTACTCCTCCCGCGAATCCTGGTGGATCAAAGAACTCACCGTCTGCATGAGCGCCAAGGACCTGCCGCTATTGCGCATCCGCGCCGGGCTGTCCGATCTCCTGAACCTGCGCTGGGCGCGCTATGGCAAGGAGCCTCGCTGGTCGTACGCTCTCTGGCAGGACCGCCGGACGCGCGAGAAGGACGAGGCCGAACTGGCCGCCGCTCACGCCAGAGCGCTCGCGCCTGTGCGCGACGGCGTGCGCTCCATTGCCGATTTCGCGCGCTCTGCGGCGTCCATGTCCTCCTCCGAACGCGACAGCGCTGCCGCCCTCGACCCCGTTGCGAAGTTCCTCACCAGCGACCCCTTCGGCAAGAGCTATGCCGGCTTGATGTCGGCGCTCGACCCTGTGATTCAGTCCGCGCAAAGTTCGCCTCTTTCCTCGGGGGCGCTGGAGTTGCCGTTCACGAGCCTGAGCCCGCCGCAGCGCGCGGCCGTCCGCGAGTTCGTGAAGCAGGCCGCAATCATCGAAGAGCGCGTTGACAGGCGGCGGAGCTCGGGCGGGACGACTGACTGGGACAGCGTTGCGATACAGATAGCCCGCACGCCCGAAGGTCGCGGTGCTCCGGCGCAGGCTTTCTTCGGCGAAATGGACATGCAGGGCGTCAGCGGCATGCAGGGCTTCCCGCTGATGGCGCGCGACTCGCCGGTGCTGAAGCTGTTCGCGACCTACATCCCGAGATTGACAGCGGGCGAGGACCCGCAGGCGCTTGGCCGCGAGATGGAGGAAGCCTTCGGTGCGAACCTTGAAAAGCTCGAGACGCCTGAAGCCGCGAAGCCTGCGCCCTGGATGTCCGCGCCGGAGCTGCAGAAGAAGATCCGGCTGGCGATGAAGCCCGATCAGACCCTGCCCGATCTGCTGCAGGCGGTGTCTGAGCTTTGTGGAATCCCTGTCTTCGCCGAGTGCTGGGAGACCAGTTCCCTGGGTATCAGCGGCGAAGAAGAAGAACGCACCGTGGCCGAAACGCTGAAGGTCATCCTGCAGCGCTCCAACATGACGTGCGAATACAGGCGAGGTGCGCTTCTCGTCACCGCTCCCGATCGCATCGTCCGCCGCTCCGGCATGGTGCCTCGCGCGGAGGTGGATGCCCTCGTGAAGCGAAGCAAGAGCCAGCGCGGGCTGAAGGCCGCCGACCTGGCGGGAATCCTAGGCGCCTATCGTGACGAGCAGATTCTCACGCTGATGAAGAAGCCGGAGCTTCGCTTCGATCTGCGCGTACTGGGATCCAGCGCGACCAGGGCGGCCCTTGCGTTCTACGGCGCCCTGTCGGATGGCGACCGCGTGGGGATGGCATCAGCCGGCGGCATCGCGGCCCAGTCTCTGTCCGAGGCAGCCTGGAACCTGCTGGCCGCCGCGGTGAGAGGCTCGAACGCACCGGCGGACTGGCTCGCCGGACCGGCCCTGCGGGTGCGCTATGTCAACCATGCGGCTTCAAACGCCCCGGGCGGCTCGAAGCTCGAACCCGGCGAGTGGCTGATCTTCTCGCGCGGCGAGGGCGAAGAGCGCACCGTCCAGCTTGCTCGGCTCCTGCCGCCCGAGCCCACGCCTGTGCCAGCCCCGAAATCGGAGTAGGGTATTGCCCTGCTACTTCACCGCCGCGGCCTTCCAGCCGTCCCTCAGCATCTTGCTGATGCGCGCCACGAGGCCCTTGTGCTCCGGCTTCGCCGCGATGTTCACGTTCTCATCGGGGTCAGTCCGGTGGTCGTACAGCTCCACGGCTTCCGGCGCCTTGCCGGGTTCGGCCCACTCGGTGTAGCGGTAGTTGTCCGTCCTGATAGAGCGTCCCATCACCTTGCCTCGCGGATACTGGCTGAAGGCCGCCGTATTGACCGAACGCTTCGCGTCCCGCACTACCGGCGCCAGCGACCGCCCTTCCAGATTCGCGGGCACAGGTAGCCCGGCCAGTTCGCAGATCGTCGGGTAGACGTCCACGAACTCCGCCAGCGCATCGGTCCTGGCGCCCTTTGCCCCTTGTGGCGAACTGACAATCAACGGCGCCCGCGCGGCAATATCGAAGTTCGTGTGCTTGCACCAGAGCCCGTGCTCGCCAAGCTGCCAGCCGTGGTCTCCCCAGAGCACGATCACCGTCCTGTCGCGCAGCCCGAGCCTCTCGAGATCGTCAATGACCTTCCCGATCTGCGCGTCCGTGTAGCTCGCCGCCGCGTAGTACGCCCGCCGCAGTTCTCTGGCTTTGGCATCGCTGAGCGGCCCCTGCTTCGGAATGTCGGTGTATCCGCGCAGCTCGGCCCAGTTGGTGAATGCTATCTCCGGGGCATCCTTGGGCGGCTGCGGGTTCGGCGCGAGGCGCGTCGTTTCCAGCGGGTACATGTCGAAGTACTTCTTCGGGGCCACAAACGGCAGGTGCGGCTTGAGGAATCCGACCGCCAGGAAGAACGGCTTGTCCTTGATCTGCCGGAGCGTCTCGACGGCCCTTTCCGCCGTAGCCCCGTCTATCAGAGCATTGTCCGGCACATTGGCCGCCTCCCACGCCGGGCCTTTGACGTTGATGCCCGTTCGCACCTTGAGCGCGGTTCCTGTCTTCGGGTCACTCTGCAGCACCTGCGCGTTTACCCGCCTGCCCTGCGCGCGCAGTTGCTGGCGCCGCTTTTCCATGTCTGCCAGCGTCTCGGGGTTCGCGTACTGCCGCAGCGCAGGCGCCCAGTGCGGAACCGACCACGACTGCGGGTCGTCCAGCCCGCCGTGATAGATCTTGCTCAGGCCCTGCGCGTGGTAGCCGTTGTTCTTGAAGTGTTCCGGCAGGGTCACCGTGCCGGGTATGGTCAGCCGGAAGTGCGTCTCCAGATCGAAGACCTGCGTCGTATCCGGCCGAAGCCCTGTCAGAAGAGACGTGCGCGACGGGCTGCAGACAGCCTGCTGGCAGTACGCCCGGTTGAACAGCACTCCGCTGCGGGCGAGCCGGTCAATGTTCGGAGTTCTGATGTCCCGAACGCCGTAGCAGGCCAACTCGGGCCGCAGGTCGTCCACGGCAATCATCAGCACGTTCAGGCGCTCTTTTTCGGCTGCCGGAGCGGGAGTGGAAGGGCAGGTGATGAGCGCGCAGGCGCCCGCGGCAGCCGCGGTCGCCATAAACTCGCGCCGGGTAATGGGTCGCATCCGCTGAATCCTCCTGTTGCAGGGCAATGGTCTTCCTGCTGTGAGGGAGTTATCTGCCGCAAACGAGGAATCCTGCGGCCGCGAAACCGTCAGTACCCGATGGGCTTGCCGTCAACCAGCACGCGGCGAATGAGACCCCGGCCGCGGCTGTCAACCGCCACTTCGGCTGTGACAACCGGCTTCCGGGACGCGGATGCAAGCTGCTTCTCCAGTTCCGCGGCTTCGCGCGTGCGGCGCTCTGGTATGTAGTAGCGCTCGAGGCCGTAGTCCACGTTCATGGCGGCGTCATGTCCCCAGACGATACGGCCCTGGAGATAGACGATCCCCGGCTTTCGCGGCGGCATCCTGTCCAGCCAGAAGCCTTCCGCCCGCGCGGCGGGCGCCCCGGGGCGCATCGCGGCGTACAGGACGCGGCCGGTCAGGTCATCGGCGTCTGTCCTTGCCTGTGGCGCCCCGTGAACCTTGCCCGGGTTCACTCTCGATATGTCGTACTGCAGATTCATATACTGCCCCATCATCAGGCTCCGGGGATCGTAGGGCACGACGCGAAGGCGCAGTGTTTCGCCGCTCGCAAGACGCATCTCGTAGTGGGCCATCTGACCGGCCAGAAACAGAACCTGGAGCCCCACAATCAACGCAAACCACTTCTTCACGGCGCCGCCTCCTTCTGGCCGGGCGTTGGCGGTGTCATCGTCTGCAGGAGCCTCCTGCGGGCGCTCTCCAGCAGCCATCCGCCGCCGACCAGCACTATCCCCGCGCCGATAAACGCCAGCCCGCCCTTCAGCAGAGTCCCGAACACGTCGAAGTAGCGTGTCATCAGATGGATGAAGAAGGCAAGCAGCCCCAGATTCACCAGGCCGGTTTCCAGCCGCCGCCACCCCAGAGCGATGACCGCAATCTCCACCGCAAGCAGCAGCACGTTCCCAGAGATTCGTGCCAGCGCAATGCCCGGCGCGAACAGCCCTCTGCTGGAGTGCGAGACGAAGAGCCAGAACACTCCGGCAGCGAGCAGGGCCAGCAGTATCGTGGCTCCGGCCTCAGCCTCAACAGCACGCTCGCGCTCCTCCTGCCGCTCCGTGGCGCCCTTCCACAGGTTCCAAACCGACACGAGCACGGCGGCGATTGTCGGCGCCAGGAGCGATGCGGCCCCTCCCGGCGTTGACAACACGGACATGCCGGATGCGTACGACGGCAGTTTCCACTCCAGCCGGAAGGACAGCCCGTACAGCGCGCCGAGAACGAAAACTACCCCCAATGTGGTGTAGCACTTCTGAAGGCTCGCAAGCCGAGGCCGGGCAGAGCCCGCCATCCGGTGCATCAGGCCGATGCTGGCAAGCAGGCATCCGAAGCCGAGCGCCCATGAGCAGTACAGCTCTGCCGGCAGCGCCCAGCATCTGTCAATCCACGTGCTGTGCACCCACATTGTGCCTGCCGCGAGGGCCACGACAAGCTGCAGCGGCGAACTGAGAACATACGCCAGCGGAAGCGTCCCCGCAAACCACCAGAAGAAGCCCGCGGAGTATTCTTGCGCGCCTCCCGCGCCGGAGATGTGGTACATCTGGCCAATGAGGAAGATGCTGGCGCCGAAGAGCAGCGACCCCAGCAGTACAAGAGCCTTGCCGACACCGGGGTAGGTCTTCTTCTCGTAGGCAAGATAGTAGCCGGCAAAGTACGAAGCCAGCGTGAATGCGATGAGTATCGCGAGCCTGAGAACGCGGGGAATCTGTTCCCAGTTGGACGCCATCACCAGAATGATGCCGCTCCCGATGAGCAGCGCCCCCAGCGCGCCCAGCACCGCCGCCATCTGACGCCAGCGAAGCGTCCGGGTGCTCTCGCCCCCGGCCATCCCGTATCGCGCAAGCAGCATCTCCGCCTGCTCGGCCCGGATCAGCCCCTCGCTGACCCATGCGGCGGTTTCGCGCTGAAGCCACTCGGCCGAAGGGCCGTGCGGGCCTCCCGCCTGTTCCTTCGAGTCTTCCGTTTCCGACATGGTGACCATTCCTCTGAGGAATCAGAACAACACGAACTCTCGCGCGGATTGTGTGTCATTTCGTCGCATCTGTCAAAATGCGCGCCGGACACAAAAAAGCCTGGACGGCCATCTGGCCGTCCAAGCTCACGCCTCGTAATACAAGCAGGCGTCTGCCTGGCTTCCTCCCCTAAGCTCTGCGCCTGAGAGCGCCGAACAGACCGATCAGTCCGCCGCCAAGCGCGAGAAGTGACGAAGGCTCGGGAACGACGTTGACATCGTCATACCAGAAGTTCTCGTAGCTCTTCGAGTTGTTGCCCAGCCGCACCCACTTGAGGTACTCGGCCGTCCTCTGCGAGGTGCCGACCTGGTTGCCATCAATGTAGAAGCGAACCTGGCCGCCAGCCGACAGCGCGTCGGCCTCGATGGCCAGCGTTGTCCAGCCGGACTTGCGCTGCACGTTCGCATTGCCGATGCCCAGGCTGTTCTGGTCGTTGTAGGCTGTCCGGAAGCCGTAGGTCGTTGTCAGCCCGGGTCCGCCAAGGTTCCAGAAGCTCACAACGCCAAGCTGCAGATAGTCGGCGCCGAATCCGATCGCCCCGCCCGTGTCACCGATGAGGCAGAGCATTGTGGTGACGGGCTGCGCGGTGTTCAGACCGTCGCGAGTCTTGTCCTCGAAGACGTTGACTTCCGCGCGGACGAAGCCGTTGGTGCTGCCGAAATCGGCATAGCCGCTGTACCCGGTCGGGTCAGCCTCATAAGCGCGAGCCGACTTGCTGCCGCCGGGGGTGGTGTTCTTCCAGACGTCGTCAGCCGTCTGCAGAATCTCCTGGCTGGAACCCGTCCACTTGGTCCAGACTGATCCCTGCACGCCGTTCTCGAAGTTGTCGCTGAATGCGGCGGCGCTTGTCAGAGTGCCGCTGAACAGCGCGGCGATGAGCGCTGCCGTGACAAACACGTATTTCATCCTTCTTCTCCTCTTGCTGCCGGGTCTGGCCCGGGCTGGTTCGCCCGCATCAGCCGCTCCGGCTCATTGCCCTATTGTACACCAAATCGGGCGAGCGATGATGTGGCATGTTGTGTAGATGTCTGTGAATCTCTCGTCGCAGACTGCGCAGTGGTAAGGATTTGCGGTGCTCCACTCCATCCGCCCGCCCGCGATGTTGTATAATGGGGCAGTTTTGTGGGCAGGTTTGCCACGGGAGTGTGCAGTGAGCGACGAGAACAACAATCTGAGCCGGCGCGAATTTCTGAAGGCGGGCGCGGCCGCCGTGGGCGGCGGAATGCTCGTGATGAACGGGGTGGGGGCTGCGGAGGCGAAGTCTCCGGGAGCGAAGTCCATGGGCCTTGCCAACTTTGACGCCGTCTTTCCGTCACCCTCGCGCCTGTCCGCGGCGACGCGATCTCTAGCATCGCGATCCCTCAGCGGCGAATTCGGCCGCGCGCTTGCCAGCCTGGACGCGCGGATAGACGACGTCGTGGACACAAAAGGCATGTCGGGAGAAATGCGCGTCGCGACTGCAATCCGCCACATCGCGGCCAATGCTCCGCTGCGCATCCATCCGCTGGAGCGCGTGGCCGGCTCGGCGACCCTGCGCGAAGCCTCGATGCATCGAGTCCCCATGTGCGACCTCTACAGCGTCAGCCACACCACACTCGGATTCGGGCGGGTGCTGAAGCTCGGATACGGCGGGCTCAGAAGGCAGATTGACGAGCGGCTCGCGAGGGGAGGTCTCGACGAAAAGGGTGTGGACCTGCTCAAGGCCATGCGCCTCTGCATTGACGCCGCCGGAGTCTGGCACGGCCGCACCATGGCTCGGCTCGAGGAGTTGGCCCGCGACTCTTCGGGCGACGAGCAGGCCTGCTACAGGTCCGTGCTCGCCAATCTCAGGAACGTCCCCGAAAACCCGCCAACTTCGTTCGCCGAAGCCGTCCAGTCGCTCTGGTTTCTGTACGCTTTCCAGCGCCTCGCGGGGCAGTGGTCGGGTATCGGACGCATAGACCAGATGCTCGGCGATTACCTCAAGAAGGACCTCGCGGCGGGCAAGATCACTCTCGACGAAGCGCGCGAGCTGATCGCCCACTTCTGGATTAAAGGGACCGAATGGTGCGGCGAGGCCGCCGCCTTCGGCGGAAGCGGAGACGCGCAGTACTACCAGAACATCATCCTCGGCGGAATTGACGCCAGCGGCCGCGAGGTCACGAACGACGTCACCTATCTGGTGCTCGATGTCGTCGAGGAACTGCACATAAGCGATTTTCCCATAGCCGTGCGCCTCAACCGCCGGTCGCCCGAGAAGCTCCTGCGCAGGATCGCCGAGGTGCAGCGGCACGGCGGAGGAATCGTCGCCTGCTACAACGAGGAAGTCGTTATCAAAGCGCTCACCGAGTTCGGCTATCCCCTCGACGAGGCGCGCGAGTTCACGAACGATGGCTGCTGGGAGGTGCTCGTTCCCGGCAAGACGACCTTTATCTACAGCCCCTTCGATTTGTATCAGCGCCTGCAGCAGGCCCTCGGCCTGAATGGCGACGGCGTCCAGACTCCGGACTACTCCGATTTCGAGAGCCTGTACGGCGCTTTCCGGGCCAATCTGCGCGCCGCCATTGACGAACACAACAAGGGCGCCGACGGATACGCGACAAACGCGCACCCCGCGCCGCTGGTGTCGCTGTTTACGGAAGACTGCATCGAGCGCGGGCGCGGCTATTACGATCGCGGTTCCCATTACAGCGTCCTTGCCACGCACGCGGGAGGGGTGGGCGATGTCGCAAATAGCCTGCTCGCCATCAAGAAGCTGGTCTATGAAGAGAAGTTGCTGACGCTTGCCGAAATGCTCGACATGCTCAAATCAAACTGGCAGGGGCAGGAGAATCTCCGCAAGCTCGCCCAGAACCGGGTGCCCAAGTACGGCAACGACGACCCCGAGGCAGACGCGATGGCCAGGCGCGTCTATGACGACTTCACCGGCTACGCGGCGCAGGTCAAGGAACGAAACGGAGTCTGGAGACCCGCCGGCATCAGCACGTTCGGGCGAGAAATCGAATGGCGCGCCGGGCGCAAGGCAACGCCCGCCGGAAACCTGCAGGGGGAGTATCTTTCGACGAACTTCTCACCCGCTCCGGGCACCGACTCCGAGGGTCCCACCGCCGTCCTCAAGTCGTACTGCAGCATGGACTTCACCAGGCTCCCCGGAATCGGGACGGTCGAACTGAAAGTCCACCCCGCAAGCGTGAAGGGCGAAGCGGGCATCCGGGCGCTCACGGCGCTGATGAAGACGTTCGTGAAGCTCGGCGGCTGCTTCGTGCACATTGACGTGGTGGATACTGCCATGCTTCTGGACGCGCAGCGCCACCCGGAGAAGCACCCGAACCTCTCCGTCCGCATCGCGGGCTGGTCGGCGCGATTCGCCACGCTGAACAAAGAGTGGCAGGACATGGTCATCAACCGGACGCAGCAGGTCGTCTGATTTGGCGTCAGGGCTGGTCTCTGACATCCAGCGCTTCTGCACGCACGATGGCCCCGGCATCCGGACGACGGTCTTCCTGAAAGGCTGTCCGCTCGACTGCTTCTGGTGCCACAACCCCGAGTCGAAGAGCTTCGCCCCGGGGCTGCTCTACACAGCGCATCTTTGCATTGCCTGCGGGTACTGCGTGGAGTGCTGCCCCGAGCACGCTCACAGCATCTTCAACGATGAGCATCATTTCGACCGGACGCGCTGCCGCGAATGCCTGGCGTGCGCCGACGAGTGCTACACCGGGGCTCTCGAGCAGGTCGGCCGCGAAATGACAGCCGCGCAGGTTGTGGCCGTGGCGGAGAAAGACCGGGCCTTCTACGAAGAGTCCGGCGGCGGGCTGACGCTTTCGGGCGGCGAGCCGGCGGCGCAGCCGGAGTTCGCGCTGGAGATCTGCCATCTTGCGAAGGCCGCCGGCATCTCCGTGTGCATCGAGACATGCGGCTTCGGGCCGGCCGAGCGGTTCTTCAGTCTCGCGCCCCACGTTGATCTCTTCCTCTGGGACCTGAAAGACACGGACGAAGCGCGCCATCTTGCCAGTACCGGAGCCGCCCTCGCGCCCATCCTCGAGAATCTCAGACGTGTTGATAGAGCAGGCGGCACTACCGTCCTCCGGTGCGTCCTGATTCCGGACGTCAATCTCAACCAGCAGCACCTGGACGGCGTGGCGGCAGTCTTCCGGTCGCTGGCAAACTGCGGCGGCATCGAGCTTCTGGCGTACCACCCGCTGGGGGCATCGAAGCTCGAACGCCTGGGAATCGAGTGTACGCGTCCGCTTCCGGCCGCCTGCGCGCCGGACGAACTGGTGTCCGCGGCGAACTATCTGCGCGGTCTGGTGGGGGAATCGGGCGTCATCGAGCGCTGAACGCGGGCGCCTACTGAGGGCACTCGGGGCACCACGGCGCCGCGCCCGGTATCGGGTGCTGCCGCATCAGCCTGACGCCGCTGTAAGGCTCACCGCAGGGGTCCGCCATAAGCTGCGCGCGGCTCAGCCACTGGCAGTGACCGTCCAGAAACATATTGTTGCAGCCGCCCCCGTGACGCCGCATGGCAAGCACGCTCTCGGTGTAGCCGGCCTTGGGGTAAAGGTTCTTCGGCGGCTCGTACCACGAATCGTCGAACCCGTCGCCCTTTTCCGTCACGAGCACGACGCTGGCGGGGTCGTCCACCTGATCGCGCATCAGGCTCTCCACCGCGCGGTTTGCCACGTACGAACGCGGCACCAGAGGGGCGCCGTTCTGGCCGTTCTCGAGGCTGTGGGGCACTCGGCCGCCGTCCGATGGACAGACGAGAAGGTCGCCGCCCTTGCCCGTGTAGGGCAGAATCTGGTTCCACCATCTGTTCGCGATGGTCGCACCGAGAGGCGCCGCCGGCTTCACGCGCGAAAGGTCGCGGTTGTGCCCGAAGAAGAAGCAGCGGTCGTGCCAGTCATCAATGTACATCCCCAGTGCTATTCCGAGCTGCCGCATGTTGGACATGCACTGCGTCCGGCGGGCGCGTTCGCGCGCGCGCGCAAACACGGGAAACAGGATCGCCGCAAGTATGGCGATGATGGCGATAACCACCAGCAATTCAATCAGCGTGAAGCCGCCGCGCCGCCTCTCAGCGAAGTGTCGAGATGCAGACACCCGCTAGCTCCCTGCGCGTCCTTCAGTGTCCCCGACAACGATGATGTCAATCTCTCTTGTTGCTCGCATGATCCGGTTGATTATAGACCCTTTCGCGATCTCTTGGAACCGGCTGCGTGCGGATTGCCCCATCACTATCGCCGTGGCGCCTGCCTCACCGGCGTAACGAATGATCTCGTTGGCCACGGAATCGCCCTCGATCTCGGCGACTCTGCCGCCGAGGTTCCCCGCGAGTTCGCAGGCGGCCTGTAGGCTCTCCTGTTCTCTCTTGGTCAGACAGGCTCCGGGCGGGCGCACGAACACGACGTCGAATGTCCCGTGCATGCGCTTCGATATCCGGTAGCCCCGCCGGACCAGCTTCTGGGCCAGCGGCCCAGGCGCGATGCAGACAAGCACGTGCTCCCGGGCAAGTCTGCCCGCTGCCATATCGTGCGCCTGCATATACACCTGAAGCTGATCGTCCACTTCCTCCGCAGCCCTCTGAAGAGCAAGCTCCCTGAGTGCGACGATATTGCCCCGGCGGAAGAAGTTGGCCAGCGCCTGAGGCACCTTCTCTTCCCTGTAAATGTCGCCGCGCTGGAGCCGGTTGATCAGGGCTTCCGGGGTGCAGTCTACCAGCTCTATCTCGTCGGCGGTATCTACTACCCGGTCCGGCACCGTCTCGCGCACGCGCACCCCCGTGATCTCATAGACCACGTCATTCAGGCTCTCAACGTGCTGGATGTTCAGAGTGGTGATGACATTGACGCCTGCCGCCCGAATCTCCTCGACGCTCTGCCAGCGCTTGGCGTGCACAGTGCCGGGAATGTTGGTGTGCGCCAGTTCGTCAATGAGTACCCATTCGGGACGGCGGGCTATCACCGCAGCCGTGTCGAGCTCGTAGAACTCAGCGCCACGGTAGTCTATCTTCTTGAGCGGCATCTGCTCAAAGCCGCTCGTGAGTTCGGCTGTGGCTGGACGTCCGTGAGTCTCGATCAAGCCAATGACTATGTCCTCGCCGCGGCTGAGACGCCTGTGGGCTTCGGAAAGCATCTTGTACGTCTTTCCGACACCGGCCACCGCCCCGAGGAATACCTTGAGCTTCCCGTGTCCTCCCGTCATCTTCTCTGTCCGCGCATCGAGTCCAGAGCCTCGTTGATCCGCAGCACGTTCAATCTTGGCTCGCCGAGAAAGCCTGCGGTTCGCCTGACGGTGCACTCCTCGACGAGGCGTCTGACGACGGCTTCAGATATCCCCCGCGCCCTTGCCACCCTTGGGACCTGAGCACAGGCGTTCGCCGGGCTGATGTCCGGATCCAGGCCGCTGCCTGACGCGGTGACCATGTCCACGGGTATGCGGCCCCTGGCAAGCTCCGGGTTCTGACGCATTGCCAGAGCTGCCCTGTTCTCCACCGCATCTGCGAGCGCCCGGCTGGATGGCCCGAGATTCGAGCCGCCGGATGAGCAGGCGTCATAGCCCCCGCCTGCCGCGGACGGGCGCGGATGGAAGTACTTCCGCCCCGTGAACGGCTGCCCTATCAACTCCGAGCCCACTGCGTGGCCCTGCAGCCTGACAATGCTGCCGTTCGCCTGCCGGGGGAACGCTGCCTGGGCGATGCATGTCATGGCAAGAGGGTAGAGGACTCCGAACACCAGGAGAGTGACAACTGCCAGCCGCGCCGCGATCCATATATGCCGTCCCATCTCAGTATCCTCTCACTTCACCAGCCCCGTGGCAGCGAGTGCCAGGTCTATCAGCTTCAGTCCCACGAACGGAGCGACGATGCCTCCCACGCCATATGCCAGCAGGTTGCGTCGCAGAAGAGACGCCGCTCCCAGTGGGCGGTACCGGACCCCCCGCAGGGCCAGCGGAATCAGCGCAACGATGATCAGGGCATTGAAGATCACAGCCGAAAGGACCGCGCTCTCGGGCGAGTGCAAATGCATGATGTTGAGTTTGTCCAGCACCGGGAATGCCGAGGCAAACATGGCCGGTATGATGGCGAAGTACTTGGCGACGTCGTTGGCGATGCTGAACGTCGTCAGCGCTCCGCGCGTCATCAGAAGCTGCTTTCCTATCTCGACGATTTCAATGAGCTTGGTCGGGTTCGAGTCGAGGTCCACCATGTTTCCGGCTTCCTTCGCGGCCATCGTCCCTGTGTTCATCGCCAGGCCGACATCGGCCTGGGCAAGGGCCGGGGCATCGTTGGTGCCATCGCCAGTCATGGCGACGAGCTTCCCCTGGGATTGCTCCTGCCGTATGAGCTGCATCTTGTCTTCCGGGGTGGCCTCGGCAAGGAAGTCGTCCACGCCGGCCTCCCGGGCAATTGTCGCGGCCGTGAGAGGGTTGTCTCCGGTGACCATGATGGTCGTTATGCCCATGGCGCGGAGCTGGTCGAAGCGTTCCCTTATCCCGCCCTTCACCACGTCCTTCAGGTGAATGACGCCCACGACGGTCCGGTCGCGAGCGACAACCAGCGGCGTGCCGCCTCTCGTGGAGACCGACTCGACTGTCGGCCGCAGCTGGTCCGGCAACGATCCCCCCTGTTGCCGCACCCAGGAGATGACAGCGTCTGCGCTTCCCTTGCGGATGGCGTGACCGCCTGTGTCCACCCCACTCATCCGTGTCTGGGCGGTGAACTCCGTGAACACAGCGTCCGGTCCCAGGTGCCTGTCGCGGAAACCGAAACCCTTGGCCAGCACGACGATAGACCGGCCTTCCGGGGTCTCGTCACTCAGCGACGCCAGTTGGGCCGCGTCGGCGACATCCCTCTCGGAGAACCCGTTGACCGGCAGGAACTCCGCTGCCTGGCGGTTCCCGAGCGTGATGGTTCCCGTCTTGTCGAGAAGCAGGGTATTGACATCGCCGGCTGCCTCCACTGCCCGCCCGGACATGGCGAGCACGTTGTGCTGGACCAAGCGGTCCATGCCGGCTATCCCGATGGCTGAAAGCAGACCGCCGATGGTTGTCGGGATAAGACACACCAGCAGTGCGATCAGCACGGGTATCGGTACCGGCGCCCCGGCATAGACTGCGAAGCACTCCAGGGAGATGACGACGAGGATGAAAATGATCGTAAGCCCCGCGAGCAGGATGTCGAGCGCAATCTCGTTCGGTGTCTTCTGCCGCGACGCCCCCTCCACCAGTGATATCATCCTGTCCAGGAAGCTCTGCCCGGGATCGGCCCTGATCTGAACCGTTATCCGATCGGAGAGCACTCTGGTGCCGCCCGTAACAGCGCTGCGGTCGCCGCCGCTTTCACGGATTACGGGCGCGGACTCCCCGGTGATCGCGGATTCATCCACGGCCGCGATGCCCTCGATGACCTCGCCGTCGCCTGGTATCACTTCGCCAGCGGAGACGATCACGATGTCTCCGCGCCTGAGTTGCGAGGCTGCCACCTGGCGCAGACTCCCACCCACCATAACGCTTGCCAGCGTTTCTGACTTCATCTTGCGGAGGGTGTCGGCCTGCGCCTTGCCTCGGCCCTCGGCCATCGCCTCGGCGAAGTTCGCGAACAGCACCGTGAACCAGAGCCAGGCAGACAGTGCGGCCAGGAACCCCGCCCTCGGCCCGCCTCCTGCCGCTTCGACAACCGCGTAGTAGCTGGCGACGGCGCACCCGGCTTCCACAACGAACATCACGGGGTTGTGAACCATCGTTGCGGGATGGAGCTTCCTTGTGGCTTCAAGGCACGCTCGAGGAACGAGCCGTGCCACCGATGTCCGGTGATGCCGCCTGGCCTTCGACGCCCCGCTGCCAGGCATCGCTGGCTGTGTGCGATCTTCGCTGGCGCAATCTATCGCATCGCGTTCGGGCATGTGCCGCGTCTCCCTCAGAAGAGCTTCCCCGTGTGGATCAGCAAATGCTCCAGTAGCGGACCAAGGGTCAGCGCCGGGAAGAACGTGAGCGCTCCGAGGATCAGAATCACGCCCACGAGCAGGCCGGCGAACAGGCCCCCCGTCGTCGGGAACGTGCCGCTCGACGCGGGCACGCGCTTCTTCATCACAAGCGATCCCGCGACGGCCATCACCGGTACGATGAACAGAAACCTGCCGAAGAGCATTGCGAGCCCCAGCGTCGTGTGATAGTACGGGGCGTTCGCGTTCAGACCGGCGAAGGCGCTGCCGTTGTTACCGGCGGCCGAGGCGGCTGCATAGAGTATCTCCGTGAAGCCGTGCGGTCCCATGTTGAACCGGCCTGCCAGGCCGAGTCTGGTGACAGAGGACACAGCACTGACGCCCAGGATGCATCCGGCCAGTAACAGAATCGCAAGCATGGCCAGCTTGACTTCCCTCGGTTCGATCTTCTTGCCAAGATATTCGGGTGTTCGCCCCACCATGAGCCCGGCAATGAAGACTGCAAGAATGGCGAAAACGAGCATCCCCAGCAGCCCTGATCCGACGCCCCCGAAGATGATCTCGCCAAGAACGATGTTGAGGATCGCAATCCCGCCGCCGAGCGGTGTGTAGCTGTCGAACGAGGAGTTCACTGCTCCGCACGAGGCGCCGGTCGTCGCTGTGGCAAACAGAGCCGAGCCTGAGATGCCGAATCGCACCTCCTTACCTTCCATGTTTCCCCCGGACTGCGCCAGACTCGCTGCCTGGTTGACGCCAATGCGCCCCAGGACCGGGTTCCCGTTCTGCTCGGAGGAGTAGATGCAGCCGAGACCCGTGACAAACAGCACCATCATAGCTGTCAGAAGTGCCCACCCCTGCTTCTGGTTGCCCACAAGGCGGCCGAAAGTGTAGGTGAGCCCGGCGGGGATGACGAGGATGGCAAGGGCTTCGAGGAAGTTGGTGAGAGGGGTGGGGTTCTCATACGGATGGGCCGAATTGGCGTTGAAAAAGCCTCCGCCGTTTGTCCCCAGCATCTTGATCGCCTCCTGCGAGGCGACCGGTCCCTGTGCGATCACCTGACTGCCGCCTTCGAGGGTGCTGGCGGTCACATACTGAGACAGATTCTGGATGACCCCTTGCGACACCAGTACCAGTGCGAGCACTGCCGACAGCGGAAGGAGCACCCACAGGCACGCACGTGTGAGATCAACCCAGAAGTTCCCGATCTCCGCAACCGACTGCCGGCAAAGCGCGCGGGTGAATGCAATGGCCAGGGCCATGCCCGTGCCGGCTGAGACGAAGCTCTGCCAGGTGAGGCCGGCCATCTGCGTAAAGTAGCTTGCGGACCGCTCCCCGGCGTAGGCCTGCCAGTTTGTGTTGGTGACAAAGCTTACGGCAGTGTTGAATGCCAGATGCGGCTCCATGGGCGGCGCGTGCGCCGCGTTCCAGGGATGAATGCTCTGCAGCCGCAGGATCAGGTACAAGAGCAGGACGCACACCGCGCTGAAGATGAGCATGGCAGCCGTGTAGGTCGTCCATTGCATCTCGCGCTTCGGGTCAACCCCGCACGTCCTGTAGATCGCGCTCTCAACGGGCCGCATGACCGGGTCGAGTAGCGTCCGTTCGCCCTGAAAGACCCGGGCCATGTAGGCTCCCATGGGCTTTGTCACCAGCAGAAGAACCCCGGCAAACGCCCCCATCTGCGCTATTCCCATCCAGGTCATGTCACGTCGCCCTGTTCGTCCTGGTCAAAGCCATTCTGGATGCAGAAGGCAGTAGAGGAGATAGACTACCAGCGCCATGGCTATGGCCCCGGCTACGGCGTAATCGGTGCTCATCTCCGGCCCCCTAGAGGCGGCCGGCCAATCTTACGTACAGCAGACCTGTCCAGAAGAAGACGAGCACCACGGCGGCGTAAGTGACATCCAGCATATCCGTGCTCCTGCGCTTCCTGTATCCTCTGATCGGGGTCGTCGCTGCGCCTGCGGGGGGGATTCCAGTCCCCGCTGCACTCCGAACTGGCCCAGTAGTGCATCTGGCACGACGTGTACCACTTCCCGGCGGCGACGAAAAGCCCTGTGACGACTACAAACTGCCAGGCATCCATGTGTACCTCCCGAGCCCGGCCTGACTGGCCCTGGCTCGACCACTTCAAGTCTACCTGTGGGGCCATAAACGGCTAATAAACCGGGAGGCCGGCCGTACTAAGCTTTTGTATAGTCAGTATCAGTCTGAAGGCTCGGAGGAGGCGAAGCGGAAACCGACGCCTGTCTCTGTGAGGATGTGGCGTGGAGAGGATGGGTGGGGCTCGATCTTCTTGCGGAGGTGACTTACGTGAACGCGAAGCGTCTGCGCGTCTTCCGCGTACTCCGGGCCCCAGACCTTCTCAAGGATCATCCTGGAAGTCAGGACACGATCAGCGTTCTGAGCCAGATACGACAGGATGTCAAACTCCATCCTTGTCAGTTCGATCTCCTGTCCCGCACGTTTGACGGTTCTCCTGGCGATGTCTATCTCAAGGTCGCCAGCGTGAATCGTGGGAGGAGGAGTGACGCGGCTTGCGGTTCTTCTGAGGAGTGCGCGGATTCTGGCGAGAAGCTCGCTGGTGGAGAAAGGCTTGGTGAGATAGTCGTCCGCCCCTGTGTCGAGAGCGGCAACGATG
>Ga0255341_1001888_pt1 | contig 28092 bp, 30 predicted proteins | sample wastewater_treat_8_FD_192418 | JGI IMG/M metagenome (GOLD analysis project Ga0255341, IMG submission 192418) | Wastewater microbial communities from Lulu Island WWTP, Vancouver, Canada - plant12 | ecosystem: Engineered > WWTP > Wastewater > Unclassified | place: Canada: Vancouver, British...
CTGACTGTTTATCTCCCCTTGAAAGCCTGCATGGACATGACTCATAACCATACCGCCCGGCATTAATTAAAAGCCCTTCAACAAGGCCGGCGGTGAAATTCTTATCCGGGTTTATATTGTATCCGTTGTCTTTTGCATCCCTGCATAGTTCCTGGTATCTCTTTTCAAGAGCTTCGTTATTAGCAGCCTGACTCATAGCTTTAACGCCTCTTTTATCTCGTCAAACCTGCTCCCCACTATCACTATGTCATCATTAATTACCAGGGTTGGAAAAGATCCACGCGGGTTTACCTTCTCGATCTCTTTTAATATTTCATCCATCTCTTCACGGCTCAGGAGATCTACATAAAGGTAATCGTATGCAACCTTCATTTCATCAAGAAACTGTCTTGTCTGTTTACAATGAATGCAGGTGGAAAGGGCATATAGCATGATCTTTCCTTTATCCATCCCGTCCACATGTGCAGGTGTAGTCACCATAGTTTTCTTGTAAGTCTTCTTTCGCAATAAAAGAGCCGGGGTGATCAGGGTAGATAACGACGTCGCTTCACCTGGACTCGTACCTCCGGATAAAATACCAGTGATCGGCTAATATTTTCTTCAGCCCGGAGACCATTTTTATAACCTTTGGAAATGCATCTTCAGACACTGCCTTTTTGAGCAGGTCCTGGTAGATTTCAGGTTCCCGGATGGAAGATATGTCAAGACCTGCCATGGCTGCAATAAGGCCCAGGTTTGTATAAGGAAGCCCGCCTTCCACGCTGTATCCACCTTCAAGTACTGCAATTATCCTTCCATAACATATCGAGTCGGCAAGAATGCACATCTCCTTCATCATTCCTGAATAACCCTGTGCAGTAAGTGCAAGCCCGGTTAAGGGATCTGTATAATGGTTATCCTGTCCGGCGGAGATTGCAATTGCATCAGGCATGTACTCATCAGCAAGTGGGATGATTATCTCTTCAAGAAGGTACTGGTACACCTTGTCAGAGCTTCCTGCAGGGATAGGCAGGTTGATATTGTAGCCTTTCCCGTCACCGGTACCGATGTCTTCAAACCTTCCGGACCCGGGGTAAAAGGGGTACTGGTGAACAGAGCAGACCAGGACAGAAGGATCATCGTAAAAGATCTCCTCTGTGCCGTTCCCATGATGTGCATCCCAGTCCAGTATCATTATCCTGCGAAGACCTCTACTTTGAAGATGCCTTACCATGATGGCCACATTGTTCAGGTAACAAAAACCGGCACCCTGTGAAATGCCTGCATGATGCCCGGGAGGTCTTGACAGAACAAAACAATTTGTAACCTCCTGGTTTAGTACCGCATCAGCTCCTGTAATAGCCCCGCCGGCTGCCAGAAGTGCATCCTGAATCAGGTTTTTTGGAATATATGTATCAGCATCGATAATACCGCCAGTTACCGATGCATCTTCTAAAAACTTTAAATACTCCGCGGTATGGACCAGGAGCACATCTTCCCTCATTGCAGGTTTAGGGGCGATCAGCCTGATTTGAGGGAGATCAAATATTCCTTCTTCTTCAAGCTGGTCCAGGGTGTAAGAAAGGCGCTCCCTTCTTTCAGGATGTGACTGGCTCTGCTCATGGGCCAGGTATGAAGGGTCATATACAATACCACAGGTCATAATGCCTCCACAGAGATACCTGGTGCAACTGCCAGGACCATGTCGGTTATCTTTGCCGTAATCCTCCATCCCCTGACCACGTCAAAGGAAGAGTAATAAAGAACCCGGATATCCTCTATATCCTCTTCCGGTGCTCCCTCGTTTTTAGCAATATCCCTTACCAGTTCAGTGGCATATGCTATCAGATCATCTTCATCTTCTGCATCCTTGTAAGGATAAGGCGCTCCGTTTAATGTTATCCGTCTTCTTTCAGTATCTACATGAATATGCACTTCAAGGCTGATTTTTGAGACCGCAGCACCAACAGCATTTGCTGAGGCTGCATGTTCAGGAACAATACCTGTGGTCTTTGCGCGCTCTGCAATATCAGAGAGAAGATAATGGGCCAGGTAGCCGGTTCCGATAAGAACTCCAGGCTGATATCTCCTGATCTCTGTTACAACCGTATCAAGATACTTCTCAACGGCTTCTTCGGCCATGTTCTTATCAAGAACCTCTGACCTTTCAAAGTCTCCTATCCTTGCGCCAATGACATTTAAGGCATCGGTCAGAGTGGGCTCTCCACCTCCAAAAGCTCTGGAAGAGCCTGCCCTGAAAGGACAAATATCGGTCCTTATACAGGAGTCTCCTCCAAATGGAATCCCGGTTGCTGACACGGCCCTGACAAGTGTTTTGAGGCCGTCGATGATCACAGTCTCATATACTGGTTTTCCATTTTTGAGCGGGACAAGTTCTGTAGTCGTCCCACCGATATCAACGATAAGACAGTTATCAATCCTGCTTAGGTAATATGCGCCGTTTGCCACGGTAGCAGGGCTTGAATGGTATAATAACATCGGGTTGTCAAGAGCTCTTACCGGGGATGAAAGCCCTCCGGTAGAGGTCACAAAATAAAAGTCCAGGCTAACCTTTGAGATCTTCTTAATCAGAGTGCTGACTTTTCTTTTTACCCGCGCATTAAGCCTTGTTGTATGTATCCGGGCAGGAAAATTCAATGAGCCTATCGGAGAACTGATTGCTATCTGTTCGTCTGAATAGAATTGTGAAACGATCTCATATACCTGTTTTTCCAGTGCATCATTCCTGACTGAAAATTTTCCTGCAATTGCTACAGCTCCTGCATGCTGACCTTTCATTATCCTTTTTATCTCTTCAGGATCAATTGGTTCAACAATATCACCACGATGGGAGACGGCTCCTTTCACGGTGCCAGGGTAAACAAGGCCAGGACCAGGTATACAGATCGTACGGATGTCAACTGACCGGCCGGTGATGATCTCGTTAAGTGGCTGGGAAGTGCTGATAGCAAGGCGCCCGCCTGGAGAGATCATTGAAAGGGCATTGTCAAGCCCATCAGCATTTGGTACTTTATATGTGTTAATTTGAGAATCTATGATAGCAATATCAGTATTTGTATCTCCGATATCAATCCCGGCAAACATGATTACTCACGGGTTTTAGATTCCCAACATATATCAGATGATGCATATACACTTCTGGGAATTATAAAAATATTAAGGCAATAAATATGTTAACCGGCTGTCTGGAAGGGGAAACGGTAGTTAAAAAAGGAGTTGCAGCCGTATTTTTCAATCCGAAAACCCGTTTTGTTACAAAATTTTATGTAACAAACCAACGCCTGATAATTAAAAACCAGAAAAATCAGCTTATAAAATTATCATATGAGCTTGTTCACGAGATCTATGTCGAGAATAATACCTATGTCTGTATAAGGTGCAATACCCCGTTAAGATTTTTTAATGGCAAGGAAGAGTATGTCAGGATCTTCATGCATGGCCTAAAGCGCAAAGAAGGAGGGGGCCTTGCGATTTTTGACGATCCTAAATGGCCAAATTACTGGAAAAAGATCATCAATACACAGGTACTAAAGTTCCAGGCAGACATTGCCTTAAAGAAACAGTCCATGCAGGAAGAAGATGATGATTTACTTCTGATCGAGGGAGTGGTAAGATCAAATAAAGGGCTTGATGAGTTCGAGGTTGTTAAAACAAGAGAAAAGATGCAGGTATGGTTTGATGGTTCTTACTATGAATCCTGCATGGTGTATGCAACAAACAACCGGCTTATCGTTAAAATAAAATCCAAGGATTATATCATCATACCATATTCAGTCTTTTATCGTGCAGATTGCGATCCTGATGGTAAAATTACAATTACATTCTCATTTCCCCAGGAGGTCGAGGGATTTGAGAATGAGATCTCGAAGATGTATATAAAACGTATTTCAAAACATGGTGAAGAATACCCTGAACAGCTACAGGAGAGATGGATAGATGAATGGACCGAACTGTTTAAGAAAGTAACATCCCAGTTCAGGGAACATAAAGGCGCAGTCAGCCCTGACGAGATGCTGGAGATGTTAATCGAGATGAAACACAGCCCGACAAAATATAATCTTTCATCTTATGCCAAGCAGGGATGGGATCGTGCGTGCGGGCTTGCGGTAGAACGCTTTGGTTATGAAAGAAACGATCTTTTTCTTTTCATGAACTTTCTTTTACATGAATATGAAGAGATGAAAAACCGTTCTATGGCAGAACCTGACCCGGCTCGACAGGAAGCATACTATGGATCTGAGATGGCTTACAGTGCCATTCTCTCGTATATAAATCAACATACCAAAGCCAGGTAACAGTGAAAATAAATACTCAACAGGATATTCTGGTTATGGATCCTGAACAGGATGCCATGATGCTTATTGCATCACTAATGGCAGTCTCTGCACGGACAGCACCGAAAGGAAAAGGTACTGACACTATAGTGACACGGATTATTTCCGGCGATGAACTGGAGAAAGTTGCCGGTGAGATGATCAGGATAGGGGAAAGAACCGGCCTGCCACCTTTTCCCAGGGATGCGCAAAACATTAAGGATTGTGCCGCTTGTGTTCTGATCGGCTGCAGGGGGACAGAGGACCTGGGCCTTAACTGCGGAGGATGTGGATATTATTCCTGTAAAGAGATGCGTGAAAAAGTCTCAAAAGATCCGGTCCGTTCCTTATTCAATGGTCCCAACTGTGTCATCCGGATGGCCGACCTTGGTATTGCGGTAGGATCTGCGGTAAAGACAGCGCAGATACATAATGCAGATAACAGGACCTTTTTTACCGCAGGAGTTGCCGCGTTATCACTTCAGATGCTTCCTGGTTGCACCTGTGCTTATGGCATTCCTCTTTCTGCTACAAGTAAGAACATCTTTTTCGACAGGAGACCAGTATCATGACAATTTTGAAGATAAGAGGAGGAGACCTGGACCTGGTTGAGTATGATTTTGCATCATTTTCACCAGGCGAGAATATTAACACCTGTGGTTTTGAAGGAACCTATGCACTGACGCCATCACAGGTTCCAGTACGCACCCGTGCCCCTGGCAGAATTCACCTTACTGTTCTTGACATGAACAGGTTTGCTCCCGGGCAACCAGGTGGCGGAGGTATCGGGTTTGCAATCGACGTATTTGCTGAAGTTGAGGCCAGGTGCATTGAAAACGGATATGAGATAAATTATTCCAGGCCTTCGATCGTCAGACATTTTCTTTCAGTGTTCTCAAAAACTGTTGGTTATACTGGCGGATTTTCTGTCACGGCAAAGGATCATAATTACAAGCATGTAGGACTTGGCTCAACAAGTACAATCCTGACAGCCCTTTCTGCAGCGGTTAACAGGGCTCTTGGAGATCCTTTAACACCTGACGAACTCCGTATTCTTATCGGGAATAATTATATCGAGGAGACTGAAGAAGGCAGGGTTGCATTTGGCTTTGAGACAGGGGTAGGCCCGGCGGTGAGCGGGAAAGGAGGAATGGCAATCCTGGGAGATAACCTTACCCTTGTTTACCGGAACCAGTTTGGAGAAGGGAAGAATGTTTATGTTGTAATTCCTCCAAGCTCAATATCTTCCGCAGGAGAAGAAGAGTTCTCCCTGCTTATGAACAAAGCCAGGTCACTTGATTACCGTGACCGGGAACTGAAGGCATATATCATCATGATGGACTTCATTCCTGCACTAAATAAAGGAGACCTTAAAAAAATGGGAGACCTGATGTGGGAGATGGAGTTTCGGGGCTCTAAGAGGGCCGAGATTGAGCATCACTCATTTGAGCTCTACCAGTACATGCACAAGCTAAGAAAAGCCGGACTGGAATTTATAGGGATGAGCTCAGTAGGCCCCTCAATAGCGGTAATCACTGATCTGTCACAGGATAAACTCATCTCCATACTAAAGCCCTTAGACCTGGAGATTGCCGTCTGCACAAAAGTGAATAACTCCGGTTTAATATACCTTTAATGTACACCAGTCATATCATGATTTTTTCAATCTACCGGTGACGAACACTTATGGATATCAAACCACTTGGCTGCTATGTTTCAGGAGGCCTTATCTGGTTCTCTCCGATAATTAACCGGGTAATCCGTTTATCAATCCCTTTTTTACTTGCCGGTGCCCTGGTAGGTGTTATCTTCTGGCTATATGATGACACCACTGCGCTTCAGCTGGGTGGGCTTTTATTACTATATTTTGTTCCACCGGCAGGTAAAGAGACTATTATTCCCGCAGGGATTGCGCTCGGGTTTCCTTTTCAGGTCATCTGTCTCTCAGTTGTCTGGGTAGATATTGCCTGCTGCCTTTTCATGATCTGGAATTTTGAACTTATCTGTAATATTCCGTATTTAGGAAATATGATACGTTATCTTATCAGAAAAGGAGAACTTTACCTTGAAAGTCACCGATGGCTTGAACATTTATATTTTATCAGCCTGACCCTTTTTGTATTCTTCCCATTACAGGGCACAGGCTCTGTGAGTGGTTCTGTGATAGGCAAGATTCTTGGATTAAAATCAACCGAAATCTTTGCGGCAGTCACAATTGGTTCATTCCTTTCAAGTTTTCTTATCGGTTATTCGGTGTATGCACTGAACGAATACCTGGATGTAAATGCCTGGTATATCCTTGCAGGAATCCTGTTTATAATAATATTTGTACCGGTTTTCATGTTTGGTTTATATAAGACAAAAATCGGGCACCGGGTATACAAGGTTATCTGTAATTATTACCATAAGTTAGTCAGACGGATTAAACAACTCAAATGACCTCTCTGGTTCTCAGCCCTTATAAAAATTTTAAGCAAAATGCCAGTTGATATCGCACCCTTTAACTTGTATCGGGTAAACCTTGGATCCTACAAACTTTTTGCCCAGGAGTCTTTTTCTAATGCATGAGTATGGAATTGCCTATGATATCGTCGTTACGTCAAGGAAAGCAGCCCTTGACAACAATGCAACAGAGATAACCCATATCTACGTGGATGTGGGAGAACTTTCAATAATCAATCCTGACCAGGTGGAATTTTTATTCTCCGCCATTGTGGAAGAAGATCCTCTGTTTAAAAATGCAAAGCTCACATGCACGAAAGTCCCCCCGGAGACCAGGTGTTCGTGCGGTTATATTGGTGGTGAAATTTTTGTCTGCCCCAAATGCGGACAACTTCCTGAGATAGTGAGAGGAAAAGAAGTAGTTGTAACTCGAATCGAAGTAGAGGCTGATTAAATGAAGATAACATTGATGCATGGTGCTGGCGGAGAGGTTATGGGAGAGGTAGTTGATCTCTTTTCAAAATTAACCAATGTCAATGCCGGAGGAATCGGACTGGAAGCCCTGGATGATGGGGCAGTAATTCCGATTGGTGATAAACAGGTGGTCTTCACCACAGATTCTCATGTTGTAAGGCCACTTTTTTTCCCTGGTGGGGATATTGGACGCATATCTGTCTGTGGTACAATAAATGATATCACCATGATGGGAGGCAAACCTGTTGCCCTTTCCTGCGGGCTTATTATAGAAGAGGGGTTTGATTTTGACACACTTTCAAGGATTGTAAAGTCGATGGATGATGCTCTGAAAGAAGAGAATGTCTCCCTTGTAACTGGTGATACCAAGGTCATGGAGAGGGGTGCGCTGGATCAGATTGCAATTAATACTGCAGGGATTGGAGTAGCTGACACGATAGTCAGGGACAGCGGATTAAAACCCGGTGACGCCATAATCGTCTCAGGAACACTTGGGGATCATGGGTTTGCCGTCCTTGCAAGCAGGGAGGAGTTTGATTTTGCTGACCAGATAGTATCAGATGTAGCTCCTCTTTATGGGATGGTTCATTCGGTAATGAATGCCGGAACAATAAATGCCATGAAGGATCCCACAAGAGGGGGTTTTGCAAGTGCAATTAACGAAATGGCCAATAAATCACAGGTGATGGTTCGTATATCAGAGGAAAATGTTCCGATCCGTTCAAATGTCCGGGCCGCCTCCCAGCTTCTTGGGATTGATCCACTGGAAGTTGCCAATGAAGGGAAGGTTGTGATGGGAGTTCCTGCAGATGAAGCGGAAACTATCCTGAAGATTTTGAAAGGGCATAAATATGGCAGGGATGCGGCGATTATTGGAACAGTCTGCGAAGGAAAAGGAGTTATAATGGAGACCGGGGCTGGTGGAGAGCGGTTTATTGAACCGCCCATGGGCGATCCGGTGCCCCGTGTCTGTTAAAACTGATTTCTATTAACTTCTTTTTATAAATACCATTACCCCAAGTATTACCCCAAGCAGAACTGGAAGTATGGATAATGGTGTTTCAGCCCCTTTTTCTTCAGGCTGATCACCATAACGGGGGGGTAATCCAAATGCTTTTGCCGCCTTATCTGATAATCCAACAGATGATGCAGTATCTGCCGTAATGGTGGCCTTTTCAGATGCCTTAAAGCTGTATGGATATACCTTGAGATAGATCTCTGAAACACTGTCTTTGATGGTAACAGTCTCAGGGGCTGTGCCCATCTCCTCATTGACTTTGATACCTGCACCTGCTGTTGATAATTTATACTCAAATACAAGGTCAGTATCTCCGGATACCTGGATCACAACCGGGGTTTTATCTGTAGTGACCGTCAGATATGCCGGGTTATCCCTGGAGACGTCCACCTCTGCTGTGATGCCGGAGATTATCTCTGGTCTGACTGGTGTGTCTGCTGGCGTCGGTTTTATTGTATCAGAAACATCAGTCTTTTTAACCGGTTCATCTGCTATGTCATGGTCATCGGCCGGCCCGGTAAAACGATAATGATCCCTTTCTTCTGAAGTAATGGAGTACCTGCCGATGAAACCATCATAATCGGAGAATGAGATCTCGTAATTTCCAGGGCTCTTAATTGGCATTTCATATCTTACCCTGCCACCAGAGACGGGTATTGATTCTGGTCCGAAAATTGTCTCATGGTCCTTGGTAACTTCCATCTGTATAGCATTTTCAGAGTACCCTGATATCTTTGCCTCTATCAGAAGGGTCTTCTCAAACTCCTGCCAGGTTGGAGAAGTGATGGTTATCATATCTGATCTGTCGATAAGTTTCACCACCCTTATCGATCGCGATCCTGCAGAAAATAGCCTTTGGGATTGTGACAGACCCTCAATCTTATAATTTCCCTTATCAAGGCCATCTGTTTTAAAAGTTACATTAAAGAATGTATCCCCTTTTTCAGTAATCTGTATTGACTGCCTGTCAATCTCCAGGGGAACATTTAGTGAATGGGAAAAGACTATATCAATTTTGTCAGGTGGCGGGGTGTTTGTCGATCCTGTAACAAGAATGGGTTCTCCTACCTTAACCTGGGCAGGTGCTTCTATCGAGAGATAATATGCACTGACCGGTCCACACATCAGTATAAGGAGGATCACTGCAGTTGTTGTTTTTAAATGATTGAAATTCATATGTCATTCCTCTTGTCGGCCTGGTCAATATTGTGGATCCCTGAAACTTAATATCATGACTATGATGAAGTCAGCAGGTTTATTATTTTCATGCAGGGTAAACACATGTAAGCCATCAGGTTTTTCTAATGATCATCAGTTTTAATACTCTATCAGTGTTCTGATTTGGCCCTTCCATTCAGGCACTTATGTCCGGAAATATCATATTATAATCGGCCGGGGCCATCCTGCCTCGCATCATCGGAGAGATCTATTACATGTTCACTTGATGTGTGACCAGGTTTTACAGGGAGTTATTGAGAGGACCGGGATAATTAACTATTTAACATGAAATTTTAGAGATAGTCAAAGTGAATGAAATCATTAATTTAACAGGTTAGTAAGACGTCACTTGTTGACCCTTTACATCAGTATGAACGATACAGTTCATAATCTATAATATCAATAAAAAACTATACATCAGTATGTTCGATGAAAAAGTCGTGTTTGAACATTATTTTTGCACTTCTTTGATTAAAAAAACTTGTAATCTCTATTAAAGCATGAAAAAATTACCAGAAGGTCTGTATGAGCAGGTAATAAATCAATACATACAGAATCTGAAAAAAATTGACCAACAATATGATACTATCCCCATTCGCGACGTTGCTGATATCCCTTCTCTTCTTACCCATTATCTTGTTCCGGTTCTGAAAAAGTCACTCACAATATTAGAAGAAAAGCACGAACCTCTCAATAATCAGATAGAACGATGTAATGAGATAATCAATCAACTCTCACTCTGGACTGGTGAAGAGCATCTGAATAATTGCCAAGTAACCCCTGACGGAGAGATTCTTCTTTCAGTAATTGATAAAGAGCAGGTAAAAATAAGACCACAAATAACTCGTCCGATAACATCTCTTTCTCATAGTAGCCTTTTCACCGGATCACGTGATGAACCAAGTCTCCTTCAGGAACTTAAAGCAGAGATTGCTTCATCAGACCGGATAGATATGCTTGTATCATTTATCAAATGGAGTGGCATCAGGTTGCTGATGGATGAACTCTCCCAATTTTGTAACCATGGGAGACTCCGGGTAATTACCACCTCGTATATTGGAGCCACTGATCTCAAGGCAATTGAATTTTTATCACAACTCCCAAACACAGAAATTCGTATTTCATATGATACCGAGCGAACAAGGCTTCATGCAAAGGCCTATTATTTTTTCCGGGAATCCGGATTTTCATCAGCCTATGTTGGATCTTCAAATCTTTCAAATCCGGCAATTACGAGTGGACTTGAATGGAATGTGAAGCTGACTGAAAAAGATGCAGGTGATATTCTTCAAAAAATCTGTATCTCCTTTGAGAGTTATTGGGATAATCCTGAATTTATTCCTTATAGAATTGGTGATAAACCCGTCCTTAAAGAAGCTTTGAATCGACAAAAAGGAAGTGGTGGAGAGAATGATCTTCCAGTTCTCTTTGACATTACTCCTTATTTTTATCAAAAAGAGATATTAGAGAAGTTATTAGTAGAACGTGAAGTTCATGGACGGTATCGAAATCTGATTGTTGCTGCAACAGGAACTGGTAAAACAATCATTTCGGCCTTTGATTTTCGAAATTTTGTGAGGAATGGAAATCCAGACGCACGGATACTTTTTGTTGCTCATCGGGAAGAGATATTAAAACAAAGTCTGAGTCGATTCAGAATTATTATGAGAGATCCTAACTTTGGTGATCTCTGTATTCGGGGAGTCATTCCTTCACAAATAGATCATTGTTTTATCTCCATTCAGACCTTCAATAGCACAAAATTTCATTCCCTGACTCCACCAGATCATTATGATTTTATTATCATAGATGAATTCCATCATGCTGCTGCAGCATCCTATCAGACTCTCTTACAATATTACCACCCGAAAATTCTGGTTGGTCTAACTGCTACACCAGAACGGATGGATAACCTTGATATACTTGGATATTTTGATGGGAAAATCGCTGCAGAAATCAGGCTCCCGGAGGCTATTGATAGGAATCTTCTCGCCCCATTTCATTATTTTGGGATAACCGATACTATTGATCTTGAAGATGTCAGTTGGTCGAAAGGAGGATATGATAAGCGAACTCTTTCAGAGAAATATACCGGGAATCGTGAAAGGGCTGTACATGTAGCTTCTTCTCTTGAACGATATGTTACTGATATAAATGCAATAATCGGTCTTGGATTTTGTGTTAGTGTTGATCATGCCATCTTTATGAGTGACATGTTTAATGAGATTGGAATTCCTTCAGGGTATTTAACCGGAGAGAGTGATCAAAAAACAAGGAATTCCATTCAATCACGATTATTAAAAGGAGAAATACACTTCATTTTTGTTGTCGATCTCTATAATGAAGGAGTAGATATTCCGGAGGTAAATACCGTTCTTTTTCTTAGACCTACTGAAAGTATGACGGTCTTTCTTCAACAACTTGGAAGAGGTCTTCGTATTAGTGAAGGAAAAGAATGTCTGACGGTTTTAGATTTTGTAGGGCGTCAGCATTCAAATTACCGGTTTGATACAAAATTCCGAGCATTGACTTCTGAAGGAACGAAACCTCTTTCTGAACAGGTGAAAACAGGTACCTATCTCTTACCTCGAGGGTGTTTTATCACATTGGAAAAGGTAGCACGTGAAACGGTACTCGCTCATATTGAACGCTCCCTTCTCAGGAAAAATGTTCTGATTGAAAAGATATCTCGTTTTGAGGATGATACCGGGAGAGAACTTTCTCTAAAAGCATTTCTTGAGTATTATCAATTGGATTTAACCACATTATATTCTAAATCAAGTTTTCTTGGCCTTTGTGCAGATGCAGGCCTGTGTGAGCGAGTAAACCAGGAAGATGAAAGATGGATGATGACAATTGCCCGAAAGATTGGGCATATCAATTCAATTTCTTTTATCCGGTTCATCAGAGAGATTCTTCAAACAAGAGACATTAATTCTGATATTCAAGAAAAAAACACCTATCGCTCACACCTGAATATGTTATATTACTCGATATTTACTAAGCCGATTCAAGAGATGGGATATTCATCTCTATTTACCGGATTTCAAGAGTTATTCAAGCGAAAATGGATGGTAACTGAACTTCTATCAATTCTGGATTATCTGGAAGATACTATTCAATTTATTGAGAAACCTTTGAATATTGGGTTTGAGTGTGGTTTGTCACTTCATGGATATTATTCACGAGATCAGGTCTTTGCCGGTCTTGGTCATTACACACCGGATAGTTGGAGTCCTAAAGGAAAAATGGAAGGTGTTGTTTATTTCCCGGATAAAAAACTTGATGTGTTCTTTATCACGTTGAATAAGAGTGAAAAATTCTTTTCATCATCCACTATGTATCATGATTATGCCATAAATGACACCTTGTTTCATTGGCAATCCCAGAGTACTACATCAGAATCATCCCCGACTGGTCAACGATATATTCACCATAATGAAAGAGAGAGTGCAGTTTTACTCTTTGTAAGGGAATTTAACAAGATTCAGAATATTTCTCAACCGTTTTTGTGTTTAGGGACTGCAAAGTATGAAAGGCATTCTGGGAGTAGACCAATGAGTATTGTATGGCGGTTGGATGAACCAATTCCTGGTGGTTATATGAAGAAAGTGAAAGTTGGCAGTGGAGGATAAAAAATTTTGTATATTATTCAAAAATATTTTGCATAAAGGAATCGAAATATCTATATTATGGTGTTACGCACGTAATTTATGTACGGTTTTTTTTCAATTCCAAAGTCATCATCCCTGAATCAAAAAATTCATTATAAAAGGCATATGTGTGCATTATGCGATTCTTTACATGATAATTTCGGAGTCAGAGGTCGATTTTTTACAAATTATGATCTTACTACAATCGCAATTATTTTTGCATCTTTAAATTCGGATGAACCAGAAATCCATAATCCTTCGAAAATAATTTGCTCGCGAATAATTTCACACAAAAAACCACCAGAAATATATTCTGTTTTTAGTGCGATTTCAATTATGCTAGCATATTGTAGAATTCTTGATGAAAAAAATAATTCAATTTATAACCTATATTCCCGCCAATTCATAACGAGCCCGGCGGTCTTACTCCAAGTTCATGATACAACCGTTTCTGTTCATCAAGCATTTCACCAACCTTGAGGACTCTACCTGGCTGCTGAAAGCATTCTATCACACTGAGTTTATCTAAAAGGGACGGCAAGGTGTATTTCTTAAGAAGATCGGTAGTCTGCATCTGTTTTTTAATATATGACAGATATATCAGTGCAACAAACTGAACAAATAATTTCCCATCAAGACTTTTTTCAGACGAAACCAGATATCGACGCATGTTTAGTCGTTCCTTGAGATATCCGAATGTCTTTTCCTCAACATCCTTGTTCCTGCAGAGTTCAAGAGCTGTCACAGCATCCATCTTTTCGTTCGTAATCAAAGAAAAGAAACCAAAATATCGCGTTGTTTTATTAATCTCTTCTTTATTTACTGTTACTTTTGTTCCCCGCTTTGGTGTTGTTTTGCAGGTGAAATACTTCAGATAGAGTTTTTCATGTTCAGGAACACAGCTGTCAGTCTCCAATTCCTGTTTCAATGCATTCAATTTTCGGTCAAAAATCATCTTATCTTCCGCTGCTCTCTCGATATTGTAATAATAATGAATATACAGGCGACGTTCTTCCTTTAAAGTCTCTCCTTTGTACGGGCGTTCCTGCGAATAATGTCACACAGTCCTAACAGTTTTGCAATACAGCCCATATTTATCGTTGTAATTTTCGAAATCCTGAAGAGTATCGTATATGGGATCTATTCCTTTATGGATGAAAGAAAGTAGCATTTTAACAGAAATAAGAAATTTCACATGATTTTTGTACAAGTCGTTAATATCGTCTTCACTGAAGAACCCACGGTCCATGGCAAGTTTTACCTTTGAATATCCAGGAATATTTAAATCTTCAAGTAATCTGGAAACCGTTTTAGAATCAGGGATATTCCGGCAACTTTTCGATAGTAGAAAGGAAGGTCAGACTCCTCCCTAAAAACTAAAGTCAGATTAAACTGAGGTAATCTGTCATGCTCTGCATTAAAACGATATTGAACTTGTTTTAATGTTTCTGAATAACTGGACAGAGTAGTTGTATCGTAAGCCCGGAATTCATTTTCACAACGCCGTCTTCCCTGAAGAGAGAAGAATTTCTGCTGATCTTCTTCGGTTATGGCAGAAAATATGTCACTGCCCCCTGGGAACTGATATTTTCTCATACGGATGCTTATGGAGAGTGCCCCATTTTTCGAACCGATATAGAGGAGCCTGGAAAACTATGGCCACCATGATCAATCAGTTTTGATATGTGTATATGTTGACATGTAGCGGCGATTATGGATTTTAGGAAGAATTTTTCAGTAATTTCAAAAATAAAGAAAATTTAAAAGAAATTGTTATGTGTTCACGGGAATGAAGGTTACATCAACGATAGACGAATTTTCAGAACAATCATCTGTACGAATTATACCATTGTTCATAGTCCTTATGATCTTCAAAGCAATGGAGGACATAAAGTGTATTTTCCCGGATATCATAGATTATCCGTGCCTGCCGTGTAACCTTCTCAACATGGAATGGAATGCCATATTTCAGGTGACGGCGGGGTGGGAGGGACTGGATCTTCTCAAAATGTGAGAGGAAGAGGATTTGGAGATCACGTGGGAATCGTTCAAACTCCCTGACTGCACATTCTGCAATAACTATCTCCATTACGATCACTTCTTCAGGAGCTTCTTCATATCATCAAGAGAGGAGAATGGAATGTTGCCAGCCAGCATCTCCTCCATCTCAATGGAAACTCCTCTATGGACCAGCATCATCTCTTCTTCCTCGAGCATCTTTTCATATGCGAGGATTGCCTGTCGTATTACCTCGGTCTGATTCCCCGCATACCCCTTATCGATGATCCTCCGGATCGCCTCTTCATATGGTCTTCCGATATTAATATTCATACAAGCATCACTCCAATGTTTATTAATTGTACATTTAAGAATATAATAAATTCCTAATCTCTCAAAATGTCAGGTTCACTCGCGGGGTAGGCTGATTTTTGGATATTGACCCATATTATAACTGAACATGATGACTTAAAACTCCTGCCTATTCCATAGGTGATCAGTAATACCCTTAATCTTTGCTGGAGACTGATGTTCATTCTTTACCTCAATAAAATTGTGAACGAATTGAAAAATGTTTAATGGAGCGATAAATTCTTGAGTTTTTTCGAAAATGATGCTGTTTTTCTCCCAAATCTGCTTAACCGTTGTCGAATTTTATTATTATAACCTTCAACAACCGATGTTGAGATTGAAGAAACATGAGGATTACCAAGTACTTTCTCTCTAATCACACAAACAGGCGAATTTTTCTCTTTGACCCTGACCAATTGGCTATAATTCATGCAAGGTTCGCAATATAATTCTGGCAAAGATATAGTGTATTGAACATTTCCATCGGAATATATCGAAATTTTTTCATTTGGTGTTGGGAGGTTCATTAGGTCAAAAAATAGATTCAACATATCTGCGCAGGTCCTTTCAATCCTCTTTCCTGTCTGGAATGTTATAAATAACCCTGATTTTCTTTTAAAACCGGTATATGTCCAACAATCTCCATATTCTTACGGATCACTCATTTGAAGATTTTCGTTTTTTTGGATAAAACCCCAAATCTCATCCATTTCACATTCAATTGCGGGAATATCTCGGATGTAATGATCATTGAGGTTTTCTGCATGTTCACTGATGAGGTGATAATACATGGAAATTGTATCCCTGTGATGATTAATCACCCTGGATACTCCTCGAATCGATGTTTTCTCTAAAGCATGTTTTGCAATTATCAGCAATTCAGAACGAGGTAAACGAGAATGATATAGAGGAGTATTGCGTGTTTCAATGAAATATTTGCTACATTGATGACAACAATATTGTTGATTTCCCGCTTTATTGTGGCCATTTTTTGTAATATCCTTTCCTTCCTCAATTTGAAAATAAGCATAATCTGGATCTTGACAAGTTATGAGTATTAGATCTCGGTTTTTCGACCATGATTAATATTAATCTACTAATTCATATAAATATTTAGTACATAAATATTAACACAAATCTCTCAACAAGTATTATCAGATTTTTGTCAGGCCATTACACAAAATCCAGAGTACGCTGCCTCTTTATCCATAATTAGGGATCGTATCTGTTCCAACCTCTACTCAACCAAAGCATTCTCATGACCATCGGTGAGAATAACAACCATCACCTCCTCACCCTCATGTGCCCGCTTCTCAATCGTCCGGATCATCTTCCCGATTGCATCCAGGATAGCCGTATTCCCCCGGGGGATAAATGATTTGTTAGTCAAAGGTTTAACTTCAGGAACCGGCACACCCGATTCCCTGGCCCGGTACTCATGATCAAAAAGGATAACACCCATGAGTGAATTCGGAGCACTCCCCTTCCTGGCTTTGAGAAATGCATTAATGATCCGATGGCATCATCACAGATGGACTCCATGGAACCTGACCGGTCCAGAATAACGGCGAAATCAGGCCTGTCCTCTTCATCTGTGTTCACCTGGAGAGCTTCAGCCCTGCTTCAGATTCAGGGGACGATGTGTATTGTTCCACAGTATTTCCGTCAATAATCTCTTCATTCGTTGTCAAAAAACCTCATCTTCTCCTTTGCTTCCTCTCGCTTCTTTCTTTCCTTCTCTTCCCGCTCCTTCTCTTCCTGCAGATGCAGACCTAAGGCCTGATGCAGCCAGAATCCAAAAATATCCATGATCATCACCTCCTGTCAGAACACACACGAAATTGTCATCACCAGTACTCGTCCATATACCCGGTCACGGTTCAGGGATTGCGTCTGGAAACCGGTGTTCTCTGTGACTGCTCCTCCTCTTCATGAGAAAATGCCGTATTCCAGAACCGGATCAGAAGATCCCCATAAGCACCGTGGACCTCATCATCCACAGGACGGAGAAGAACCTCACAGAAATTGCGCCTTGGTATAATCTCTCCGGGATGACACCGGATGGCCTGCCTGAAATCTGTTGCTGTTCCTTCAAAATCCCTAAGAGCATATTTCGCCGGCCCCCGATTATTTCACCCATAAGTGATCCCTGAGCATTTGTCCGTCTGGTAAACTATGGCCACCATGATCAATCAGTTTCGTTATGTATATATATTGACATGTAACGGTGAATAAGGATTCGGTGGAAAGATTTTTCATAAATTTAAGAAATAAAGAAAATTAAAAAAATTTCGTTATGTGTTCACGTGAATGAAGGGTAAAATGTAAAAACTTTCCTGTTTTAAATTCAGATAATACATTTTATTTTTGCACAAAATTTGGGGATTTTCTTCGCCTGAAACACAAAACTCATGCGTTTTGCAGGATGTTTTGTTATCGGTGAACATTGGACTTTTACGATCTTCCAGTAGAGCAGGATGAGTTTCCGGTCTATCGCGAGGGCTTTTTTTAGTTGAACCTGACGAATACTGGTTTTTGTCCGGTAAGAAAAATAAGGTAATCTGATGGGACAGATGGGAGTGTCATTACATTCTGTTTGCATTAAATTATTTCAACCGCCATATATAATGGGATTATTGCAATAATCTTCTGATAAACATATGGGAAATATTTTTATAATTACCATGTGAGTATTTTCATATGAAAAAAGGATATCTGCCACAGACCGTTGGATTACTGTTACTACTAATTATTTTATTGACATGTACCGGCTGTATATCCGTGCAGAACCCGGAAATTACCGTCCAGAAAATTTCCATTACGAATGTCAGCCTTCAAAAGATGACATGGCGTGCTGATATCCAGATTTATAATCCAAATTCTATGGAGGTCCAGGTATCAGACATTGATATTATTGTATCGTATAAGGACGAAAATGCAATAAAGGAGATTGGTAACGGCAACTATGAAACAATTACCATTCCTGCGAAATCCAGTGGGCAGATTAGTATTCCGGTTATTGTAGAGAATACAGATATTATCAGTACTGTTCTTACATTCCTGAAAACCGGTGAGATGATGATAATCACTACCGGCACCGGGCACTATAAGATGATGTTTCTCGAGAATGCTTTTTCATTTAGTCATGAGATGTCCTTTTCACTTGATACCATCGAGAGTACGGTCAAAAATACCATGGAAGATCTGTTCCGAACAGCGCTGGGCACAAAAACTACGATAGAAAGGGTAGAAGATCTAAAAACCACCGTCCAGGAGGGTGTGGGAAAGATAATCGACGTTTTCACAAATGACTCTCCAAAAATTTGAGTATTCATTTTTTTCGCAGCAGAAATTGATCAGGTTTTGTTTGTGGACTTTAATTGTCCCTATCTTTTTCATTCCTTATAATAAATCCAGAGAAGAACACGTGCGACAATATATCCTCCAAACGCAAGGATTAGGCCCGAATTAAAATCCCCAAGCACAAACTGTCCAAAAAGGGCACCTCCAAGGGCTACTGCACAGACACCTAAATACCTGAAGGTTGCCCAATTGATCCTGAACTGAAATGAACCGGTAATTTTAGCCATGGTTTTTTCATCTGATACAATTTTAAGGGGTTGCAGGACGATACAGAATATTTCTGATATATGGATGGTTTATACGTGGATTCAGGATAATACATGTGCATTGTTCTGACTATTCCTTAATAATGACCTTTGCGCGTTTGGGTCCTCGGTCCTTGATGACTGAAACTGCAGCAGGATATAGATCTGCCGGACATACAAGCCTGATATCCCAGTTCCCTCCAGCGATGAAGATCTCCTTCCTGGTGTTATCAAAAATAATCTTCCGTATTGATCTCCAGGGAGTACAGGGTGCCCACGCTGACCATTGTCCCCCTTTCCATGTTATCCAGAACAGGATACGGGAAATTGTCGCTATCCAGGTGTCAAGAGATCTCTGAAGTTCGGATGGGATGATCTCGATACCCCTCTCGTGTATGACATATGTTACATCTCTTCGTCGCAGAATTCCCTTGATAAAAACCCAGATGACCAGAAAACCAAATAGAAGTGCTCCGATTAAGATGAGAAACGGACCACCTGATCCAACCCCATCTGATTCAGTACTGCTGATCCCAAAAAATACGAGAATACAACCAATGATGAAGAGGGCTGTGAGAGACAGTATTGTCCCCGGCCCTCCTTCTCTCATCGGAGCAAAACGGGGGACAGTGCCGGGCCATGATAAAATTGTCCCCTTTGGTAAGGCAGATGTTCCACTTGGAGGTTCTGGTTTTTGGGGTATCTCTTTATCTATCATTCAAATAGTAATTCCCACAAAATGATAAAGTAGTATTCTTTCAGGATTATTAATAGAGGATAGCTAATAACCCCAATTTTTGATCATTCATCGACGATAATTGCTCACATGAAATTTAATTGAAGAAAATCATACTCTCCAGGAGAGCGGACCCTTGATATTGCTTTATTCCTGCGTTTTTCTTTACAACTCAAGGGATGATTCCGAATAGCTCGATGCATTTTTTTATCCATTGAGCATTGGGTTTTACTCCATGTTCCTTCCTTTGATCGTCAAGTCAGAGCTTCATCACTTCTTGGTTTATCTCATTTAGCATGACCTGGATCTGTAGTGATAAAAGTCGCGTCCTGAATAACTCCACGCTGAATTCCAAATCCCATTTTGTCTATTTGATTTTGTAATTCTTTCCAAATTAAGTCAAGGGAATCACTTTTTATTAATCGTTCTCTGAATAGCCAAATAGTTAAGCGATCTGGGATTGTGTCTGGGAACCCTGAAAAATGACGAAAACTCATTCTGTCATAAATATTCCGTTCGATTTCATAATCTGATAATCCATAGAGATGCTGCAATATCAAGAGTTTAATCATAATATTTCGTCTAAATGGGGGCGTCCACCATCTTTTTTATTATCTTTGTAAAGAGGGGAGATTATCTCCCTGAATCACTCCCAATTGAGAGAATCACTTATATTTGAAAGTGAATCTGCCAAATGTTTGGATTTTTCATATTCTGCTCGAAATATGTAAGTACTAAGTTATCCATCAATATTATTATTCAGAGTTCTCAGATAAAAAGAGGGGGTTATTAGCTATTATCAGATGATTATTAATGATGAAATATGATCTATTATATCGATGACAGACCCGTCAGTCTTTGAAGCTGCAATTTCATCAATAACAGGACATGTGGGAGTTTTTGGCCCCACATCTTTTAAAGCATACGCAAATAAGCATGGATTTCCTAATGCGAATACTGCACACTCGATATCGATCGATTTCATCGAAAAATTAGATCCTCTATTATATTCTAATGATACCATGGTTTTCCGACTGGGCGTATCTGAAGGACAAAGGACAACAAACTTTGCTCTGGTTAAATGTAAGGGTCGGTTAAAAGATTTTTTCCTTTTCGATTCGGAAATATATGATAACTTACCAATTATTGAATTTAATATACCAAAAGATAAGAGAAAATACCTTCCGTACATTATCCTTCCAGATCTGACTGAAATTTCATTTGTTCACTTAGGATTGTTTTCAGGCCTTTTTGCAAATGCTCTCAACTTAGATAAGAAAAGAGATATTATCATACCTGCATCCACCCACTCAACATTTACTTTCTCATTTAAACCACATTCCGCTCTTCCGGATATTTTTCATCATAACAAAGGCCAGGTCGAGATCGATGCCGTCTTTCTTGAAAAAAGAGGAGGAGTTCAAACCTTATTTCTTATTGAGGCAAAAAATGGATTTGGTAATACATCACCAAAAACTCTCTCAAAACATAAATTGTTGTATCCCTTACTTTCAATTGCCGATAAAGTACCTGCAGAAATACCTATTGTTCCAATATATGTTAAAGTTCAGAAAGGAAATAACGGTCTGGTATTTAATATCGCAGAGATGAAATGTGGTGATCCAAGAGACGGGCTTATATCTATCGATGAATTACTCTTAGAAAGAGCATCGCGATATTTTTTTCCGCTTTCATTTTTGTAATTAAGAATAGTTAGAGAATCGCTTATGTAATATTGCAGTTATCTGTTTTGATGCAGGTCTTTTCATCAGTCATAATAGATCAAGCCTGTTAAGTTACCTTATGGCCCTCTATTCATTCAGAAAGGGTCAGCATTAAACCGGTTTTAATGCCCGAGGAATGCTCATTAAGTATTTGGATAAGCAATCCCATCCTGCGAATGTTACTTATATCGTGTTTTTTTCTTTTTTCCTGGATCAAAATATTTCAGGTTCCGCACACTTGGCTAAAAAGACCAAATATTTTTGTCGAGAAGTAATAATATGAGACAATAAGACTAATTGAAAAGTGAGTTCTCGAAAATCCCTTGAGATTTCCATGAGGGTGCGGAACGCGAAGGGGTACGAAATGTAAACTGTAGGTATGAACTGATACGCCGGGCAGGTCAAGGTCTTTGATGATGTGAGAATACAGATTTTCCGGGTCAAAAAAGACCACAAGGTGATGTTAGTGAATATGAGTTACAATCTGGTTTTTTAGGCATTCTGTTGCAGCTGTCATGAATACCTTTTCTGTTAATTCAGGAGAAATGAGGGTTTTTAAGTAAATTCCCTGATGTGAGTCTATAATATCTGATTGAGTTCTTCATGTGTTGAATAATCATCATCAAGAATGAGAATAACATGAACCGGATGAACTGATTCCTTTTTAAAAAAACTTACACAAAATCTACGCATTATCTTGGTGTAGATATCTGATCTGCCATTGTCTGAAAAAAGAATGAACTGGTGTTCCTGGTAATAATTTCTGTCTGTTTTAAGGAGAGATCTCGTATCATTATTTGTTAATAGGCAATAATCATGGTTCAATTGATTCAAAATTTCCGGAAGAAAAATTTCATCATATTTTCCTTTGCTGAAAAGGTAAGTTACCATTAAATACCCCGGAGGTCGAGTGAATGGTCTCAATCTCACCCTGTGCTTCTTCTCCGGTCATTTCTTCAGCAACCGGATAGGTCAGGTGCATATGTTTGTGGAGAATGATCAATCTGATATCATGTAATTTTTCAGAATATTTTGCCCGTTCAAGTATGGTTTCAATGAGGTCTGAACTATGGGTAGAGATAAAATACTGATTTTCACATGGATCTTTTATGACCTGTTCTGCAAATACATCAATAAATCCGGAATGAAGGTTGTTTTCTGGTTCCTCCATTATTATTAATCCTTTTTTCACAAGAGTGTTGAGGGCAAGGATCTCGACCAGGGCAATAAACCCGTCGCCCATTGAAGTGAGGGATCTGGGAGCAGATTCTCCTTTTAGATAAACCAGTATTCCCTTTTGAGATGATTTTTTAATATCCACAACATACGGGATCTTTTCTGATATTACCTTTTCAAATGCCTGTATCTCCCATCCTTCCATCATCTTTTCAAACAGGAGATTTATATATCGAAAATCTGATGCAGTATTCATTCTTACTGCTGTCGGAAATTCATGTGAAATTTTTTGTGGTTTTTCATATGGTTTTAGTCCAGAGATTATATTAGATAAACCCGCCATAGAAATAATATTTTCAGATTTTTTCTTCATTTTGCTGTTCAAAATTTCAGCATATATATGAGAAATATGGTCATTATCCTGAGTAAATATAATGATTTTTGGGGACTCAAATCCTTCCTGAACGATTTTCTGTTTAATATGAGAGAGTATTTCCTGTTCTACGAGAGAGATGTCTTGTGATGATTTCTTTTCTGATATTGGTGGGTATGAAAGGAATGCGTTACCACTTGAATCATAGGACGTGAATGAGCCAAATTTGTCAATATTTGACCGTAATGTTTTTAGAAAATCGGTAGTATATAGATAGTTTTCCGCATCTGTATAAATTTTATTAGAGATTATTCCTCCCAATGTACTGTCACGGTACCCCGTTTCTTCATAAATGAGAGATGTGGTAATCTGTTGATTGCCGGTTTTTATTGTTATCGAGGATCCTTTACAGCCGGTATGGACTAAATTTTGAGGATTATATTGTTTCACTCTTAAGAGATGATCCCAGATGCTTGTCCCTACGACATCTTTCATTTCACTTTGAGTCAGGGAACAAAGGGAGAGGATTTCAAGAATGGATGATTTACCCGAATTATTGGCCCCAACAAGTAGGTTAATCCGTCTGGGATGGAGAGTAAGGGTCTCAATGGCCCGATATCCCTCAATAGTGATTGTGTCTATCATATTTTGTCCCCTGGTTCAATATGAATTGCAATATATTTATAAAATTATCTCTTTGTTCTCATTTCTTTTCTCCAGTATTATCTGTTTGACTTCCGACTGAGCTGATTTCATGTGAACTAACGGATGAGGTCATATCAATTTCCTGCAGTGTTGCCTCCAGTTCTTCTATGGATGGAAGACGATCTTTCAACTCTTTAGTCAAAGCACGGGTGAGTTGATACTCCGAGACTCCCATGGGTTTATGGATATCCCGGAGAGCATATTCAGCGATTGCCTTGTTCTTCTCACGACAAAGCAAGATCCCTATGGTTGGATTATCTCCTTCCTGCCGGATGAGATCATCAACAGCAGAGAGGTAAAAATTTAATTTTCCAGCATATTCTGGTTTAAATTCATGTGCTTTGAGTTCAATGACAACATAACAATGAAGTCTGGTATGATAGAAGAGAAGGTCAAGGTAAAAGTCCTGGTCTCCGATGGTTAAGTGATATTGTCTCCCAAGGTATGCAAATCCAACCCCAGGTTCTAACAGGAAATCCTGAATATGAGTGATGAGGGCATTTTCGAGATCTTTTTCCTGGGCTTCTTTGGAAAGGGTGAGAAAATCAAAGATATACGGGTCTTTCAGTGTCTGACGAACAAGATCTGACTGAGTGGGAGGAAGGGTGAGAGAAAAATTTGTGGTTGATGCTCCTTCCCGAAGGTGGAGACCTGATTTGATCTGATGGACCAGAATATTCCGACTCCATCCATGTTCAATTGTCTTCTTCAGGTAAAACAACCGTTCCTCTGGATCTTTCAGCCGGGTGATGATCACACAGAGATGGAACCAGGGTAATTGTGCAGCAACCTGCTGCACAAATTCTTCTTCGGGGTACGCAGAAGCAAAAGCCTGCATATATTTCAGGTTTCTGACCGAAAAGCCTTTCATTTCCGGGAATTCTGTTCGAAGATCCTGGGATAACTGATCGATGACTTTTGCTCCCCAGCCGAGTTTTTCCTGGTTGGCGAGGATGTCTTTTCCAATCTTCCAGTAGAGGAGGATGAGCTCTTTGTTTACCGAGAGAGCGGCTTTGAGCTGAGCCTGACGGATACGGGTTTTTAGTTCGGTAAGGAAGGTTGGGTAATCGGATGTGGGTGTTGGGAGGGTCATTCAATTCTGCCTGCATTAAATTATTTCAACTGCCATATATAATGGGATTATTGGAATAATCATATGATAAACATATGGGATTTGTATTTGAATAAAAACCTATCTTGAGAGAATTACGAATAAAAACGATCTCAATATCCTGCTTCAGGAAGGCGAAGGGTCCATGCCTGAGTACAAAGAATCCATATCGTCTTCTTTGTCACGGGAATTCGTAGCGTTCGCTAATACAGCCGGAGGGAAAATACTCCTGGGAGTTCGGGATGATGGATCAATTCGTGGTATAGAAACATCAGGGCACGGATACAGGACAAAGCCCGGAACTGTGATCCACCTGTGAAAATTCTCCTCCATCGTATTGAAAATGTCACCATCATTACAGTCAGGGAAAGTTCCGAAAAACCGGTTCAATGCAGTGACGGGTTTTTTGGTGACAAGGGGCCGTAACCCGGAAACTGAACCGGGAAGAGATCCCTGAGTACCCGATAACTTCGCTTCGTGAAGCTATTACTAATGCTGTTATGCATCGAGACTGGTTTATCGAAGGGGCGAATATCTTTGTTCAAATTTTTTCAGATCGAATTGAAATAGTCAGTCCAGGCAGCCTTCCTCCTGGTATGAAACCAGCTTATCTCGGCCACAAGAGCGTCAGAAGAAACCCGTTAATTGCTGACCTCTATCACCGGATAGGATTTATTGAAAAGGCAGGAACCGGAATTCAGCGGATGATAGAAGAGACACGGAAATTTGGATATCCTGAGCCTGAGTTTAAGATGGACGAGTTTTTTACAGTTACATTCACTCCATCCAGGACTTCCGAAGATGATCAGCATCAGGATGTCACAAAGAGGGCACCAAGTGGGCACCAAGTGGGCGCTAAGTGGGCGCTAAGTGGGCACTAAGTGAGGAGGAGTTGAACCTTCTGAAAAATCTCTCAAAAGAGAGCACTCTGATAGAATTAATGACTTTAGTTGGAAGAACTGATCGTTCAAAATTCAGGAAAAATGTCCTTTTGCCTCTCATTCAGGAAGGATTAATTGAACTGACAATCCCGGATAAACCACGAAGTCAGCATCAGCGGTACCGTATCACTCCGACCGGTAAAAGAGCATTGGAAGAAAGTCACCTGGCCTGATAAGATCAGGCGGATCTTACCCTCTACATCCATGTAATAACTCAAAACCCAACCAGATATCACCCATACATATGGCAATGCTCATCAAGGAGGTCCATGGAAATACCTGATATCTTTACCAAGGTCTTCTTCTGAGTAATGAACCGGTATTTGTCGTTTCCAGAGGAGGTCTTCAAACTGGTACCGGTCAAATCCGGCTAACCTGCAAGCCTGGGCAGAGGTAATGATTCCCCGTTGATAAAGGCTTACTGCCAGTTCGCTCATAAGTTCTTCCCTAATGGTGTCAGGAGGCAGTTTCATATTCTGTGCAAGATATGATGGGATAACCAGTATGATATCTTCGGACATAATTAATCACGTAACTTTTCAGGTCTTTTCACGGTTAGTCATGACTCCGGGTACTTATAATACTATTGCCATAAGGGTAGGTAACTGGTGTGATCGGAGAAAAAACAGGGTGACCGGAGATGACCGGAGAAAATTTTTCTCCACCTCTTTTTTGCTCCGATTGACAAACCGGGTATAATTTGTTCTCCGTTTCTATCATTTTTACTGACCGGAGAAAATTCTCATGTGAAGATATAGAGACACATACCAGTTCATGTATTACTCTGCACCTGAATTTTTTCTCCAGTCAGTATCTAAGTCTATAATAATATTATAATTCTTAGAATACTCTTCACTTTGGGCTTCTTTGGGTGGAGAAAATTTTTCTCCACCCCCCGAAAAAAGTTCTCCGGTCTCTCCGGTAACTTGATCTGATTAACCAGTCCAGCCCATATGATCTTCACCAGGTTCATCATTGCTCCGGGTACTTACAGTATCATAGTCTTCAGGGTCGATCACCAGGGGAGTGGCAGATGTGACTGGAGTGATCGGAGAAAATTCACAGGGAAGAGAGGGGTGTATAGCATGAATAGTTCAGGTAATGTTATCAGTGAGGAAGGAAAACAAGGAGACAGATCACTGGCTGAGAAGTCTTAAAGCCACCGGTAATTTATTAAACGCAGGAGTGCCCGGGGAAAGAATCGTAAAACTTTCCGTTACATTGAAAGGAAAGAGGGTTACGGTGCAAAAAGAGTAAGCCTCTAAGTTTTACTGCCGTAATTATCAGGATATTCGATTGATATAAAATAAACTTACAGTCGGCATATCGATCTATCTGCGTTTAAGGGCAGTCACAAACTGCAAAAGGTCCACAATTCAATCCAACTCATATGGGAGAGTTCAGATATTACGACATATCTTGACAAAGAAAGACCGAAACTTTAATTCTCAGTCTACTCATTATTTACTTAACACTGAAGCATTATACTGTATAGATAAACTCCTGCTATGAAAGAAAAAACACCAGGGTCCTCAAGAATAGGGGTTCTTACATCCGGTGGTGATGCACCGGGGATGAATGCAGCCATAAGGGCCATATATCGAGCCGCATATGAACTTGGCATTGAGTTAACCGGTATCAGAAGAGGTTATACCGGGCTGGTAGAAGGGGACTTTTTCAGGATGGAACGGTCCCATGTTGTAAATATCATACATCTTGGTGGCACAATCCTTGGAACATCAAGATCAGAGGAGTTTAAATCCTGGGAAGGTCGTCAGAGATCTGCTGAAAATTTACAAAACGCCGGAATTGACGCCCTTATTGTCATCGGCGGTGACGGAACATTCAAAGGTGCTGCAAGGTTTAATGATGAGACCGGTATTCCAACGATCGGAATTCCTGGATCTATAGATAATGACATACCAGGAACAGACTTTTCCATCGGATTTGACACGGCAATAAACACCGCACTTGAGGCGATAGATAAGATTAGGGACACTGCCATTTCACATGGGAGGCTGTTTTTCGTTGAAGTGATGGGCAGATCTTCAGATCTAATCGCAATTGAGAGCGGCATTGCCGGAGGGGCAGAGTTTTTGGTACTTCCGGAAGATAAGAACGCAGTAGATGATTTATGCACCCAGCTCTCCAGTTCTTTTTCAGCCGGGAAAAGATATGCCATCGTGGTAGTCGCCGAAGGTAATAATCCTGGTTGCAGCTTCTCAATCGCAAAGGAGGTCTCTGACCGTTT
>Ga0255341_1001897_pt1 | contig 28019 bp, 25 predicted proteins | sample wastewater_treat_8_FD_192418 | JGI IMG/M metagenome (GOLD analysis project Ga0255341, IMG submission 192418) | Wastewater microbial communities from Lulu Island WWTP, Vancouver, Canada - plant12 | ecosystem: Engineered > WWTP > Wastewater > Unclassified | place: Canada: Vancouver, British...
GAAGTCGACCCCATTTTCCGCGAGCAGGGCCGCCATGGTGGGATAGATCCGTGCCTGCGGGAGCAGTCTCTTCCCGATCTCAGCGCGCTCCGCGGTGGGTTCCACAATCGCATCGATGGTAAAGTCTTCGCTCCTCTGCCATACCGGCAGGTGCGCGTACAGCGCCACATTGCCGAGGCCGATGATAGCGCCCCGGAGTGGCCTGCGAAGGTTGCCGCCGTCGTTCATCATTCGCCCCGGCTACCGGTAAGGAATGGATCGAGTCACATGGGCAAAGACCTCATCAAGGATCGCCAGCCCCTCATCGGCTTCTGCCCGGCTGAGGATGAGGGGGGGATTGATGCGGAAGTTGGGCTTGTAATTCATGCAGATCAGGCCCCTCTTGAGGGTCTCAAGAAAGATCTGCCTGGTCACCGCCTTGTCAAGCGGCTCCCTGGTGTTCCGGTCCTTCACCAGTTCCACGCCGATCAAAAGGCCACGGCCTCGGACATCGCCAATGAACTCATATTTCTCCTGAAGAGCACTCAGCCCTTGCAGCAGATGGGCACCCACCTCCCGCGAATTCTCGACGAGGGCTTCGTCTACAATCGTTTGAATGGTTGCCAGCCCAGCAGTGCTGGCCAGCGGATTCCCGCCATAGCTGCTCGAAGACGAACTGGGTTTGGAAAACGGTCTGCTTGCCGTAATCTCGTCGGTGGAAACCAATCCCGAAATGGGAAAGCCGCCCCCCATTCCTTTGCCGATGGTCATGATGTCCGGGACGAGGCCGGTGTGGTTCGATCCGAACATCATCCCGGTACGGCCAAAGCCGGTGATCATTTCGTCGGCGATGAGCAGAGCGCCGTGTTCATGCGCGATTTCGAGCAGGCCCGGCAGGAATTCCGGAGGCGGGATGATGTTGCCGGCCGTGCCCTGAATGGTTTCCACAATGATCGCGGCGAGGCTGCCCGCCGTATTGTTCTCGATGACTTTGCCGACGAAATCCAGGCAGAACATGCTGCATCCCGGATAGTCCATGTTAAAGGGGCAGCGGTAGCAGTCCGGATAAGGAGCCAGATGCAGGCCGGGATGAAGGATCCCCCAATGCTGTTTGAATGGATCACCAATGAGCCCGAGCACGCCTCCGGTCTTGCCGTGAAATCCTCCCCAGAAGCTCAGGATTTCAAATTTCCCGGTATACGATTTCGCCAGCCGGATGGCAGCTTCGACGGCCTCGGCCCCCCCGCTGTAGAGTTGCGTTCGGTTCAGGTCGCCCGGCGTCAACGAGGCGATCAGCCGCAATAACGCCAGCCGGTTCTCGGTTGTGAAACTCCCGGCGGTCACGCGATCGAGTTGTTCCCTGAGGGCGGCAATGTAGTTGGGATGGGAATGGCCCAGGCTGCAAACCGCAACCCCCGCCATGAAGTCCAGGTACGACTTTCCCTCCACGTCGATCAGGCGGCATCCCCTGCCCTGCTTGATCACCAGTCGGGAAAGCTGGCTGACCTCCTGTAAGCCCGGGGCCACATATTGTTGTTCTGCCTCATATATTGTTGTGGAAAGAGCCTGGCCCAGCCTTTCCGGCACACCTTGAAAATGCATCTTCGTCTCTTTTCCTGTCGTTTGGGGGTTAGCTGATGATGGTGCTGAAATCCCCCGGTGAGGTGAGAAATCCTGCACTCCTCTTGGAATTCGTTCAAGAAGATCTTTGTCTGAGTTCGCCGTCGACGCAGGCGGCGATGCTTCTGGCCGCAGAGAAGCGACAGCGAGCAAAACTCGGCCAGTCGTTCAGATCGATCAAAACCGGGCCGTCTGTTTCCGACAACACGGCATCCCCTCCGTACACCTCCAGCCCCACAGCCGTGGCAGCCTGTCGGGCCAAGGCCGCAAGCGGCCCAAGCCCCACCTTGACCTCATCACCACCAGCAGCCAGATAGGCCCTGAAGAATCCGCCTTCCCCAACCCCGTAGAACTTCACCACCGGTCCCGGCACGTGCTCCTGGGCAACGATCTCGCGAATATTCCGGTCGCCAAAATGTGCCAGCGCCCGGTCCAGTTCCTTCCGGCACGCTACGGACGCCACATCCCCAGGTTCCATGGCATGAACGTCGCCCCGCTTCAACCAGAGCCTCCCCGCCGAAGCCACGGAAAGGGTTTGTTCCGCCTCCTCCAACTTCATTATCCGGCTGGGCGGCACGCAGACACCGGCCCGGGTCAGGAGATGCGTCAACGACTTGCGATAGCAGTTGCGTACCGAAGGGACGCTGTTGATCACCCGGGTTCCCTGCCTGCTCCAGTCTTTGAGGATGTGGAGAGCCTGCTCCGACTGGGCCATGGTCAGGACCTGCCGGGGCCTCGAGGAAGAACCGGTCAGCGCCTCGGCGGCCAGCGCACCAACTGCCCAGCCCCGGCGAGCCAATTCTTCCAGGGTTGCATCCATGATGGCTGCATCATCTTCGACCTTACCGGGAGAATAGACTCGTTCACGGTAAATGCCAAGCAAGGTCAGCGGTTTCATGGTTCGTTCAGTTCCATCAGGAAGGCTTCAGCCTTCTCGATATCGTCGGGATAGTCAACATCAATGGTCTTGGACACGGGAATGCCGTAGATCGGGTAATCCCGCGCAATCAGGTGGGCCAGGAACTGGCGCAGCGCCGTCAGGTTTTTCGCCCGTGCGGAAGCAATCTCAGCGAAAATCTCCGGCCGGAAATAATAGAAGCCCGCCGTCACCAGGCCACTGGCCTGGGCGGCATCTCCCAGGGCCACTATCCGGTTGAGGTCGTTCATGGCAACCCGGAGCGGCTTCTCGTCGTCAACAAACCGGGTCACGGCGAGGACTCCGCTGGCGTCGAGCACCTTCCGGGCATTGCTGACAAAATCCTCCATGGTCGCTTGCGGGCATACCGCATCCACCGTGGAAAGCAGAAAAGGCTCATCTGCCAGGTATGGTGCCAGGCAGAAAAGGCTCTCCATCGAACTGGGTGTCGTCCTAACGACCAGTTCCAGCGGCACCGGGCATTGTGTGGAACGCAAAAAGGCCGCCACCGCAGGATTGAGATCGTTCACGATGCAGACAATCGAAGAGACCTGCAGGCGAACGCCCGCTTCGATCATTCGCATTATCAGGGGCTTTCCCCTGATCGGCAGGAGCGGCTTGGGAGTTGCTACTCCCCCCGCAGCGAGGCGCTCACCGGTGCCGGCAGCGATGATTCCCATTTTCATAGGACTATCGCTTCCAGTTCCATGAGGCTTGAGATTTCACAATCCGCCGGAACGGCATGGTCGGGAGTTCGAGGGTTGGGGCCTTTGAGCCATATGGCCTTCACACCAAGCTGCCGGGCCGGGATGATGTCCCGCTCGTAGGAATCACCCACGACCACGGCCTGGGATGGCGCTACCTCGAGTTCTCGCAGGGCCATCCGAAATATCTCCGGATCCGGCTTGCTGACCCCAACTTTTACGGAATCCAGAATCACGTCGAGAGAATCCGCCAGTCCGGCTTCCTGGCACAGGGTAGCCACATTTCCGTAGAAATTGGAAACGACGCCCAGTCGATACACCGGCTTCAAGCGCCTGAGCAGTCTTTCATTCCGCCTGAGGGCACGCTCCGTCTTTACGCAGAACTGTTCGACGATTTCGTTCTCTCTCATGGGGTCGGTTAAGTTCATCGCCGCAAACTGCAGACCGACGTGGTGCTTCATCAAGGCTCTAAGCCCCATGGAAACGACCTGCGGGTCACCAGAGCACTGTTGATCGGCATGATAGAAGGCCTCCTTGATTTGCGGCCGGGGAAGGTTGAACCCCGCCTGCTCGAAAAGGTCATAAAACCGGTCCAACCAGTGTTCCCCATCCGAATCCAGAGTCCCTCCAAAATCGAACAAGATTGCCCGGCATTCCGAAAAATCCGGTCTTCTCATCAAGGTGCCTTGTCTCTCCCCAACTCGAGCAGCTGCCACCACTCGGATCCGGGCAACCCGCGTCGACCCGGATGGCGTTTCACTCTTGTTCCTGCGGTGCCGGGCACTTGAGGCCGCTTCCTTTGCGGATGTTGAGATAGCCCAGGAATTCCCGGCCCTCGCGCAGACGTCGTGCCAACATGTGTTTTTCGGTGGACATCTCGCGGAACATGCGAAAGATCGGCTTCAAACGAAAGTAAAAGCGGCGATACATGCGCTCGACCGCCTGTTCGATGTCGTCATTGCCGAGGTTCGGATAGCTGAGCGTGGAAGTCTGGATGCCACTGTCCGCCACCAGGATGTTGTTGTTTATCCAACCGTTCTGCTCAGCCTGACGGTAGAGTTCGGTCCCCTGAAAAGGCGCGGCAATAGAGACCTGGATGGTGTAGGGATCCAGTTCCTGGGCGAACCGGATCGTTTCTTCGATGGTCTCCCGGGTTTCGATGGGCAGGCCGATGATGAAGGTGCCGTGGACCTTGATCCCGAGTTGATGGCAGTCCTTCATGAACTGCCGGGCCCGCTTCAGGGTGATGCCCTTTCTGGCCCGGTTCAGGATCTCCTGATTGCCCGACTCAAACCCGACGACCAGCAGGCGCAGACCATTGTTCCGAAGTTCCCTGAGGGTATCATAGTCCACATTCGCACGGGCGTTGCACGACCATGTGACCCCCAACCGCTTCAACCCCCGGCTGATCTCGACCGCTCGCTCCGGAGCCGCGGTGAAGGTATCGTCATCAAAAAACCATTCCCGAACCTGCGGAAAGAGCGCCTTCCCTTCCTCCACTTCACGGATCACTGCGCCGGCGCTCTTCGCCCGGTACCGGTGGCCGCTGATTGTCTGGGGCCACAGACAGAAAGAACATCTCGCCGGACAGCCGCGCCCGGTATAGAAGGAAATGTAAGGGTGCAAAAGGTATCCGACGAAGTAGTTCTGGATGGTGAGATCCCGCTGGTAGACCGGGAACACGCTTGGCAAGACATCCAGGTCTTCCAGCAATTCGCGGTCCGGGGTGCGACAGATCGAACCGTCCCCGGTGCGATAGCTCAGACCTTTGACCTGGTCGCAGGGCTTGCCTTGAGCCAGTTCGAGGCAGGCGTAGTCGAACTCGCCCTGGCATACGAAATCAATCGCCGGCGCGTCACGAAGAGTCTCCGTCGGCAATACCGTGACGTGTGCCCCAATGATGCCGACCTGCGCCTCCGGATTGTGAGCCTTGAGCGCTTCGGCGCAACGGATGTCATTCCTGAGCGAAGGGGTACTGGCGTAGACGATGATGAGTTCTGAGTCGGCAGCGGCCTGCAGGAGGTCCTCAAAGACAAGGTGCTCCGGCGGCGCGTCAATCAATTTGCTCCCCGCCACAAGGGCAGCGGGCTGCGCCAACCAGGTTGGGTACCAGTATGAGGTGATTTCGCGTTTGGCGGGGAAGCGTGCCCCGGCACCGCCATCGAAACCTTCGAAAGATGGTGGATTTATGAAAAGCGTCTTCTTCACGGTGATTCGGGCTCTTTCCCTGCTGGATGCTAACCTCAACCGCTTTTCTGCGCCGAACCCGCCTCAATGTCAACCCCGAAATGCCTGCCAGTCGCTCTGAAAGAATCGCAGAGATCAGATTCCTCTGCAAACCGGTTCTCCACGGCTGATGAATACGATCATTCCAGCCACTCTCTCGTCCAGATGGACTCGCTCATGAAAACCTTTGAGGAGCTGTCTCTGGCAGAGCCAGAGCCCCAAGCGGTTAGGGAGGGTGACACCAACGACCATCGGGAAGAACGTGTGGAAGCTGATTCGGTGCCCCTGAGCCAGGATCTATGCGGCCTTGCTTTCACGCGCATGGAGTATTTCATTGGATCGAAGGCTGCTTCTGAGATGTTGAAACCCCGAGGAAGGCCCAAAGCAGCTGTGACCAAGACCCATGTCAATCTTCGCCTTGACGCTGAAGTATTAGAAGCTTTCAAAGCAACTGGGCCCGGTTGGCAAACGCGCATTAACAAGGCTCTGCGAGAGTGGCTAAGGGAAAAGGGGGTAAGAAAGTCCCAAGGCAATTGATTCATTGGGCGACATCTTGGACTGAGACATTGCCCGAGACGGACATCTGCAAATAGAAAGGCGCGGATCCCAACCTGGGCTGCTGATTGGCCCCCGTTTTCAGTATCCACATTCCGTTTGACGAACAAGGGGGTGTTCTTGCCCCTACAAGTCCCAAACATCCTTCATATCAGTGATTGACGGATCGTCGTAACGCTCCAGAGTGGCCAGCCACTCCGGCATTTCATCCTTGATAGTCTCTTTCAGACGATCCAAGTCTTCCGCACTCACCAAGCCTTGTTCATGCAAGAACGAATAGAATTTCTTCAGACTTGCGGCATTGTTCCTGATGGAGGTTGCACTCGCCCACATAGCCTTCTTGATGAACCAGTAGCCCAGGAACATGCTCACGAGGCCCACACCGTCGTGAGCTTCGAGGGCATCCTCATACAGGAGGTACTCATTGATGTAGAAGTCAATGTTTTCGACGTGCTTATTGATGGTTCCAGCTGCCAGGTTCTGCTTGCGCAGCCGATCTGCAAAATTGTCGAGCAGCTTCTCGTTCTGCTGCCTGATTTTTTCACACGCTGCTTCATACTGTGTGTAGTCTTCCACTACAAGTACCTCCCCGTTCGACTCCTGACAATTGATCCAGTCTCAGCCGCTGTCTGCGGCTTCGCTGGTTGGAAACGTCTTTCGCTTCACGCCTTGCCTTTGAGACGGCTGACCCTGATGTATGTTAGCGCATGGACAACTCTTCGAGGCCTTACCTCACAAGAGATGCTGCAAGTCCTCACGAGAAAGCTCACAGTCTCTCAGAATCTTGGCCATAAGCCCGAAACCTACAGTTTCACCCGTATGCACTGGAATGGTTGTCACGCGTCCGTCAGGATGTCGGATGTAGTGGTGACTTCCTCTGATGCGGATGACTTCGAAGCCTGCTTTGGCCAGCGCGGCAATCAGAGTCTTGCCTGTCAAGGCTGGCAGCTTCGTCATACTGCGATACTCACCTGCTGAATACCAACGAAGTCGAGAGGCTCCATATCCTTGCCCTCAACTTCCAGGCACAACTCGATGGCCTCTCTAATGCGAACAAGAAGTTCATCGAGAGATTTTGCCTGGGTGTGACAGCCCCGTAGAGCAGGAACCGACGCCACGTAGTAGCCTTCCAAGTCACGTTCTATGATTACACTAAATTGTTTTTCCATCTCGGATCACCTCAGCCATATTGAACCACTTCATGGATACCCTAATGCATCTGTGTCTGAATGTACTGCCGCAACCCACCGAAGCCAGGGCGGTAACGATACCCTAACCGGCGCAAAACCGCGCGGGTAGTCATTTTCAGGCAACACCCATGAATGCCCGCCGCGTGGTTTTACGTCCGTCTTGTGAGCCCTTCCTTAGCGTCACGCTCATTTTCGTCCTGCGATAAGACTGCAATACCCTTGGCTATGACTTCATGGAAAAGCATGATACGCGCGCCAAGTTTCTGGCGATCCCCTGACTTATGCTCTTCATCGAGTCCACGGCTTCTGACCAGTGCAGCGAAAGCTGCCATATCCTGCGACAGGAGGACAGGATTGTGCAACAATTCCTCGTCACATTCATAGCAGAAGACAGTTGACTTTCCTTCCTGACTCCACGGACAGGATGCAAACACCCCCTCCTTCGTCGTCCCGCTGCGGTTCTTTGAGCGGCTAAACAATCTCTCTGCAACAAAGTGATGCTCTGTTCCATGACTTCGGCCTTCAACCGTTGGCCGCGCATAGATGTCTGGCTTCCTATGGAGAAGTCAATTACAGATTGCACATCGTTCTGACATTGCCCCCTTGCTAACGCCGAGCTAACCGGCCGCGCCGAAAAACCACGGACTATTGTTTTCAGCGACTTTCCATGATAGCCCCGCAGATTGCGCGGTCCGGTTGAGCCACATGTTGGGGTCATTTGAGTTTCGCCGCCAAGTCATTCGCTGCTGCCTGAACAACAAGCCAACTGATTTCGCAAGTGTCTTTATCCGGAAATGTCCTCGAAAGCATTTGTTGATAAGGATGAATCAGATTTCTAAATTCACGGAGTACATGCGAAAATTTCTTCACGTCAAGATCCAGCCACCCAACATCGTGAGCAACATTGATCATATCGGATAGAGACCACTCAGCGAAATACTTGACTTTTCCCGTCCTGGTATCCAATGGTGCAGCTTTGCTCGTGTTGGCCTCTTTGGGGAATTTCTGCAGCACTGCCAGTATCATCCCTTCGAGCATGGAACCCATTAGATCGGTGCGAATCCTTTAGCCGCCGCTCTCGATAAGCCGCCGAAGGCGGCTTATCAAAAAGCTCAGCCAGAGCCAGCTTTATCGGCGATTGGCTGCAGCGACTGGTTCAAGTAAGCCGCTGCGCGGCAGAGTATCGATTCCTGTCAACCCTGAGACGTTCCGCCGAGGCTGATTCCTCCTCAGTTCCATCCCACTTGTAGAATACCATACCTCTCCGAGAACAATTCAAACCCTTACACCCAAGAAAGGAGAGGTATGGTCATGAAGAATTGGTATGAAAACTCGGTCAAGGCCCTGCAACTGAATGGCAAAGGCGAGCGCACCCAGCAATCCTACACCCGCGCCGTGCGCATGCTCACCGAATTCTACGACAAAACCCCCGATCTCATCAGCGAGGAGGAGCTCCAAGAGTATTTTCTTCACCGTAAGAACGTCAACAACTGGTCACCCAACACCATGCGGATCTGCTATAGCGGCATCCGCTTCTTCTTTGAGAATGTCCTCAAGCGTGACTGGCATATCCTCGGCATCCTTCGAGCCCAAAGCGAGCGAAGACTGCCCGCCGTCCTAAGCCAGGAAGAGGTGCGAAACCTCCTGGCCCGCGTGAAGACTCCCCAAAACCACGCCTTCCTGACCACCGTTTATTCCTGCGGCCTCAGGCTGCAGGAAGGGTTGCATCTGGAAGTCTCCGATATCGACAGCGACCGCATGATGATTCATGTCCACCGAGGTAAGGGCGCCAAGGATCGCTATGTTCCCCTGCCCCATGCAACCCTTGGGCTCCTTCGTCGCTACTGGGTCACCCATCGAAATCCGCGTCTCCTCTTTCCGGCACTTGGCCGTAACGGCAAGGGGGCAAAAGAGGGTGCTGCACCCATGGCCAAAAGTAGTGTCCAGGGCGCTTTCCGTAGCGCCAAGTTCGAGGCCGGCATCCGCAAAAAGAGTGTCTCCGTCCACACCTTGCGTCATTCCTATGCCACGCACCTGCTTGAAGCCGGTGTCAACTTGCGGGTCATCCAAAGGTACATGGGCCACACCCAGCTCGAAACCACCATGGTCTATCTCCATCTCACCCGCAAAGGCCAGGAAGATGCCTGTCAGTTGATCAACCAGGTGATGGAGGGGCTGTAGCATGGAAGAGATCAACCAGATCTTCCGCACCTTCGGCCCCGAGTACCTGGAGCGCTATGGTGAGGCCGTCCCAAACGAGCATCGAAAAGCGATGCAGGCCATCTGTGACTGCCGCACCGAAGTGTGTGGCACTGCGCTCTACCGTTGCGAGCAATGCGGGGAATCCCACCTCGTGAACCGCTCCTGCGGCAATCGCCATTGCCCGACCTGTCAGCATCACAAGACCAGAGCCTGGCTGGCAAAGCAAATGGAGCGACAGCTCCCCGGCCATCACTTCATGATCACCTTCACCGTTCCGGACTCGCTTCGCCGCTTCATCCGCAGCCACCAGCGGGTGACCTATTCCGCCATGTTTAAAGCTTCCTCCGAAACCATGAGGAAGCTTACCGCCGATGAGAAGTACATGGGTGGCGACCTGCCAGGGTTTTTAGGCGTGCTTCACACCTGGGGGCGCACCCTCGACTATCATCCGCATATCCACTACATCGCCACTGGCGGAGCGTTCTCAAGCACTCAGGGTACCTGGCATCCATCTCGCGTCGACTTTTTCTTGCCCGTGAAAGCGCTGTCCAAAATCTTCCGAGCCAAGTTTCGGGACGAGATGAAAAAAGCCGGCTTGCTCGACCAGATCCCCGATGAGGTCTGGCAAGCCGATTGGGTCGTCAACTCCCAGGCTGTTGGCTCAAGCGAAGCAAGCCTGAAGTATCTTGCTCCCTATGTCTTTCGCGTAGCCATATCCAACAACCGCATCCTTTCGGTGGAGAATCGAACTGTCACTTTCCGCTACCGGAAACCCGGCAGTTGCCGCTGGCGAACTCTTGCTCTGGAGGTGATGGAGTTCATGCGTCGCTTTCTCCAGCATGTGCTGCCCACGGGGTTCATGAAGGTTCGTTACTATGGCTTCATGAACGCCGCCTGCAATGTTTCGCTGGAACGGATCAGCTCGCTGATTCAACTGGCCTATGGCTTTGATCTGGCTGCGCCCGAGCCCGAGGTCGAGCCCGCAACGCCCTTGGTCTGTCCCAAGTGCGGCGGAACCCTGAAGCTGCTCTTTGTGGCTTTACCCTATGGGTACGACGATTTTGTAGAGTCTGGATAAAGCCAGTTCCCAGGAACAGACTCTCGATTCAATCTTCTTCCTTCCACCCGAGACCTATCACTCAGGTGGCATCGTACCAGTGCGCCCAGATGAACCTGAAACCCAATCATCGGAGCCGTTCTCAGCCGTCTTTCGGCTGGGAACGCTCAATCCACTTGACAGAAATGGACGCATTAGCCTGCCAATCCGCGCCCCAAAACGCTGGGCTTTAACCGGCTCGCCCCCCGCAATCTAATCAACCCTAAGCAATACCCTATATATAGACGCCATGCTGCTCCGGGCTTCTTGAACAATGGATTGAAACGACCCCGATGGAGCTTGGAGTCGTCTCAATCCTTATTGGTTCGACCCATCCCTTATAACGGCTATAATTTTCTCCATTTGGTAATCACTCAGCAGTGGCCAGTTCTTTCTCGAAATGTTCAAACCCCACTCCGGCTGACTGGGAAGGCCTTCGTAATCTCGTTCGACGAGTAAGCCGTTAGGCCGCTGCCAGTGCATCGAGGGAATCAGAAAAAGGTGAGAGTCTTCATTTTCAATGAAGACGGCTACAGCAGCAAAAAGGTTCGCTCTTGGCATAAACTTCGATTTCGGGAAGAAAATGTAGTTTAGACCCCGAATGGATTTGACTTGGATATCAAAATAGGTTTCGTGGTCTCTCTTCACAACGAAGTCAATCCCGCGATCATCAACTTCAGAGCTGTAAACATCCAGCCCGTGAGAGACAAGGGCAATCTTAACCAAGTACTCAGCGTATTTCCCTACCTGCAGGTGATTAAGGTGTTTCCAGGTTCTCATGGGTTGTCTCGGGTGTCTTTCATTTCTGTCCACTTGAGGCGTAAGCTTCGGCGATAACCTGCGTCAAGATCTCTTTGTGTTTGTCCACGTCTCCCGGCTGAAGCCGGATGCGGTAGTAGCCCCATCGGCCATCGTAGTCCATGACATCAAGACCAGCAGCCTCAAGATGCTCTTGCGTTTCGGGAGAGCTCTTGAGACGGGTCTCAAAGCGAAGAAAGCCCTTCTTGGGGCGAAACACAATAAAGTTACACGGCTGCCCGTTCTTGGCAAGCCCGATGTAGAATTTGTTGTACTTTAGTTCGAGGGATGGGTCGTGGATTTTGGCAATCTCAAGGAGTTGATCAGCCATTGCCACGGTTTTCTTGGAACCTCGTGACTCCCAATAGGCGCGATCTGTAGGCTCCTGCGCCTCCTCATCCTCGTCCACTAGTCCCAAGGGGCGTTGATCGAGGACAGTAGTAAACATAAGCCCGACCTGTTTGCCCGACCGCAGGGCACGCATCTGGATTGCTATCAACGGAATCGCACCGTTGAACAGGCTGATGACATTGAGAAAGCGACTGGTGATATCTTCGGCAACGATAACGGCCACGTGGTCATACTGCGGGTATCGTTTCCGCTCAATATCCCAGTATTCGATAGTGCGGATGATGTGGCTTTCGTCTGTTCCTCCCAGTTGGATTTCCACTTCGAACCGCCGGCTTGCCTCAGCATCTTGTAGCAACAAATCGAGTCGCCCAGCCCTGGGTTGAATTCGTTCTCTGTCTTTAAGAACGATGTCACCCAGCCCAAGAATCGTTGGGTCTTCTGCAATCCTATCTTGAACCCAAAGCTCGTTCAGCTCTGGATGATTACGAATCGAAACTGTCTCGAATTTCGTGTATTCCATTGCTCCTCTCCTTTGGGTCGAACGGGAGCGGCGGATAACCCGCCTGGACCGGATTGCTCAAGCGAAGCTTGAGTGCAGGCCGGGACAGGTCGGGTTGATTCGCATTGATAGGCCGCCGGAGGCGGACTGTCAGTGCGAATCCTTTAGCCGCCGCTCCCGATAAGCCGCCGAAGGCGGCTTATCATTCTGGTTGGGTGGAAACGTTTCCTCGATATCACCCCTATATTTGGATGAGTGGTCCGTGTTTAATGGTAACAGGCAATGGAACATGGAGAAAAGATACCTCTTGTTTCCGTGTTCACAGCATATGCGGAAGAAACATGGAAAGCAAGGAAGAACTCCATGGTGAACCTGTTCTCAAATAGATCATAATAGCGAGTACGTCAGTCGTGATGTCCTCATCCGAGTCGATCCCTTACACCTCGACCGCGCCCTGCAACGTTGGAACGGAGCCTACGGCAGACAAAATCAGAGTCCGGCAATCGACGCTGAGACAATGAAAAGTTGCGAGTTCCGGGTTGCGAGTTCATAGATCCCCTTGGTCCTTTTCATGTGTCTTCGGGTGTCCCCAAGGGCCATGAGCGACTGCCCTTAAGGGAGAACAAATTTAGTGATAAACAACCTGTGATCGGGAGGACTTCTCTGATATGATGACATGCTGGATTGACCGGCGTGTTCGGGCAAGCAACGTTCCCGGGACTGAGGGCAATGGATCGGGAGGTCAGCCATGCTGTCGGAAAAACCTGAAAAAGCCAGGATCCTGCAGAAGATCGCCCAGGGGGAAGGTCTCCCGTCTGCATCACCCATCGTCATTCGCCTGCTCGAACTGGCAGCCAATGAGCGCTCATCGAGTGGTGATCTGGCAGCCGTGATCGAACAGGACCCGGGCTTGACCACGCGCCTTCTCAAAGTTGCCAACTCTGCCTTGTTCACCGGTCGACGAAAGGCCGCATCCGTGGCCCAGGCCATTCTCCTGGTGGGGCATACCCGCCTGCGCGTCATGGCCCTGTCCCTCTCCCTGCGGGATTCCTTCCCTTTCGGCAAGGCTCATAGTCTGGATTACGAATACTTTTGGAAAGCTTCGCTCTATCGGGCCTTGATCGCCCAGGATCTCTATCAGCAGTTACCGGAGCCCACAACGGCTCCCTCCGATGAAGTCTTCACGGCTGGCCTGCTTCAGGAAATTGGGATGTTGATGCTCTACCAGGTCTGCCCGGCGCCATTACAGGCCTCCTTTCCGGCAGGTTCCCTGCCCCTGGAAGACATATTGGCGTGGGAAGAGCAGACCATGGACATCAACCACCGTCAGGTCGGCCACTACGTGCTGAGGCGCTGGGGCTTCCCGGAAACCATTACCGAATGCCAGAAACACTACGGTCCCGGCGCTCTGCTCGATGACCGGCCGGCGCTGGCTCGGGTCCTTGAATTCGCGCGCCTGGCAACCCAGGTGTTCTTCAACGAGCAGCAACGGTTCGAGATCCTCCGCGAACAGGCCCCCCTGTTAAACCTCCAGTACGACCAGATTACCGAGACCCTTTGCACCTCCTTTGCCCAGGTCGCAGACCTTGCCCGGCACTTTCAACTCAAGGTGGACGCCACCCAGGACATGGTGGAGGTCATCGAAAAGGCCAATCGCACCCTGGTTGAGATGAATCACTCGCTTCAAGCCAATCTCGCGAAAGCCATGGAACTCCTTGCCGAAAGCACCCGCGAGGGAAAGAAAGAGCTCACCCGGAGCATTCAGGCCAAACAGAAGACGGTCGGTAATGTACTCGACGCGGTTGCCCACGAAATCAGAAACCCGCTGATGGCCATCGGCGGGTTTGCGCACCGCCTTGCCCGTGAGACCCGGGACTGCAGCCAGTCCTCACGCTACCTCAGCATCATCATTCAGGAGGCGGAGCGACTCCAGCAGGTCTTGCACGAGGTTTCCTCCTTTTCTCACGGGTTCACGCCCAATTCGGGGGTGGGAAACCTGACCGTAACCCTCGAAGAAGCCATTCGTGACGTGGAGGGTTCACCCGAATTTGCCAACGTTACGGTCCTCCGGCACTTCCCACCGGCGGCGCGCATTTTCGTGCGGTTCGATCCCGTGGCGATGAAGGAGGCTCTGCAGCACACCCTGAAGACGGTTGTCCAGTTCGCGAGCGCTCCTCAGAACAAGACCGAAATCGTGATCAGAATCCGGGAAACCCCTCGCCGGGATTTTGTGCTGATCGATTACTGGGCCGGACCGGAAGTCCTTCGGGACGCTTCGCTCCAAACCTTCCTGGATGCCGATTTTTCCTCCCGAACCCTGGGTAAGGGATGGGATTTCCTGCAAGCCTGGAAGATCGTGGAATCCCACGGCGGCCACCTCGAGTTCGAAGCCGCGCCGGATGGGAATCATCTGATCGTTTTTCTGCCCTTTTGAAAGAATGTCGGGAGACTTGTCGGTCGTCTGCCGCAAAAATGGCGGCAGACCTTGAGGTGAAGCTTTCTGGGAGGAAATGAGTACGATGAATCGTTGGCAACGCCGCTGGCCGGTAGTGGTGGTCTTTTGTCTTATGTTCTGGGGTTGTTCAGGAAATCAGGGGCTCCGCCACCGTCCTGCCAGCCCGCCGCCGGCGCAAACTGGCAGTATCCGGCCACCCCTGCCCGAGATTTCTGACTGGGGCTGGCGCGAACGGCTGGTTACCGAGGACGAGCTGAACCAGTTGGAGCTGGCGGACCCGAACCTCAACCCGTCCGCGACCCACCGGATCCTGGCGCGGCTTAACGGCAAAGCTGACTACTACATCTATGAAGACATCAGAAAGAGCAGGCCGCTGCGCGTCCCCAACGACTTCCGGGCCTATTCCGGGTGGACCCCGCTGCCCCGGCAGACGGACCACCTCGCGCACCTTTCCAAAGCCATTCTGGTGGTAAAAGACTTTCCCTTTATCGGCTGGTACGAGCACGGGAAGCTGGCGGGCGATTCTCTGGTGAGTCTGGGAAGACCGGGAGAGGAAACCGAGGCAGGGGTTTACCAGATCCTCGACAAAGCGGCCGACAAGTACTCTCTCAGTTACCGGAACGACTTCGGAGAACCGGCGTGGATGCCATGGGCCATGCGGATTTATGGTACAGTCTGGATCCACGCGGGCGATATCGCCGGCCCTTACTGCTCGCATGGCTGTGTCATGCTCCCCATGGATCCTGCCGAACATCTGTTTCACTGGAGCGATGACAAGACGGTTGTGGTCATCGTCGACTCCCTGGCTCACCTCAACCAGCCGCCAAAGGTGAAGGTCAAATCAGCAAGAAAATAACCTCGCTCATTCCCGACGGAGGCAACTCCCATGCTCAAAAAGATCGATCCCACCGGGACGCAAAGCTGGCAGAGACTTGTCGACCACTATCAAGAGATGAAGCCCATCTCGATGAAAACCCTCTTCCACCGGGATCCGGCGAGATTCGAACAATTCAGCATTCGCTTCGGCGATATCCTGGTGGATTTTTCCAAGAACCGTATGGTGTCGGAAACCCTGAACCTGCTGATCGACCTGGCCGAGGAAGTCGATCTCGGCGATGCCATCCGGAAGCTGTTCGCCGGCGATCCTATCAATGAAACCGAAGGGCGGGCGGTCTTTCACGTCGCCCTGCGGAACTTCGGAAGGCAGCCGATGCTCGTGGCCGGGACCGATGTCATGCCCGGCGTGGAGGCCGTCAGGAAGAAGATGGCGGTGTTTTCCGGCAGGATCATCACCGGTGACTGGCGGGGGTTCACCGGCCGACGCATCACCGATATCGTTAACATCGGCATCGGCGGCTCGGACCTCGGGCCGATGATGGTCACCGAATGCCTGCGACCCTACGCCAAACCCGGAATCACCGTCCATTTCGTGTCCAATGTGGATGGCACGCACCTGGTCGAAACCCTCAAGCGGCTCGATCCCGAAACCGCACTCTTCCTGATTGCTTCCAAGACCTTCACCACCCAGGAAACCATGGCCAACGCATTTTCGGCGCGCCGCTGGTTCCTGGTGAGCGCCAAAGATCCGGACCACATCAGCCGCCATTTCGCAGCCATTTCCACCAATGCCGAAAAGGTTCAAGCATTCGGGATCGACCGGGAAAACATGTTCGTCTTCTGGGACTGGGTGGGCGGGCGCTATTCCCTGTGGTCGGCCATCGGCCTGTCCATTGCCTGTTCCATCGGTTACGAGAATTTTGAGGAACTGCTGCGGGGAGCTCACGCCATGGACCTGCATTTTCGGGACACGCCCTTTCGGCAAAACCTCCCCGTCATCCTCGGGCTGCTGGGAATCTGGTACAATAACTTCTTCGGCGCCCAGACCGAAGCCATCCTGCCCTATGACCAGTACCTGCATCGCTTTCCGGCTTATTTCCAGCAGGGCAACATGGAGAGCAACGGGAAGTCCGTCGACCGTCAGGGGAATCCGGTAACCTACGAAACCGGGCCCATCATCTGGGGAGAACCCGGCACGAACGGCCAACACGCTTTCTACCAGCTCATCCATCAGGGAACCAAGCTGATCCCGGCGGATTTCCTGGCCCCGGCCATCAGCCACAATCCCTTGGGCGACCATCATTCGATCCTCCTCTCCAACTTCTTTGCCCAAACCGAAGCGCTCATGAACGGCAAGACCCGGGAGGAAGTCGTCGAGGAACTTCAGCGGGAAGGAAAGACGGCAGACGAGATCGAACGTCTCTGCCCTTACCGGGTTTTTGAAGGCAATAAACCGACGAATTCCATCCTCTTCCGCAAACTGACGCCCCGCGTGCTGGGGAGTCTCATCGCCATGTATGAACACAAGATTTTTGTCCAGGGAGTGATCTGGAATATCTTCAGCTTCGATCAGTGGGGCGTTGAACTGGGCAAGCAGCTGGCCCGGAAGATCCTGCCCGAACTGGCCGACGAACAGCCGGTGGCGTCCCACGATGCTTCCACCAACGGCCTGATCAACGCCTTCAAGGCCTTCAGAAATTCCTGAACCAGCCGGAGGAACGGGACCATGAGCGGTGATGGTCCCTCCGTGGCAGGCGACTCTCAGAAATAGGACTGCAAGGTCCCGCGGCGGCGGATATCGAGCGTGGCGCAGTGGAAGGAACCCCCAAACGGGCCATAGTTGGCGAAGGCACAGGTGATGGGCTCGAAACCCCAGTCTTTGAGCACCTTGATGAGGGAGACCTGGGATTTGTCAACAATCACCCGCTTTTCATCGAGCATGAGGACATTGATGCTCGCCCACGGGCTGCAGGCCGAAATCTTCGTCATGATGCCGTCAACCGGGTCGGGATGGGGAGCGATCAGCACATCCCAGGACTTCAGGATCGCCGGGAGGCGGGTCACGTCGATGTACTCGGGATTGACCAGCAGCTTGCCGGGCGCCAGGGGCAGCAGGCTGGAATCAATGTGCATGGGCTGGCGGCAGCGGCTTTCGATCTCGTGGATGCGGTAGGTGCCTCCGAGGTGCCGGCGCAGCCATTCAATCCCCATGGCGTTGGTGACATTACTCCTGGTTACCAGGAGATCCTTCCCGCAACGCACAAAGTCCGCGGCATCAAAGACCGGTTCAAATTCATTGATCACGTATCGGAGCGGTTCCCCACTTTCAGGCAGCCGAAAGTTGTCAGCGAACAGCTCGTCGCTCAACTGCGGCCGGGGAGCGGCAGTCCAGCGGGCGCCTTTCAGGAAATATTCTTTGAACAGCCGTCGGAAGGCATAGGGTTCAAAATACCGCGACCGCCAGCAGGTGGGGGTTTCAATGATTTCGCTGCCGATGACCAGAAAAACGTCTCGGGGGCACGCCACACAGAACCCCCGGGAGGACCAGTCCGGGGTCTTGAAACGGGCATGGAAATCCATGGGATCAGGCCGCCGGACCGTTACCCCTTCGGCTTCGAGAATGTGAATGAAGTCCTCGAGCTCTTTCTGAGCGCGTCTGGTCATCCACCGGGGGAAGCGGCTTCCGGCCGCCAGCCGATAGAGCCTGGCCGTAAACGGCGGGACATTGAAGGTTACCGTCACGTGGTTGGAAGGGATATTCGCGCCATCCAGGCTTCCGACGATGACTTCTTCCAGGGGATCCCACTCGTTGTGGGAATTAACCGGACACACGGTCTGCGACTCGCTCATGCTCTCCCTCGCAGTCGATTTGCCGGGTTCATGGAGTCAATTCTGAGATCCTTCGCCGAAGCTGATGATGATGACCCCAACGACAATGAGTACGGTACCGATCCAGCGCGTGGGAGTGACATCCTCATGCAGCCAGCGACTGGCCATGATCGCGACAAAAAGATAGCTCAACGCGGTAAAGGGCATCACGTAGCTGATATCCGCCCAGGACAGGGTTAGCAGGTACATCCCGAAAAAGACCGCCGATAGAAAAACCCCGCCCCAGACAAAAGGATTCGCACCGGCGGCCAGCACCATTCGAAACCCCTCGTGCCCTTCCTTTCCCACCTGCTTCATCCCGGCACTCAGCAGGATCTCGCCAATCGCCACCAGCAACGTGGCAACGAGCACCACTACCACCACTTTTGTCATAATCACTCGCTTTCCGTGGGATGTACTCAACCAGGCTCTCCTTGACAACGGCACCGAAGGCCTCACATCTGCTGCCTCAAGTCCGCAACCCGGAAGATCAAAGCCTTTTCAGCTGTCTCTAAAACGGCCGACCTTCAAGAAAACAGCACTACTTCTATCAGGCGCCAACCGCCCTTGTCAATCAACGCGCTGGTTCCCGGGCTCCAACGTGGAAACTGGCAAAGCATCATGTGATCGTCTCCCGGCGGACTACTCAAGGGATTCAGCGTAGAGTTCGATCACATGTTTGACCCGGATGTGATCACCCGCCTGGGAAAGCATGTCTGAAATCTGAAGCATGCAGGCGGGACAGGTGGTCGCGAGAACCTGGCAGCCCGACCGCACGATGCTGTCACGCTTCCGCCGGCCGATGGCGGCGGAAAGGTCGTAGTGCTGCAGGTTGAAACTCCCCCCGGAACCACAGCAGCGGTCCGCCTCGACCATCTCTTTAAAACGATATCCGGGGCTCGCCTGCAGGAGGGCACGCGGCTGCACGGCCACTCCCAGTGACTTTTTCAGATGACACGGATCGTGATAGGTGACCACCACCGTTTCCTCCCGGTCCGGGTCTGCCACCCGCCCGGCACCTCCCTGATCAACCAGAAACTGGCTCACTTCCATGGTCTTCCGAGCGATTGCCGCCACTTGTTGGCTCTGGTCCAGGGGCAGAGCCCCGGCCATGAGCGGCCAGAGCTTCTTGATGGTGGCAGTACAGGTGGCGCAGGCCGTGATCAGAAAGTCGAACGGCTGAGCGCTGAATCTGTCAAGGTTGTAATGCAGCAATCGATTGAAGGTGGTGATATCCCCGTCGGCAAGCGCTGGAATACCGCAACAGGCAAAGTCTTCCGGCAGATAAACCCCAACCCCGTGATGAGCCATGGTCTGCATAACGGCTTGACCGACGTGAGGGAACACCTTATCGATCACGCACCCGACAAAGAAGGCAACGTTCAACCCGGAAGCGCCCGAGCCACAGGTCACCGGGTATCCCAACTGATGAAAGGGGACGGCGGCGAGGGCCTTGAAATGGCGTTCCTTCAGGGGCGACAGGAGCCGCCCGCAGGAGGTTCCCAGGAGGTCGTCAGCCGGTTTCACGAAGATCCCCTGAACTCGTGCCCCCCATTCCAGGAGGCTGTCGAAGAATTTGGGATGCGCCAGGAGGCCGCGGAAAATGACCTTCTTTGCGGGATGAAGCCCTCTGTAGCCAGTGAGGATGGCACGCGCCTTGAGGAACACCTCCAGCACCTTGACGCCGCTCGGACAATTGGCGGCACAGGCGCCGCAGAGCAGGCAACGCCGGAGGCGCTCGTCGACCCCCTGGGGATCTTTGAACAGCTCCCGGCCCAGGCCGTCGAGGAGGGCCAGCTTGCCGCGGGCAACATCGGCTTCGCGCCCCGTCTCGGCATAGATCGGGCAGACCGCCTGGCACATCCCGCAGCGCATGCAGACAACGAGCTGTTCCTCCAGTTCCCTGATCAGCCCCGCCAGCCGCTTCATATCGTGCATCGCTATTCTCCTGTGATCTTGCCGGGATTGAGAATATTCTTGGGATCCAGGGCCGCTTTGATTGGTCGGGAATAGAGGATAGTGGCCCTTAACGCTCTTCCCTTGCTCCACCTCATCTATTATCTATACTTTTGCTGGCGTGTTGACAAATTTCGTGGAATCCTCTTCCCAATGCCGGGAGACCAGATCGATGACAGGTGACACCCGAGTGGCAACGATGAAGGAACGGGCAACGGCGGTCCAGACGATCGTTGCTGACGTGCACAGCCTGACCGAAGCCTTTCGCTATGCGGTCGAACTGACCGGAAACCAGGGAGGGACCGCCATCGCAGCGCCGGGCCTGGGAGCAGGCGAACAGTCACAACTGGCGGCAGTGTGCCGCGAACACGGGGTTGCCCTTCTGACGGAAAACCTCCGGCAACAGCCCGGCGGGTTCCATACCGCCGTCACCCTTGGCGGCTGGGGAATTGCGGAAACGGCCACCCTGGTGCTCGATTCATCGTCGGAAGACCTGCGCCTTGCAACCATGCTGAGTGAAACCCATGTGGCCGTGCTGCCAGTCTCCTGCATCAGGACCGATGCCATGGAGCTGGAATCAGAGTTGTGCGAAAGGATGAACGACGCCCCCCGCTATCTTGCCTTCATCAGCGGTGCCAGCCGTACCGCCGACATCGAACGGGTGCTCACCATCGGCGTCCATGGGCCTCAGGAATTCCACCTGTTGCTACTGGTGCAGGAGCAGCCATCATGATCTCAACCCCGAGCGACCTCAAGACCTACCGGAAGGATCTGAAACGGGCGCTGCAGAATCAGTTTCTGGGCAATACCCTGGATCATTTCGCCACCGCCTATCGCGCGTCCCGGACCAAAGCCTTCGAAGGCCTTGATCTCACTACCCTCACCGCCGAAATCGCCCGGGACAAGGATGCGGCCATCCCCTACCTGGAGGAGCTCTTCACCGCCTTCAAGGGGCGCGCCGAAGCCGCCGGGGCCACTGTTCATGTGGCTCGCACCGCCCATGAAGCCAACACGATCATCGCCGAACTGGCCCGCACCAGGGGAGTCAGGAAGATCGTCAAGGGCAAATCCATGACCGCCGAAGAAACCTTCCTCAACGATCATCTGGAAAAGGAAGGCTTTCTCGTGACGGAAACCGATCTCGGCGAATGGATCATCCAGCTCCGGCGCGAAGGCCCTTCCCATATGGTCATGCCCGCCATCCATCTCTCCCGCAGGGAGGTTGCGGAACTCTTCACAACGGTAACCGGGCAGGTCCAGGACCCGGACGACATCAACGGTATGGTCAAAGTGGCGCGGAGGAAGCTGCGGCGGGCTTTCCTCGAGGCGGATATGGGCATCACCGGGGCCAATTTTGCCATCGCCGAGACCGGCACCATCGGGCTCGTCACCAACGAAGGCAACGGCCGCCTGGTAACCACGCTGCCACGGGTTCATGTGGCCCTGATCGGTTATGACAAGCTGGTACCGAATCTCAAAAGCGCCCTGCGAATCCTCCGGGCCCTGCCCCGCAGCGCCACCGGCCAGCTCATTTCGACCTACGTGACCTGGATCACCGGCCCCACCGAATGCCGGTCCGCTCCCAACGGTCGCAAAGAGCTGCATCTGGTCTTCCTCGATAACGGGCGCCTGGCGCTGGCCCGCGACCCCCTGTTCGCGGAAGCGCTCCGCTGCATCCGCTGCGGCTCCTGCGCCAATGTCTGTCCCATCTACCGCCTGGTCGGCGGGCACCATTATGGTCATGTCTACATCGGGGCCATCGGCCTCATCCTCACTCATTTCTATCACGGCCGCGACAACGCCCGGGCGATCGTCCGCAACTGCCTCAACTGCCAAGCCTGCAAAGCGGTCTGCCCTGCAGGCATCGATCTTCCCTACCTGATCAAGGGAGTCCATCGGGCTATTCTCGAGGCCGAGGGGCGACGGCCTGCCAGGAACCTGCTGCTGAAGAGGGTGCTCGGCAACCGCCGGCTCTTTCATTTCCTCCTCCGTCGGGCCTCCCTGGTGCAGAAACCCCTCGCCCGAGGCCAATACCTGCGTCATCTGCCGCTCTTTTTTACCAGCGAACACCGCTTCCGCAGCCTGCCCACGCTTGCCCCGACCCCCCTCCGGGACCTCTGGGACCGGCTTAATCCGCGGCTGGAAAACCCCCGCTACCGGGTGGCGCTGTTCGGCGGCTGCCTGGTGGATTTTGTCTATCCGGAACAGGCCCTGGCCCTGGTGCGTCTCCTCAGCGCCCACCAGATACAGCTGGAATATCCCATGGGCCAGACCTGCTGCGGGCTGCCGGCGATGATGATGGGGGAACACGAAACGGCACGGGCCGTGGCGCTGCAGAACCTCGACGCCCTCGTTCCGGCCAGGTATGATTACATCCTCACCCTGTGCGCTTCCTGCGGCTCGCATCTGAAGGAGAACATGCCGAGGCTTTGCACCGGAGCTGACAGTCCTGGAGTCAAGCTTCGGCAGTTCACCGACAAGGTGGTTGATTTTAGTTCCTTCATGGTGAATATACTGCGCGTTCGGGCCGAGATGTTTCGCCCGACTGGAACGAAGGTTGCCTATCATGCCCCCTGTCATCTCTGTCGCGGCCTGAAGGTGACCCGTGAACCTCGCGAACTGCTCGCCACGGCAGGAATGAACTACCTTCCCGCAGAGGATGAGGAAGTCTGTTGCGGCTTCGGGGGCTCCTACTCGATCGATTTTCCGGAGCTCTCCGCCGCCCTCCTGCAGCGCAAGCTGGCCAGGGCGGAAGCCACCGGCGCTGACTTCCTCGCCACCGACTGTCCGGGCTGTGTGCTTCAACTGCGCGGCGGCATGGACCGTAAGAGCGGCCGAAGAATCATGGTGAGACATCTCGTCGAGCTTTTGGAACCGTAGCTTTTTGCCAGGAACACTTTCAGGAGAACCGGAGCGATGCCCTTTAAGCCATACCCGAGACTGACCCCCGAAGAGGCCGTCACCAGCATTTTCGATGGGGCCACCGTAGCATTCAGCGGCTTTGGCAATGTCGGCGCCCCCAAGGCTATCCCCCGCGCCCTGGCCGCCAGGGCCCGCAAGCTCCACGGCCGGGGTGAGCCGTTCAAGATTCGCCTGCTCACCGGCGCCGGCGCCGGCGTCGATGTTGATGAGGCCCTGGCTCAGGCTCGGGCCATCTCCTGGCGAGCCCCCTACCAGAGTGCCGCAACGCTGCGGAAGCAAATCAACCGGCAGGAAGTCGAATATCTGGACCTGTTGCTCTCCCACGTCCCTCAGACCGTTTCTTCCGGCTTTCTCGGCAAGGTGGATCTGGCCGTGATCGAGGCAACCGAGATCACCCCCGACGGCCGCGTCTTCCTGACAACTTCGGTGGGCGCCTCGCCGACTTACCTCAAATGCGCAGACCGGGTGCTGATCGAAGTCAACCGTTACCACTCGAAACGTCTCCGTGAAATGACCGACATTTTCCTCCTCTCCTCACCACCCCACCGCAATCCTTTCCCCGCTCTCGAACCCATGACGAAATTCGGCTGGTCCTATGCGGTGGTGGACCCGAAGCGCGTGATCGGAGTCGTGGAAACGGACGAACCGGACTACCTGGATCCCATCTCCCCACCGGATGCCACCAGCGACCGGATCGCCGAGCACGTGGTCCGCTTTCTCTTCGACGAAATGCATGCCGGGCGCATTCCTGAAGCCTTTCTGCCGGTGCAGGTGGGGATCGGCAGCGTCGCCGACGGGGTTCTCGCCGCCCTCGGCAAGAATCCCTACATTCCCCCCTTCAAAGTCTACAATCTGGTGATTCTCGATCCCATGATCGAACTCATGGAACAGGGCAAAGTAGTGGGAGCCAGCGCCACCAGCCTGTCGCTGTCGGCGGACGTGCTCAACCGGGTCTACCGTCACATGGATTTCTTCGTGCCGCGCATCGTCCTGCGTCCGCAGGAGATTTCAAATCATCCCGCCATCATCCGACGGCTGGGCGTGATCGCTCTGAATTCTGCGGTAGAGGTCGATATCTACGGCAATGCCAACGCATCCCACCTTTTCGGGACCGATATCGTAAACGGGGTTGGGGGCAGCAGCGAATTCACCCGCAACAGCTTCCTGCCCATCATCATGTGCCCTTCCATTGCCAAGGGCGGCAGGATCTCCGGCGTGGTTCCCATGTGCCCGCATATCGACAGTAATGAACATTCGGTCCAGGTGATCGTGACCGAGCAGGGACTGGCCGACCTGCGCGGACTCGGCCCCAGGCAGAGAGCGACGGCGATCATCGAGCATTGTGCCCACCCAGCCTACCGGGACTACCTGCGAAGCTATCTGGAAGGATCGAGGGTCGGTCATATCCGCCATAACCTCAAAGAGTGCTACCGCCTGCACCGCAATTACCTCGAGTACGGTGCGATGCTGCCGGAACTCGATCTTGCCGGGATCAGCGCCGCTTGAAACAGCGCTGGTGAGGCTCAGGAGGAATATCTATATGTCAACCGTTGGCGTTTTTCCCGATCTGACTCCCGAAGCAGCGGCAGCCCGCATTCTCCATGGTGCGACCGTGGCCTTCAGCGGCTTCACCAATTCCGGCGCCGCCAAGCTCATTCCCCGGGCCATTGCCGCCCGCGCCAGAGACCTGCACAAATGGGGCGAACCGTATAAGATCCGGGTGTTGACGGGAGCCTCGAGCAGCGAAAGCATCGACGAACCTCTGGCGGCCGCCGACGCCATCGCCTGGCGCGCGCCCTACCAGAGCGCTCCGAGTCTGCGCCGCCAGATCAATAACGAAGAAGTCGACTATGTCGACATGCACCTCTCACAGCTCTCCCAGACCATGTTGTCGGGTTTTCACGGCAAACTCAACTTCGCGGTGGTGGAAGCCACGGAAGTCACCCCCGACGGCCGGGTTTATCTCACCACCTCGGTGGGGGCGACCCCGGCGTATCTCAAATATGCCGACTACGTTCTCATCGAAATCAACCACTTTCATTCCAAGCGATTGCGGGAAATGGCGGACATTCTCATCCTTCCTCCTCCCCCCCACCGCGTTCCCGTGCCCCTTCACGACCCCCTGACCAAAGTCGGAATGCCCTACGCCGTGGTAGATCCCCGCCGAATCATCGGCATCATTGAAAACAATGAACCCGACCGCATCCAGCCCTTCACTCCGGGTGACTGGCGCAGTCGCAAAATCGCCGACCATGTCCTGAACTTCCTCCTGGGCGAGATGTGGGCTAAGCGCATCCCCAAAGAATTCCTGCCGCTCCAGTCCGGAGTCGGGAACGTCGGCAACGCCGTGATGGCGGTCCTGGGAGAAACCCCCGATATTCCGCCTTTCACCATGTATACCGAGGTGTTTCAGGATTCCCTGGTCGATCTGATGGAACGCGGAAAACTGATGGCCGCCAGCACCACCAGCCTTACCCTTACCCCGGACGCTCTCCAACAGGTCTACGGCAACATGGATTTCTTTGCCCCCCGGATCGTCCTGCGCCCGCAGGAAATTTCCAACCACCCCGGGGTCATGCTTCGTCTCGGTGTCATCGCCATGAACACCGCCCTCGAGGTTGACATTTACGGCAACGTCAACTCTTCCCATGTCTTCGGCACCGATGTCATGAACGGGGTCGGCGGCAGTGGCGAATTCACCCGCAACGCGTATCTCTCCATCTACATGTGCCCGTCCATCGCCAAGGGCGGAAAAATTTCCTCCATTGTGCCCATGTGCCCGCACATCGACAACAATGAGCACTCGGTGCAGGTGGTCGTTACCGAACAGGGTCTCGCCGATTTGCGCGGCCTGGGTCCCATGCAGCGCGCCAACGCCATCATCGAAAACTGCGCTCACCCCGCCTATCGGGATTACCTCCACCGCTATCTCGAAAAGGCGCGGGTCGGCCATATCCGCCACGACCTCGAAACCTGCTACGAACTGCACCTCAACCTGATGGAACACGGCACCATGCTTCCGGATCTCGACCTCGGCAACGGGTTTGAATGACGATCCCGCGGCTTGAAAGACTGTGATCCACGAAGACACACGAAGCGATTCGGAGCTTTCCTGACCGGTCGCGCCGCATTCTCACCGGCGAATCAGCCTGATGCAACCAGCCCGTCCTGTTCTTTGCAGGACTTCGTGGGTCTTCGTGGAGGTCGAACAGGTTTTTTCGGGACCGCCCTTACCCGGCGATGAGGACGCCCTGGGAGTGGCGTCCGTCGACCTTGAGCGTCAGTGGGCGATCGAAGGAGACCCGAGCCACAAACGGGGTTTCGTCGGCTGGCTGGAGCGAGTTGAGCCACCGCCAGTCGATGCGGTCACCCTGGTTCTCATTCACGGTGAGATAATTGATCCCCAGGGAAATGAGATTATGGAAGAAATGCGAACCCTGGGAAGGCTCTGCTGGTAGCTTGGGATGAACCGTCTCGATGATGGCAGCCACCCCGCAAATGTCGGCCCAGGTTACCGGAATGCCCAGCCAGCGGTCGGCAGAACCCCAGCGGCCCGGTCCGATGAGGACATACTTTCTGCGCTCTTTCAGCAAGCGCCCATTCAACTGACTGATCTGCCAGGCGATTACGGGCGTCTGGGCGGGATCGAAGGCCTCCGGCTTGACGAAGAGCAGGTCGCTGATGCCCCGTTCGAGGCGGTTGCCGAGCGCATGCCGGGAGACGCAAACGGCGTGCGCCAGTTCCTCGGGCGTGATGCGGACGTGCGCCATTTCTTCCCGCGCACTCATGGGCCGGAGCTGCAGGATGGCGAAGCGGGGGCGGCCTGTCCCTTCGAAGTCCAGATCGACGCAAAACTCCAGTTCCACCGGACACCCCATTCCCTCCCGACCAATTTCGAGCACCTCGGCGAGCACTTCGGCCAGGGGGAACGACCCGTATCGGAGCACCAGGGCAAAGGTGACCACGGGGTAGCCGGGAAGATTGCCGGAATCCCGCAGCGACTGATCTTCCGGGACATAAGTGCTGGTCAGGGCCCGGACTGGCGGTTCGCCGAGGGCTTCACTGATTTCCCGTTTGACGAGGGTTACGGCATCGTTCGTGCTCAGATTGCACACCGGTTCGTCGAGCTTGAGGGCGTAGAAGAACCGCTGTGAATTCTTGAGGGTGTCCGCGACCGTGGCACACTGGGGCAAAAGCTCCGGATAGCGGGGCGCGAAGCGGAGGGCTTTTTCTCCATCCACCACCGCTTTCCCCAGGCCGAGCGCGATGGTGGCGATCCCGTCTTCCGGTTTCAGCCGGGCAAAGGGATAGTAGTTATGAGACTGGGCGACCCCGGCAATGGCCGGGTAGAACGTATTGCCGGATTTCCGGCCCACCAACTGCTGGACGATCACCGCCATCTGCTCCTCCTCCGTGCGCTGTCCCACCCGCATCGAGAAGGCTTTAGGACCCTCGTAGTAGGTCGAGGCATAGACCATCTTGACGGCATTGATCAGGAGCTCGAGCCGGCAGTCGAGGTCGGGGTGGTCGTTGGCCAGCATGTAGGTGCTGTAGAGACCGGCGTAGGCCCGGAACTGGGCATCCTCCAGGAGGCTGGACGAGCGCACCGCCAGAGGGTAGTGGCAATGCGACAGGAATCCCGCCAGCTGATTCTTGAACGATTCCGGAAAGGTCGCCGCCATGAAGCGTTCAGCGACAACCTCGTTGGCCAGCTGTTCCCTGGCCAGCTCGGCAAGACCATTCTCCCGGACGAAGGTTTCGAAAACTTCGGTGGTGATCACCAGGGTCTGCGGCACAAAGATAGCCACCGTCTCGAACCGCGTTTGCAGCTCGCGGTGGCGGCAC
>Ga0255341_1001916_pt1 | contig 27891 bp, 25 predicted proteins | sample wastewater_treat_8_FD_192418 | JGI IMG/M metagenome (GOLD analysis project Ga0255341, IMG submission 192418) | Wastewater microbial communities from Lulu Island WWTP, Vancouver, Canada - plant12 | ecosystem: Engineered > WWTP > Wastewater > Unclassified | place: Canada: Vancouver, British...
TAGATTGCATTAATATGATAGAACGCTGAGCAAAGAATTGAGGGTCCAGAGCGATGGATTCTACCATAGGAATATCTTTACTAAGGATATAGAGAGTTTGATTAACATTATATCCAGTAATATTTCCACTGTTATCATATACGGGAGAACTTGTAGGAGGTTGGATATCAATATCTTTTTCAGCGATACCTTTTGCAAGCAGTAAATTTTTGAATTCGTTCACATCCTTATTGAGTGTGGTATACGCATTCATCAGTCCCCCCAAATCGGAGTTCTTTTGCATAGCAAGAGTCCATTTAACCATATCACTTTCAAAGGTCTTGCTGGCATAACCCACAACATGTAGAGAAGAAGATTGTCTGCTTTGCTGGAAGAAATAACCAAAAACTGCCATACCTAAGATAAAGCAGACACCAGCAATAATCCATCCTCTTTGAGGGGACTTATGTTTTCCAGCAATTTCCCAGATAATCATTAACACGACTACTATTAGTGCTATCCATAAGGGATTAAAGCTCATTTTATCCTCCTGAGCGAAATTTATTTAATAAAATAGGGAGCAAATTTATCTCGGGCATCAATTTTCACCATCCTTCTTTTCCCATCAAAAGAGAAGTGCAAATTCAGATTTTGTATGCTTTCAGGCAGAAGTTTAGTTGCCAATTCGGGCCATTCAATAAGAATGATGCCTTTATCTATAAAATCGGTTATTCCTAAATCCCAGAATTCCTGTTCATTTTTCAGGCGATAAAGATCAAGATGATACACGGGAAATTTAGCACCTTGATATTGATTTAATAAAATAAAAGAAGGGCTGGTAACAAAATCAGGAACTCCTAAAGCTTTTGCTAAGGCAGCGGCAAAGAATGTTTTACCTGAACCAAGATTTCCATAAAGGCAGATTAGGTCTCCTGCATCCAATAGAGGTGCCAGAAATTCAGCTAATTTAAAAGTATCCTGCTTGCTTTTTAGTTCCAGTTCATCTGGCATTTGCATAGTTTCATAACCTTACCTACAAGTAAAGAATTATAAAAGCAAAAGTCCCAAAAGTTGCAAGCACAATGTGATTGCTTCTTGCATCTTTCGGGACGATATACATATTGCACAATCCTAAATTCAATTAAAAGAACTTTGCTTGTTATGTCAATTAAATTTTAAGATGTTTAGGACGGCAAGTAGCTATGGGCAATATCATTTCTTCCATAGAAACTCCACCGTGCTGAAAAGTGCCATTATATTGTTTTTGATATTGATGATAGGCATTGGGATAGACGAAGTAGTAGTCATCACGAGCAAAGATATAGTTATCCACAATGCTTTTACTTGGCAGTCCGAATTCGGAGGGTTTTTTCACAAAGATAGCATGTCGTTCATTGGCGTTGAGATTTTTACCTTCTTTATAACGAACTGTAACCGAGGTGTCCCTATCACCAATAACCTGAGTAGCGCGGTTTACTTTGATGGAGCCATGGTCTGTAGTAATTATACAGATAGCATTTTGTTTGGCAATAAGTTTAAGTGCTTCATAAAGGGAAGAATGCAAGAACCAGTGTTTAGTAAAGGCACGCAGACCTTCTTCATTGGGAATGGTTTCTTGCAATATCTGGTCACGAGAACGATGATGCGCCAAAAGGTCCAGGAAATTATATACCAGTACAATCAGGTTTTCTTTATTCCAGGTCTCAATTTTACGCAAAACGAAATTACCTTCTTCCATATTGAAGATTTTCACATATTTAGAAGATGGATTTAGATTGTATCCCAGTTCCGTGATATGTTCATCCAGGAGCTGATGTTCATTTCTATTACGAGAATTGTCCATTTCTTCAGTAGTATTCCAGTATTCAGGGAAATGTTTGGCTATATCAATAGGTAACATTCCGCTAAAAATAGCATTACGGCTGTAAGGAGTTGCAGTTGGCAGTATAGAATAATAAAGGTTCATTTCTTCATCAAAGAGTTCTTGAATATATGGTTGAATAGACAGGTACTGGTCTAAGCGCATACAATCTATGATAATGAAATATATCGGAATTTGCAGGTCAAAATGAGGTGCAATATATTGAGAAATAACATCAAAAGACATATTAGGTCTTTCATCAGAGCGGAGCCAGTTGCGATAGTTTCGTTCAATATAGGTAGTAAATTCGGTATTGCAATTACGTTTTTCCAGGAAATGGGTTTGACGTAAGCCATCATCATTGATATCATCTATCTGGATTTCCCATTGCGACATCTCTTGATAGATATTAGCCCATTCATCCCAATCTGGAGTATTAAAAAGGCGCTGATTGAGTTGGGCAATGAAACGGGTGTATTGTTCACCAATTTGATTAGCACGGATTTCATCAGCTTGAAATATCTTTTTAATCGCCATAATAATTTGATTAGGATTGATAGGTTTAATAAGGTAATCGGCGATTTGAGAGGCAATTGCCTTATCCATCAATCCTTCTTCTTCACTTTTAGTGACCATAATAATAGGAAGTGAAGGATTGATACGTTTTATTTCCTGCAGGGTGGTCAAACCATCTAAACCTGGCATCATTTCATCCAGAATCACCATATCATATTTATTTTCCAGCACTTTTTCAATAGCATCATTGCCATTATTACAGGTATCAACATCGTAGTTTCGTTCTTCTAAAAAGAAGACGAAAGATTTCAGAAGTTCTATTTCATCATCCACCCAGAGGATTTTGATTTGTTTATTGCGTTTCAAGTGGATTCCTCCTTTTTTAATTCAGATTCAAACTGGCGTTCTCTTTTCTGGACCACTTTTTTTATTTGTTCTGGGTCCATATCTTGAAAGTAAAGTGCCAGTTTATAGTCCAGCTCATTACGAGAGCAGTTAAAAATACTGGTCATTTTTTCCAGATACTGGTCAATAAAAATCTTTTTTTGGTCAATCTGCTCCTCTTTTTCACTTAATTTGAGTTCCTGGATATATTTACGAAGCTCATTGGTAGGTGTCTCTTGTGCTTTTTCCAGCCATTCATCTTTCACCTCCCAATCACCTTTATTAACCATAGGATAAATCATTTGCAAGCGATCAAAGCCTATTTCCTTGACAGTAGCTTCATCCACATCCATATTATCAATAAAGAGGTCAAAGATTTTGACTAATTTTCCTGCTAAGGAACCGCTGAGATTATACTCTGCTTCAACGAAATCCTTAAAATTATCATAACCCTTTTTACGGAATAGTTTACTGCGTTTAATTTCAGAAAGTAGTTGTCCTAAGTTAATAAAATTATCTTCCAGACTGTTTTTTAGATTAGCAATTGCCGCAAACTTCTCATCAGCGGTCATTGTCTCAACTTGTTTATTTTGATTACTCATCATTTGTTATCCTTTATTTCTTCATTTATTGGGAAATATACATTATTTTCATCCGGGAAAACTCCTTCACGCACCTCCGAACAATAATGGTTTAAGGCGTCAGCTATAACTTTATCCAGAGAGGCATAGGCTTTAACATACCTGGGAATTAAATCTGAATATCCGAGTAAATCATTGTTTACCAGCACCTGACCATCTACATATCTGCCTGCTCCTATACCGATAACGGGAATTTGTAGGGTTTTAGCTATATCTTTTCCTAAAGCTTCTGGAACTCCTTCTAATACGAGCATAAAAACACCCGTTTCTTCCAGTGCAACTGCCTGTTTCAACAATCGTTCATAAGCTTGAGGAGTTTTTCCTTGTACTTTATAACCACCAAATATACGAATGCTTTGTGGTGTCAAGCCAATATGTGCACATACGGGAATTTGACAATCCAGGATAGCAGAGATAGCTTCAAGTCTTGATTCAGAGCCTCCTTCCAGTTTAACTGCATTTGCACCGCCTTCCACCATCAATCTGGCAGCATTTATTTTAGTTTGTTCCAGATTAAGGTGATAACTCATATAAGGCATATCACCTATGATGAAAGCATTTGGAGCTCCTCTCCGTACAGCAGCTGTGTGACGAATCATATCATCCATAGTAACAGGAAGAGTGTTCTCATAGCCTAAAACTACCATTCCCAGACTATCACCAACCAGGATAAGGTCTATATCACTGTTTTGCACGCATCTTGCCATAGCATAGTCATAGGCAGTAATCATACATATTTTTTTGCCTTCAGATTTCATCTTTTTGAAGGTGTAAGTAGTATAGTTTTTACTAAGTGTTTCATCCATTGCTTTTTTAATCCTTTCTGTAGGTTAAGCCTTAATCTCTTTCATTAAGGCTATCTGCATCTCCTTCATATTCTGGTAATTCTTGCTCCTGTCTTCTGTCGTTGTCATCCTGGTAATCTCCAACATATTTTCCCTGATTGAAAGCCATATTATAGAAGATAGTTCCATTACTATACCAGCCTATATACCATCCATGAAATTTACCCTGACGATAATTGGTACTCAATTGAGGAGCACCATTGGGATACCATATATACATAGGACCATTTTGAATTCCTTTATAGAAAGTTACTACCCTGGCAAGTTTTCCATTTTCATATCGGTCATAAGCTATTCCTGTAAATGGTATTCCATCTTTTAAGTATAGACTGTCTTGTAGGGTCAACTCATTAAAAGGGGTAGCATTATCCGGTAGAACATAATTCTTCAGTAAGTTATATTCTTCACTGATATCCTGAGAAAAGAGTAAGCTCCAGCTAATACAAAAGAACAATAGAAGGAGCATCCTGTTAAAAGCTTCTCTCAATTTTATGGAATGATAGTATTTTCTTTTAATATTCATATTCTTATAGTGACCATAGCAATTTTAACTTCCTGGAAGTCAAGAAGGTTTATCTATAGATAAATTAAAGAAATTTCAGTGTATTGCAATATTTAGACAGATATCTTTTTTTGATTTTCAGGTAAACCTCTCTTTAGCTAAAAATGCACTTCTCCAGGTCCTTCAATATACTTTATTTCACCATCTGCATTCAAATCCCGACAGGGACCAGGTTCAATTTCACCACTATCAGAATAACCTCGCTTTTCCCAGAAACCAGGAAGGTAATATTCCATCAGCTCAATTTTAATCACTGATTTGGCTGATTTATAGCCCCAGAGATAAGGTATAAATGCTCTGACAGGACCACCATAATCTTCACTCAGGTATTCCTTATTAAAACTATGAGCTAATAATGATTTCTCTTTTAGAGCTATAGTGACAGGAATGGAAGTGTCATAAATTTCTCCTACGGACCAGAACCGGAGGTATTTACAGGAGGGTAACATTTTTACAATGTCCAAAATGGTAGATAGTTCTATTCCAGTCCAGAGTCCTTCTACAGACCAGCGAGTAACACTGGTTAATCTTCCTAATACTTCTTTTTGAGGTAGCCGAAGAAGTTGTTGCCAGGTAAATTGATGAGGATTAACACATTTTCCAGTAACATTAATCACCCATTTATCTCGTTCTAGCGAACCGGGATATCCTTCTGCCCAAAATATGGGAGTGTTCAATTCATCAAGAGTTTTCAAGATTGCTTCCTTTGAATTTTATATATCTTTAATAAATAGATTATCAATGATATCTGAAGGCAAGATGGAGGCAGTGGAACGTTTCTTTGCCAGCTTTTCAGCCGTTGCACCCAGGAGATAGGAAGCATTGATAGCTGCTTCAGAAATATTTAAACCCTGAGCCAGGAAAGAAGTTATAATTCCAGATAAGACATCACCGCTTCCACCTGTGGCTAAACCATCATTACCAGCGATATTAACCCAGGTTACTTCTGTGTTACAAAAGATACTGAAATGACTTTTGAGCAGAACTTGAGCTTGATATTTATCAACAAAAGCCTTTAGCTCTTGTAAACAATCAGCTTGTAAGTCACTTTTTTCAATTTTTGCCAGACGGGCAAATTCTCCCCAATGTGGTGTGATTAGAACATTAGGTTTGGCTATATACTGGTATAAATCAGGATTTTCCGCTAAAATATTCAGTCCATCCGCATCAATTACCAGAGGTAAATCCACATACTTAATGGTTATTTCCAGCAGTTTTCGGGCAAATTCATCTCTACCCAATCCGGGACCAATTAAAACAGCAGTAGCATTGGAAAGAATATCTTGTAAGGCTTGCTCATCGGGCAAATTATTTTCCGGATTCTCTGGTATTGGTTGATTCAGGGCTTCAGTTAGTTTAACTGAGTAGATAGACATCAATCTTTTGCGATAAAGAACGAAAGCATAGCCACAACCAGCTCTTAAAGCAGCCCTTGCTGCCATAATAGAAGCTCCAATGTATCCAGATATACCGCCAAAAATATAAACTTTGCCATAGTCATTTTTATGATAAGTAGATATCCGAATGGGAGGGAAGAAATCCTTATCGGTAAAGAGTCGCACATAATTATTTTCATCATCATAAAATAGGTCTGGAATACCAATATCAATGATATACAACTTTCCACATATTTCCCTGCCTAATCCAAGGATATGTCCTAACTTCAGATTGGCTATACACAGGGTGGTATCAACCCAGATTGCCATTTCCGTGTTTCCCGTATCAGCATTTAAGCCAGAAGGAATATCTAAGGCAACCTTAAACTCAGCAAAGGCACTGATATAAAAGAATAAATCCTTAAGCCAGGGTTCTAATTCTCCTTTAAATCCAATGCCAAAGATGGCATCTATTACCATACTATGCATAGAGACCATTTCTTTTAACCAATCCAATTGCTTTTCTGATTTTACTTTATGGACTTTTATTCCCAGTGAGTGACAGATAGAAAAATTTATCTTTGTTTCAGGGCTAAGTTTACCAAGCTGAATATTAACCAGGGTAACAGTATATCCATAATGATGTAGCCAGCGAGCAAGCACTGCTCCATCACCTCCATTATTTCCGTTTCCGCAAAGTATTAGAACACCATTTTCCATTTGAGCAGGAAATTCACGGACTAATAAATCAGCACAACCCTTGCCTGCAGTTTCCATAAGCATTCTTGAGGATAGATTACATTCTTTAATGGTCTTACTATCCAGTGCTCTCATTTGTTCTGTAGAGAGTAAATATTTCATTTTTTCTTCTCCTCTTGTTCGGCGATATTTAATCTGATTTCTATAGTTGTTCCTTCATTGATAGTGCTGGTGAGCACTTTAATCACGCCTTGATGATATTCTTCAATAATACGTTTTGCTAAACTTAATCCCAGACCCCAACCCCGAGTTTTAGTAGTTATTCCTGGTTCAAAGATTTTTTTCCATTGCGAGTGAGGAATGCCCTTACCTTCATCTCTAATATGAATAAAGACATATTTATTATTATGTGTTGCGGTGATAAAAATATTTCCACCTTTTTGGGACATAGCGTCAATACAATTTTTTATCAGATTCTCCATAGCCCAGGTGAAAAGTTCAGTATCCAGCATAACCTTTATTCCGGGGATTTTGGATATCAGATGAATGTCCATTTTTGATCCCAGATGTGGAAGCCTATCCTTAAAATAAGAAACTGTTTGCTGTAATATAGTATGTAATTCAGTAGGAACGAGCTTGGTTTGAGAGCCCACTTTACCGAAACGAGAGGCTATATTTTTTAGTTGATTTAAATCAGTAGTCATATAATCTAACATTTTACTCAATTCCGGGCTGGAAATTCCTTCTTCTGGAGCTTCTCTTAACAGGTCTATCCATCCCATAAGAGAAGTTATAGGAGTGCCAAATTGATGTGCGGTTTCCTTGGCTAATCCAATCCAGAGAGTGTCTTTTTCGGTTCTGTTCAGGAGGAACAATCCATAGCTGCTAAATCCGACAAATAATAAAGCCAGCGCAAGTTCCAGTAAGACGAGATATCTGATTCTAGGTAGATATTTAGGAGTAGTGAAATAGATATAACCTAATTGGTCGGAAGTATCACCTAAGTAAACTTCATACATATTCTTCATTGTCTTTTGAAGTTGTAATTTGTCCTCAGGTGCTATCTGTTCCCAGGTTTTATCCTCGGGAACTTCAACATTTCGCCAATATAATGGTTTTTTATCCCTGTCGGTTACCACTACTGAATAATCTATGTCCTTAAGAAATTCTTGTAGAGATAAGGGACGAGCAATATAGACATAGTTAACTACTTGGTTGCCCGACTTTAATTCTATGCGGTCCATAGATTTCATCTTATTTTGTAAAATCTGTTTGGACTGTTCAGAAAGGCTATCGTAGGTGCTATCTGGTGAAACTCCAACCTGATTCCAGAGCTGAGGCACTAGATCAATATCAGTAATAATAACTGGAATAGGATTTTTTTGGGGAAATTCAAATAGCATATAATTGCTGATAGCTTCCTGAAAATCCTCTCTATTCAAAGCCTCAAAGGTCTTGGAAGTAATTTCTGCCAACATCAAGGCATATTTTTCAGATTGACGCAAGTAGTTTTCAGTATAGGCAATATATTTAGCAAAGATACGAGGAACATATTCTTGCTCTCTTTTAGCATTACGAATTAGAATCTGGCTATAGATAGCAATAGCAACGAAGAGAACCAGAGTGCTAAAGATTAAATATAAACGCAGATACTGGAAATTATTCCTCTTTCTTGGAGAGTTCCCAGAAAGAGTCGAGTTCTTCGAGCGATGCTTCATTTATATCTTCTCCGTTTTTAATATATTGCTCCTCAATATACTGGAATCGTTTAGAGAACTTACCTGCTGTTTCTTTTAAGGCACTTTCTGCATCAATATGCAATTTTCTGGCAAGATTAACTATAGTAAAAAGTAAATCTCCCAGTTCTTCTTTGATGCGTATCTGGTCTTCAGTCTCTAAAGCAGATTTTAACTCTTCAGTTTCTTCGTCAATCTTTTCCAGAATAGGAGGTATCTCATCCCAATCAAAGCCAACAGATGCAGCTTTTTCCTGCATCCTTTGAGCATATATTAAAGCAGGTAAAGCTCTCGGTATGCCTTCCAGGACACTTTTTCGTTCTTGCTTTTCAGCTTTCTTTAATCTTTCCCAATTTTTCTTCACCGAATCAGCGTCTCTTAGTTCCAATTCACCAAAGACATGAGGATGACGACGTACCAGTTTGTCATTTATATGATTTAAAACATCTACAATATTAAATACTCCTGCTTCAGAAGCAAGTTGTGCTTGCATAACGATGTGCAATAAGAGGTCTCCCAATTCTTCCATTAATGCGATATTATCACCATCTTCTATTGCTTCCACCACTTCATATAATTCTTCTATCATATTTGGGATTAAGCTTTTGGGAGTTTGCTTGAGGTCCCAGGGACAACCTGAAACAGGGTCTCTAAGTTGAGCAATAATATTCACTAATTTTTGGAACTCTTTCATTGTAGTTCACCTTGAGTTTTATTTTTGGCTAATCTATACATAAAAGCTAAAGTTATCCAGAACACTATACTTATGGAAAATTGCTGGATAAATATATCGGTTAAACAAGCAAATAGCAATGCTAAAATACCGATGAAAATTATGGTATTGAAATAGTCCTTTTTTCTCTTAACTAAATGCAGGTAGTATTTTCTGACGGTGGCACCGATGATATAAAAATAGCTTAAAAAACCAAATATTCCCAGCTCTACCCAAATCTTGAGAAAGATATTATGAGGATGTTCTGCATAGAGAAAGTCTATAGGTATAATTGCTGCATACCAATGTTTCCAGACATCAATTCCCATACCAAACCAGGGTGCCAATTTAATCTGTTGTAAAGCATTAGACCAGGCGATAAATCTAATAACAATAGAATAATCAAAGGTCAAGCCCAATTTTATTCTTGAAATCATAGAAGACGGAATAAGCAAGGGAATTAGTAGGAGCAAAAGCATTCCCACATATCGCAGTTTCTTAACCATTATTATAATAAGTAACAGACCAAATAACACAGCTAAAAGAGCCATACGAGTGTAGGTATAGAACATACCCAGCAGAATAATGATTGCACCAATAAACCAAACATATTTATTATTGTTGTTTTCTGCTTCTATACCTAAAGCAATAGAGAAGAAAAAGGCTAAAGTGTAATATCCATTAATCGTCATTGCCGTTACCCACAATGAACCCAGACGTTGTTCCGGATGAGTTAATGCCATAAAGACACCAATAATACTAAGACCTATACCTATTAGCACAACGAATTTTATCCAGAGTATAAAATCTTCTTTTTGAAGCTTGCTATTGCCCAATAAAATGAATAGTATCAAGGGAACCAGGGCAGTAGCAGCAAAATATTGAGTGGAATAATAAAATTCACGTGCTCGCATCAATCCATAGCAGGATGTTAATAAAAGGACAATTAACGCTATTGGATAGGGTATCACTAAAGGATGGGAATTCTGATATTCAAATATAAAAGTAATCAAGAGGATGATTAATACGCAATAGAAACTGGTTGGTATAGGTTTTATAAAGAAAAAGGAACAGAAGATCAGGCTATTTCTTACACTGATACCAAAAATTAGAGAGAAAACTGCCCAAGCCAGAAAGATAACACCAATAAAACCTATCTGGACTATCTGTAAGGACTGCAGTGAAAATGATACTGCCAGAACAGCTAAAGCGGCTAGGAGATAAATAGATTTCTCAGCCACTAATTTTAGCATATTCATTACACCCACTTAGAATTCTTTTTTAATCTCCTGCCAGCGTTCTTTATTTTGTTCCAGAGCGTTTTTAATCAGGACAATGATGATAGATACCACTATAGCCAGAGCAAAAGCAATGATACACATTACTGCCCTTTTAGGTCTAACTCTTAATCCTGCTTCTCTTGGAGTATCCAGAATATCCAGAGTGGGCAGGTCTTTCAATTCTTCCAGTTTAGCTGCTTCATATTGAGGATAGAGAAATTCATAAACCTTGGATTTGATTTCCAGGTTCATTTTCAATTGAGCATATTGAGTAGCCAGATCAGGAATAGAGCCAATATCAATGAGATATCTTGGTTTTATAGACTTTTCTCCAGCTTCCAATTGTTTTATCTGTTTTGATAAAGCTTCACTTCGCTCTTTTAGTTCTAAAACGACAGGAGAATTCTCTGCATAATTCTTTCTTGCCAGTTCCAATTCTATATCAGTACTCATTTTAGTGGCTATGATATCAGAATAGGTTTGAATTAAAGAGGCAGTTTGAGCTTCAATATCAAAAGCATTGTGTTTTTGCTGGAAATTCTTTAATTCTATCAGGAGGGAATCAATTTCAGCACGAGTTTCATTGGTCCTTGCTTCCAAAAACTCGCGATTAATTTTTCCGCGGGTAATCTTTTCTTCTCTATTATAGATATCCAGTTGCTGCAGATAATAATTTACTATATCACGAGAGAGTTTTTTGTCTTTCGTTTCAGCACTAACTGTCACCAAGCCGGTTTCCGAGTCGCTACCTATTTTCATAGTCTTTGTATGAAGTATTTTCAAAGCATTATCCATAGCTTTAAGACTATCTTTGTCTGCTATCTCATAATAATCTATAAGATTGAAATGGCGAATCACTTTTTCTGAGAATTGCCTGGAATTCATAGCCGTTACTGCATTTATAGCATTTTGGGAATTTGTTGTTCCCATAAGTTCGGCAGATAAACCACTTAAGCCTTCTATGTTGAACGGAAGAGAGGAGGTCTGGTCTCCAAGAACATAGAAAGTAGCAGTTGACCTCCAGATTTGAGGTGTGACCAGACTGTAAATCACTGCAGCTACACTCACTACAGCAACAAATATAATAATGAACTTGCGGTTGCGGATAATCAACCTTATTAGTTCAAAGAAGTCAAATTCCCGTTTTTCCATAATCTTTTAGCCTCGTAACCGTTGCTTTTCATTTAATCTATTTCCGCACATTCACTACCATCCTTTACTTGATTCGGTAATTTCAGGCACATTATATTCTCTTAAAACCTCTGGAGCCCTGATATTTCCTTCTTTCGTTTGATAGGTTTCCCATAAAGCTATCATTAAACGAGGTGTGGCTACTCCAGAACCATTGAGTGTATGAAGATAGCCAAGTTTTCCTTGAATGTCTCTATAGCGTATATTAGCCCTGCGAGCCTGGAAATCTTCAAAATTACTGATAGATGACACTTCCAGATATTTTCCCAAACCTGGAGCCCAGACTTCTATATCGTAAGTCTTAGCTGAGGCAAAACTTAAATCAGCGGTACACAGTTCTACCACTCTATAATGAAGATTCAAAGCTTGCAAAATCTCTTCAGCATCTTCTCTAATCTCTTCTAAAGCTTGATAGGAAGTAGAAGGTTCCACGAAACGGACTAACTCTACTTTATTGAATTGATGTAAGCGTTGCAAGCCTTTAGTTTCTTTACCATAAGAGCCAGCTTCACGACGGAAACAAGGAGTGTAGGAGACGAATTTAAGCGGGAGCTTATCTTGTGGCAAAATCTCATCGGCAAAAAAATTGGTCACGGGCACTTCAGCTGTAGGTATAAGGAACAGGTCATCTGCTTCTATTCGGTACATATCATCTTCCAGTTTAGGCAATTGTCCTGTTCCGGTCATAGTTTTACGTGTAACCAGTACTGGAACTGCCAGTTCAGTGTAATTATGTTTCTGGATATGGAAGTTTAACATAAAATTAATCAAAGCTCTTTCCCAAATTGCGCCTATTCCTGTATAAATAGGGAATCCGGAGCCGCTGATTTTTGCACCTCGGGGCAGGTCCAGAAGCCTATTTTTCTCAGCTAATTCTAAATGGTCTAAAGGTGTAAAAGTGAAGTTTGGCTTTTCACCCCATAACTTTATGACCCGATTGGCAGATTCATCTTTCCCAATGGGAACATCTGGATGAGGAATATTTGGTATGGTCAGCAGTAAAGATTCTAATTGAGTATTGGTTTCGGTAAGTTGAGCATTTAAAGTTTTGATTTGCTCTGCCACTTTACTCATTTCTTCCAGGAGCTCACTAACATCTTCACCATTCCTCTTTTTCAATACTATAATCTGAGAAACCTGATGTTGTTTACTTCTCAACTGGTCATATTCATATTGCAGTTTTCGCCGGTTCTCATCTAATTCAAGAATAGCATCCAGATTGGCTTTTTCATTTTTATTCAGGATAGCATTTCGCACTTCTTGAGGATGGGTGCGAATATATTTCAAATCAATCATTTATTTGCTCCCACTTTTAATCAAATTCACGGCAATATCTATCATTTTACAAAAATCATCTATCTTCAAAGAAGCACCTCCAATCAGACCACCATCAATATCGGATTCAGAAATAAGTCCATAAATATTTTCTGGTTTCATACTACCACCATAAAGTATGTGCAGGTTTTGAGCTATCTCTTCCGAATAATGCTCTTTCAACCAATTACGAATTAAAAGATGTGCTTCCTCAGCCTGATTAGCGGTCGCGGTAAGTCCTGTTCCTATAGCCCAGACGGGTTCATAAGCAATAATCGTTTCCCTGCCTGTTCGTAATTCAATGCCCTCAAAACAACCATTTAATTGAGATAAAATTACTTCTTCTGTTTTACCGGCTTGACGTTGACTGAGAGTTTCTCCCAGACAGACTATTGGAATCATTCCCTGTTCTATCAAGCGAAGCTGCTTATCCCGAACCATAACATCAGTTTCAGAATGATATTGTCTGCGTTCTGAATGTCCCACAATGCAATAATGTAATCCAAGGGAACTGAGCTGATTGGCGGAAACTTCTCCAGTATAGGCACCTTCAAGATGAGTACTAACATCCTGTGCTGCCACTTCCGCGGGTAATCCATTTAGAATTTTTAAAGCTTTTTCCAAAAAGGGAAAAGCTGGAGCTATGAGAGGTAACACTCTAATCTGATTATGATTTACCAGATATTGAGCAAGAGCATTACAAAATTCCTCTGTGCTTTTGGCATCCTTATGCATTTTCCAATTTCCAGCAATGATTAACTTTCGCATTTGCTTCATTCCTAATATTATTTCTTTATTAATAACCTTCCTTTGCAGAGTGCAGATGCGTCAAGAAAATTGTATGAAACTATCAGTCGGGTTAAAGAATTGAAGGTATATTGCTTATATATAGATATTTTTTATGAATTCTGGTTAAAGATGATGGTGAGGTATGTTCTATAAAAATAAAGCTTACTATAGTTTTATTTTTTGCCGGTTAATCAGTTGATAGCAAAACAGGAATAAATTTATATAACCATTTTTCAATAACGGTAAAAGGGGTTTTCATTGTAAGAATATTGCAGGAGAAAAAGACTTTACAGAATTAGAGAATAATTTATACGGTAGTTTATTAGAAAATAGGTGATAAAAAAGGAGAATTAGATGCTTAAAGTATTTGAATATTTTGAAGGTAAAGTAAAGTCCATTGCTTTTGAAAATTCACAAGGTATGGCTACAGTTGGAGTAATGGACAAAGGTGAATTTGAATTTGTTACTTCTACGGTTGAATATATGATGGTAATATCCGGGATTTTAACGGTACTTTTACCGGATTCAAAAGATTGGAAAATTTATGGTAAGGGTGAATCGTTTTTAGTTCCTGCAAACAAAAAATATAGAGTTAAGGTTTCAGAGCAGACTGCTTATTATTGTAGATACGAATAGATTGTATTGTGATATAAGGAATGAGATTATAGGCTAATTCTTTATTTACAATATTTTATTTCGGAGAAATTTACTTCCCAGCGTTGAGGGTCATGATTTAAAAGTAAGCTTCCCTTCTTTTCTTTTAAGCGAGAGTAAATATATTGTTTTGCAGTATATGTATCTGTGCGTGAAAGGTCATAAGCAGAAGTTACCGCAAGAGAAATATGAAAGAAAGTTGGTATAATATCAGCCGGATAGATATAAAATTTGGATGAGGTTTCAATTTCTACTATCTGACTTCCGGCGGTATGACCTCCAGTTTTAATCAAGGTCACACCTTCCGCTATTTCCAGATTGCCTTCAATCAGTTCATATTGATGGCTTTGTTCCAATAAGTACAATTGATGGTTAAAATTATAGGAGGCTTTATTTAAGTCATCAGGATTTTTTGCTATTTCCCATTCAGATTTTTGAATCCAATATTTTGCCCGGGGGAAAGTTAGTCTTTCAGAATCTCCAAAGTTGGTTATAAGTCCACCACAATGGTCAAAATGAAGATGGGTTAGAACCACATCAGTTACATCTATATCTCGTATGCCTAATTCGGCTAAAGAAACAGGAAGCATAAAAAGTGAGGGATTATAGATAGAAATTTGCTTTTCGGAAAGGCGATTTCCTAAACCAGTATCCACCAGAATGATTCGTTGAGGCAGACGAATAAGTAATAAGTTGAGTGCCAGCATTCTTCTATGAAGTTCATCCGTATGCACTGTCTTGCCCCATATGGCATATGGAAGAACACCAAAGATGGCTCCACTATCTGTCCAATATTTCCCGGCATCAATATGATGAATACTTATAACCATAAAGTTTTTTATCTTTGATTACTTTTTTTAGGGCTATGCTGACTATGCTGTCGTTGTTGTCTACTATGAATAAGAGCCTCTGAAGCTGATTGATGAGCAGGGAAAATAACCATTCTTTTTTTAGTTCCCTCACCGATAGTTAGAGTGCTCAAATCTTTTTGTTTTTCTATATATTTATGAATTATTCTTCGTTCTGCTGCATTTAATGGTTCTAGGGTGTATGGTTTCCCTTCGGAACGAACTTTTTGGAAGATAGTAAGAAAAGGTCTTAAGAACTGGACTTGTTGTCGTTGTCTGTAGCCATCAACATCCAGATAAATATGTTCAATTTCACTATTTTCCTCAAATACTTTATTTACTAGATACTGCATTGCATCCAGCATCTTACCATTTTTTCCGATAAGTCTGCCCGATTCTCCTTCGCTAATGATTTCCAGATAGATGGATTTTCCTTCCTTATGGGTTTTAATTTCCTTATAAGAGATGTCCATTTTGATGAGTAATTGTTTTAAAAAAGAAGCAACCCTTTCTTCAATATCTGGCAAGTAAAAACGCACGGTGGCATTTTTTCTGGAGAATAGGCTGAGTAAACCAGAAGAAGGATTTTTTATGATTTCATATTTAAATTCCCAATCTTTCAGTCCGTATTCCTTACGAAATTCAGTAATAAGTTCTTCTACTTTTGCACCGCTTTTCTCAATGGTCATCATTTAGATAATTCCTTCTTTTTCATATTTTTCTTCATATAATACATTTGAATCACACTAAGGATATTGAAGACTGTGTAATAGAGCACCAAACCAGAAGGAAGGCTCTTAAATATGAAGAACATAATAATGGGCATTAACCAGGTCATCATTTTGGTGCTTTTTTGCATAGCTCTTTGTTGTTCATCCATTTTAGTTAAAGTTTCCTTGGAAGGTTGAGACATTAGACTTTGTAGAACCATAAATCCTGCCATAATAAGTGGAAGAATCCAATATGGATCTGGTTCTGAAAGATCGTTCAACCATCCGAAAAATCTGGCATTACGCATATCCATAGTATAGCGCAGCACATTGTAAAGAGCAATAAAGATGGGCATTTGGAGCAACAAGGGAAAACAACCAGAGAAAGGATTGGCTCCTGCTTCTTTATACAATTTGGAAAGTTCCTTCTGCATTCTCTGAGGGTCATTTTTATATTTCTTTTGTAATTCCTGCACTTGAGGTTGTATACTTTGCATTTTCAGATTTGCCTTAGTGCTCTTATTGGTCAAAGGTTGCAGTATAATCTTCAGCAGGATACTAAAGATTATGATAACTATACCATAGTTAGGAATAAAGCTATGAAGAAATTGGAGTAACCAGGCAATAGGATTGGAAAGCCATCGCAGCCATCCTGGACCTCTTTCAGGAATCAATTCCATCTTGGTATCTTTATAGCTTTTCAAAAGATTATAATCTGCTGGTCCAGCATAGATAAGAAAATGCTGTTCCCAATTCTGTGAGGGACTACGATCATAAGAATTGAGGACTATAGCTGGATTACCTGTTGTAGGTGAAACCCGGGCAAAATAGTTGGAGGTTAAAGGATTTCCTGTTTCATTTATAGCTATAGTAAAATATTTAGTCCTTAAAGCTGCCCATTTAAATGCACTTATTTGACCCTGAGGTTGTTTCTTACGTACCTTGGAAAGACTATATTTCTGTAAGGAGTTTTCATAAAAAAGAAGTAATTTGTAATCGGTATCTTTGAGATTAGATTTAATCTTTTCCGTATCTGCTATTCCATCCGAATAATCATATTCTATACCATATACCGGATAAGAACTACTGACTACCACATCCATTAAAATACCGTATTTATCATCTAAAGAATAAACCTTTTTTACTAAAGGATTAGCCTCATCTCCTAACCAGAACACAATACTGGAATCAAGCTGGGCATAATACCAGTTTAGTGGCTTCAAATCTTTATTCTGGTTTACATTTAATCCCAGAAGAGAAATTCCAGCCAATCTACCTTGTTCTGGAACTAAATCTACGGGAACAGGTTTATCTGCCCAGAGATATTTCTTTAAAGATAGAGAACTGATGCTTGCACCTAAACTGCTAAACTTTACTGTTATATTTTCATTTTCTAAAGTAAGAGTTTTGATACTATCAGGATGAGAAGCAAGGCTATCCCATTTAGCAATAGTAGCTGGGATGGCTACTGGAGTACTGATAGTATCACGAACATTTTTTGTTAGACTATCTTGAACTTGTTCACCTTCTGCTGGAGGCGTGGAAGGTTTGAAAACATAGACCTGTAAAATAGTGAACAGGATTAATACAATTAAAAGAGATATGAGAGTTCGTTTATCCATTAAGGCTCCTCAGGGTAAGGGATCGTAACCACCTTTGCAAAAGGGATTACAGCGTATTATTCTCCAGATAGTTAGTCCTAAAGCTTTAAAAAAGTTATACTTATGAAAAGCCTGGAGACTGTAACTACTACAAGAAGGTTCAAAACGACAAACCTGTGGTAAAAGAGGTGATATAATTTTTTGATAGATGTTTAATAGACCTATAATAATAAGATTAGGAAAATGGAGAATAGATTTTAATGACTTTGAGTAAGATGTCTGATGAGCTCGCATAGTTCTTCGCATAATTGAGACCATTTCAATTCACCTGCACCTGGAAGAGCAATAAGATTAAGTTTAAATCCTGATGGTAGTTCATTCTTATGCTGGTGAAACCAGGCTTTAATTCTCCGTTTAAGTTTATTACGAATATGGGCTTTACCTATCTTTTTTCCAATAGTGATACCAACTGCAAATTCAAGTGGCGAAACAATAACTGGAACATTAAAATGAGAAGTTCGCAGAAAAAGGTCTGGATGGCGAAATTCCAGATATTCCTTATGCTTCGTTATCAGCCGAAGCATAATTTATACGCAAAGGGTCTTTCTCCCTTTAGCACGGCGACGAGCAAGAACTTTACGTCCATTACGAGTTGCCATCCGGCTACGAAAACCATGAGTGCTCTTTCTTGAGCGATTAGAAGGCTGATAAGTCCTTTTCATTTATATAACTCCTTAAATATAAAACAATTTTACTTATTTTCCTTAATTTTAATCAGCTTTTAGCTGTCAAGTATAAAATACAGTTTCAAGGAAATATCAGCTTAGTATGATTATCTATAAGTATCAAATGAAATTGCAAATAGTATCACTTTCGTAGCAAATCGCTTTTTCTAGCGAGATCCCTGTATCATGGTTTCTGCAACTCCAATTCACCCTTGTACATAAAAACCGACTAAGCTCTATATAATGCACTAAAGACAGTGTTAAGCCTAGCCAGGAATGAAGCGCTTGTGCTAAGCTAGTTCAATTACTTACCGCAAAAACTCGAAAGAACTTCTTATCTTCAATGCTTGTGTTCCATGTAGTGCTGGTTGTAGTATCCGTATGGGTAAAACCGCTATAGGGCTGATCGCTGGATTCAATGCGGTAGCTGGTAGCACCAGTGACCGGGGCCCATGATAGGGTGATCACACCCGCGTTCTGTGTAATGGATACATCCGGTACGTCCAGACCTTGGGGGCCCAGGTAGGCGTATCCATTTTGGGTTTCTGCCGTCGGATTACCTTCGTTGAATTGAAATATATTGAATACTAACGGGGAACTTTGTCCGGTGCTTCCTACCACCGTGAATTTAACTTTAAGTAAGATTCCCTGTCCGGACAGGGGTGTTACCCCATATGCTCCGATGGTGACTTTCCCATCAACTGTAGTGTTTACTGCCAGAGCTCCCCAACTTGAGGTCAAGGTACCTGTTTTTACAACACCTGTGCAATTAAGCACCGCTTCAGTGAAGCTGATCTCGGCAAAATACGCAGTGACGCCTGCGCCCGTAAGATCGGAAACTGTGATCGGAACTTCAATAAGCTGCCCGGGGATCAAATCAGTAAGCACAGGCAGCGAAACATTAACAGCGGCCAATGGAACGGACAAGCAGACAAGTAATGTTATAACAAGTAGCAGAGTTTTTATACAATTATTCACTTCATCTCCTTTGAGAAATCAAGGTCACCGCCTCGGCGGAAGCGGTGACCTCTCATAAATCCTTACTTGGACAAGACCATTTTACGGGTGATACTGCCTGTTTCAGTATCCAACCGGTAGAAATAGATACCGGAACCCAAGCCTGATGCGTCAAGAGAAATAGTATAGTTACCCGGACACTGTACATCATTAACCAGTTCTTTCACCAACTGTCCCTTGAGGTTAAAGACACTTAAACGAACTCTGGATTGGACGGGATTGCTGTATTTGATGTTAGTGACAGGGTTGAAGGGATTGGGATAATTTTGCTCCAGATTTAGTATTACAGGCTGGACATCCCCGTCCACGATGCCTGTATTACCCAGATCGGCAGGTGTTTCATCAAACTCAACAGCGTCAAGATAGACTATAGCATCGTTTACACCATCTAGTACTTCGAAGCGAAAGTTGTATACAGGCTCAGAACTGATCACTGGCTGCACACCGTAGGACGCAATTCTCAAAACTCCTTCGCTCACATTTTGAAGATGCTGTAGAGAAGTGGTCGCAGTGGAATGCTCCGTTCCCAGATAGCGCAATTGTTGCGGGTCAAAGCGTAACTGAACATACCCTGATAGGAACTCTTGGTCCCAGCTTATAGGGATTGAGATAGATGAGCCTTTACCCGCAAATACTGGGATGGAAAAGCCTCTAGAATTTTCGCTGCCACGAGTGGACCAGTTGCCGGAAGGATCGCCCACTGCGTAACCCAGGAATTGGACATTGATGAAGTTGTTCACCAGATCATAGTTCTGATGTGGCGGACTGAAACCCCAGATGCCAGGAGTGAACGCATCGATCAAACCTACAGAATATTGGGCGATCAGAGCAGCGTCAAAGACTGTGGCCTGATTGTCCCCATTCACATCCGCGGCCTTTTGCTGCTCGTTGGTGAAAGGATACAGGTCTAGGGCGAATTGCGCCGTTAGCGAAGCATCATAAGGTGTCACGATCAGGCTGGGGATGGCTGTTTCGCAACTCGGGGTTAGAACATAATTCCCCGCGGGTACAGGAGGCACAATGAAGTCACCATTGGCCTGGCTAAATACCTGATAGGTTTCGTCCCCGGAAAGCGTCATCATCACATTGGCTATAGGATCGTGCGAGCCCATATAATAGTGTACATTGCCGGAAATGCTGTATTGATTGACCACCCGGAATAAACCATTTACCAGAGTGGGTTCCGGGGTGCCGTTGTTAAGCACCAGATCTGCGAAATTCAAGGGACTGGTAGCATAGTTGACAGCCCCGGGCTGGACATTGAAGATGATGTTCACCAGATTCCCGCTGGCATTTAAAGGCTCTGTAGAAAAGCCATTAACCGAGATCTGGCCAGGGATGGATGTGTTGGCATAGACCAGCCAGGTTTCACTCGTCAGGGTGTTTTCGGTATCGACACCCACTCCCTGGATGATGTTATTGCTATAGGTAAGAGTGAACTGGAAGGAGATGATGTTGAAATAGTCTATGGTATTAACGGTCTGCACCGGGATTAGTACCTGGGTTCCGGCAACACCCGTGGCATTGGTCGGCATCTTCACCTGCAAAGCACCCACCATGACGCGGCCACTGGAGGTAGAGGTAACAGGCGGGTTCACTCCATCAGAGATAATTGCTTTGATGTAATAAGTACCGTATGGAACGCTTGAACAATCCCATATGTAGCTGTTTGTATTGCTATCTTCGTAAATGTTCTCCGCGATCATCGTTCCCACCTGAGCAGGATCTTCAGTGTAATATAGCGATATTTGAGCGTTATCATCCAGATCTCGGTCTGTCCAGGTAATATCGACTGATGCTGGATTCAGCATCATACTGCTTGGTGCAGTCAGACTTAAGCTGGGCGATAGGTTAGGCAGATTGCAGCCTATATCGGGGATCGGGTTTGTGAGATAAGTCTCATAGGAGGCAGTACCAGCATTTTGCTGCACGATCAGTGAATCAACGCCATTTACTTGTCCCCACCAATTGAAATTTAGATTTGCGATCACATTGGCAGAATTACCGACCAAGGCTTGTGTCGATACATCCAAAAATGTATATGGCCTATAATTGTAACCTAGAATTACCACCTCATTGGGTGCCCAGAAGTTCACAGAATAGTAAATATCTGAGTTAGCAAGAGCGACATTACCTATTGGAACTGTTACTGTGCACCTACTAGGGACACTAAACGGGTAAATTTCACCTCTACATGTGAAACTACCGCCTACGTCGAAAGATGAATAATTATGAATTTCAATTGACTCAAACCATCCTGGAATGAAATTGTTTTGTGGATGATTCGAATTTGATACCCAGCCGATTTCAGAGTTGGTCCGGTAAACAATGTTGGAGGTTTGCCCATGATTGCCATAAATATGGCAATAGTTTACGGTTGGAGTTGATTCAAGGATATAAACACCCAAACCATTATTCAATATTTCTGACTGGGTCAAGATCGGATCCGAGGAATTAATATGCAAGCCAGCGAGTGTATTATAGTCTATCCTGCAGTGGTTTATGGCAGGTTGGAGGTCCATCCCATCCATATAAAACCCGTACAAATTATTGGATATATCGCAATTATTTAAGGTTACCGTAGATCCATCCAGCCATACACCTATATAGCCATTACTAATAGAGCGGCTGTTGGAAAAGGAGGCATCATTGTCATCGATGATCCAGATCCCTGTATCACCATTTGTGGATGCAACTACCTCGGAAGCCGTTACTGCCGCTGGTTCCAGTATCTTTATTCCATAACTGCCGTTATGGAAGAGGACCAGGCCGGTGATGGTGACCGGTCCGGCTTCGATCAACAGACCATAACTGGCATTCTCTTCAATCGTGCAATTGGTTATATTGGTGTTCAGGAAGGTATTGTTGATCCGCATCCCATAATCCCCTGAATAGGCGATTCGGACGTTGTTGAGGGTCATGTTGCGCCCATTGATGAACAGCGGTTCATAGGCATAGAGGATCTCCGCGTTGGAGATAGTGGAGAGCATGCCACTTTGGGGGGTGATGTACTTTATTCCCAGCCAGTCACTGGGCGCAGGATTGGTCTGATTTGATGTAAACATCACTTTACTGGCTACTGTTCCTTGCACCTGCAGGCGGCCGGAAACTTCGATATAGACATCTCCGATGCCGTCGGCATTCTGGTCGATCTTGGGAAAAGTGACCTGAACTCCTGGCATTATGGTTAGGGTTATTCCCTCATCCACATACAGGACGCCGGTCACGATCTGGTTTGTATTCCAGGTTGTGTCGGTTGTGATATGGCCGGATACTCCAAACATTGCCGTGGCTATTACGGCAAGCGGGATGATAAGATAAATACACTTCATTGGTTACCTCCATGAAAGCAGATTTTTTAATATTGTATTGAGCAAACTAATCTGTATTTTGTTAATTCTACTTGAAACATTGATAAATAACATCATAATTCTTTTCACCCACCAATTTTATTCCGCAGGTATTGAAAAAGATGCCTTTGGGAGTTGATTTGTTAAGCATATTTATATCGGTGTGCACATACCAGGCTTTGCGTATAGGTGTTTTTCCTCTTTTTATCAAGGAGCTTTGGTAAATTGCCCTTTGCATGATCAGCCATCGCAAAAAAACTTCTTGTGAATCTAGAGATAAGCCCAGGAAAATGAGGTCGCGGTGAAAGAATAAGTCTAACAGAGTATTTCTGCCGACCCAGGCCTCAGGGCGGAATTGATATAGCCTAATCTTGGGATCGTTTTTTTGGGGCGTTCCGCTAATCATTGTTTTCACCATTGCTATTGAGTTTACATAATCTTCCAGCCCGATTTTAATACTTAATGGATAATCCACATTCCCGTGTATGTGCCAGATGCCAAAACCTTCCATAACCTGGCGGTAATTTGTAGGCGAGACATTAGCTTTGTTATCTTTATAGCAGACATTCCAGAGGTAATCTCTGTTAGATCTGAAGAATGATTTGTCGTCGAATTCCAATGTTACCATTTCCAATTCTTTGGAGAGCAACTTATCAAAATTGGTTGTAATTACAGGAATGTCCAATCTCCTAGCATATTCAATAAATGCCCTGTGTACATCTCCTGCTTCCATCTTTTTCATTAATGAGCATAATTCTTGCCTTATATCTCGTTTAGCAGTTCTTGATCTGGAATCGCTAACAGCTTTTGCTTTTGTACCATCATAGAGTTTGACCAAGCTTGCTATTTCTGGAAAGCTGAGATCGGATTGTGTATTTGGGTTGATGCTGATCTTCCTTTTATAACAGATGTTCTTTAATATTGTCTGCCAGCTACAGTTCTTTTTCTTGTTTTGATCTTTGCAGGTAGAGAATTCACCACAATTATCACAGTTTCTATGTGAATTATCTGCATAAAGGTTTATCCCATTTCCGACCACAAAAGTTGTTGTCTGCGGGTTGATATTATCAAGCAAGGTTTTAAACTTCATGTTTTGCCCTCTATTGCTATATAAGTTTGTGTTTGGCGTATTGACATAGAGATAAGGTTATTGCATAGGTTGTGACTGGCGTATATAGAATGATTTTTGTGTAGGGGGGTGATTAGTTGTGGATCAAAATGATAAGCCATTATATTCCTCTTGGACTGAGGATATTGCTCCTCTTCCAGTTCTGTGAAGTTACTATTAACAACAAAATAAACTATCACATCTACTCTCCTATACATCCTTTGAGAACCGTCAGTCTCTTTTATAAAGCTTCATGCCTACTTCATAATGACCAACGACTCACAATTTTATCTAAACCAAAATTGTCAAAATCTGTCAACATATTTTTTTTGAGTATCCAAAAACCAAACATTAAAATGCAGAAACTCCACTTAGGGGGAAAAGCAAAAATACAGCTTATCTATTTGCCTTAGTTAAGTATAGCCATATTTTAGATAGATAAGAATTGTGAACCAGTCTTATGGACCCAATTCGGACCTGGAGCTATTTAATGAAGCGGGTAAACGCACTACTCTCGCAGCAAATAAATTAGCTAATAGTTTTATGAAATCTTATGGGCTGAAAATACCCTGAAATCAGTACAAATTGCATAAAGCCTGATATAGAAACTCCCCAAAAAATCTAAAGAGCACTTTGACACAGTCTAAAGACAATCCTATTCATCTTACAATCTTATAACCTTTAGGGGCATTGTTACAGGTGAAACCCATTTGCTAGTTTGGATGATACTTTATAAATATATAATCTAATCAGTATCACTGCAATATAATTATTTGTTCTTAAGAAGGAACCTATTAATTTTATAGATTCTGCTAAATAAAGAAGGGAAGAGCAAGCGTTTAAACTCTAATACTGAGCAAAAACATTGACAAAAGTAATGATAGGTTTTGTGGGGACTATATAAAAGTTGTGTAATGGAATAAATTTTAGGACAAAAAAGGACAAGGATGAAACAAGAATTTATCCGCAATTTCTGCATAATTGCTCATATTGACCATGGAAAATCTACCCTGGCAGACCGTTTTTTGGAATACACTCATTTAGTGAACAAGGTGGAAGTAGACCAGGTGTTAGATAGTATGGACCTTGAAAGAGAGAAAGGGATAACTATTAAGAGTCATTGTGTTCGTATGATTCATCATTATAATAATCAAGAGTATATATTAAATTTAATAGATACCCCTGGTCATGTAGATTTTTCTTATGAAGTTTCACGGGCACTAGCATCTTGTGAAGGTGCTATATTATTAGTGGATGCTTCGCAGGGCATAGAAGCTCAGACTCTTAGCAATCTATATTTAGCTCTGGATAACGATTTAGAAATCTTACCTGTGGTTAATAAGATAGACTTAGCCAAAGCTGATGTGGAGGGAACTATTCAAGATCTGTCTGACCTATTAGGATGCTTACCAGAAGAAATTATGCAGGTAAGTGCTAAAAATGGAGAAGGAGTTAAAGCCTTACTGGATGCTATTTGCGAAAAGCTTCCTGCTCCGAAAGGTGATATTTCTGTTCCACCTAGAGCACTGATCTTTGATTCCTTCTTTGATATGTTTCGGGGTGTAGTGGTTTTGGTTCGCTTATTTGATGGAAGACTCCAAAAGGGAGATCGCATAAAGCTTTTTGCCACCGAGAATGAATATGATATAGAGGAGATTGGATATCTGGGCTTGAAGTTTTCTTCCCAACAAGAGCTAACTGCAGGTGAAGTGGGGTATATTATAGCCAATATCAAAGAAATAAGCGATGCACGAGTAGGTGATACTATAACTCTTGCTAAGGGGAGTTGCGAGGAACCGTTACCTGGTTTTAAAGAACCTAAACCGATGGTTTACTCCAGCATATTTCCAATCAATAGCGAGGACTATGAAAACCTTCTGGAAGCGATAGCAAAGCTGAAACTAAATGATGCTTCCCTCGTTTATGAGAAAGAAAATTCTGCTGCTCTTGGTTATGGTTTTCGTTGCGGTTTTTTAGGAATGTTACATCTGGAAATAGTAAAAGAACGGCTGTTACGAGAGTATAATGTGCCTATCATTGCAACCACACCAAGTGTTGGTTTTTTAATAAAGCTAAAAAATGGACAAGAAGTCCTGATTAATAATCCTGCAGATTTTCCTGATCCAACTCTCATTGAAACCATTAAAGAACCCTATATGGAAACAGAAATTATAGTACCTACTGAGTATATCGGGAATGTTATGAAATTGGCTCAAGAACGACGCGGAATTCAAAAAGATATTCAATATCTGGATGAAAAAAGAGTTGCTTTGCATTATGAGATGCCATTAATTGAGATAATCTTTGATTTTTATGATAAACTTAAGACTGTTAGTAGAGGTTATGCCTCTCTGGATTATACTTTTTTAGAATACCGTCCTTCCGATGTAGTTAAAGTGGATATCCTGATTAACGGAGAGAAGGTGGATGCAATGAGCTTTATCTGTCATAAGGATAAGGCACATAGCTGGGGAAAGAGTGTAACGGATACTCTGGCAGAAGTGATACCTCGTCACCTTTTCAAGATTGCACTTCAAGCTGCCATTGGAGGCAATATTATCGCCCGAAGCACTATTAATCCTTTGCGTAAAGATGTATTAGCTAAATGCTATGGTGGAGATGTGACCAGGAAGCGAAAACTGCTGGAGAAGCAGAAAGAAGGGAAAAAGAAGATGAAAGAGATAGGCTCTGTTTCTGTACCACAAGAGGCTTTTCTGGCAGTTCTTAAAGCTGACAGAGATTAATTTTTAGGTAATGAAAAAATTCTGGCTTATCTTTTTTGTTTTAAGTTTATTCAGCTATAATTGGGCTATTAAGATAGAGAAGATAAGCTTTCAAACAAACTTCTCTATTGATGAGGATAAGCTATTGCAAGCCTCAGGACTGAAGATTGGTGCGGAATTTGAACCTGAACAAATTAATGCAGCTATAGTATCCTTGCAAACCTGGCTGCAAAATCAAGGACATCCCTTTGTCCGTGTATCCTATCCTGATTTGATACCTCTTTCAGATATGGGTATGGAGTTATCTTTTCCTATAGAAGAAGTTCTTCCTGCTGAGAATTGCCTTTTACGCTTTTCAGGTTTGAGGTATTTCTCTGAGGCAAAATTATGCGATTTATTGCTTATCTCAGATAAGAAAGAAGTGAGTGTAAATGAGCTGCCCCGCTTGATGGAAAATATCTTATATGAATACCATCAGCGTGGTTTTCTTTTTGCCTCTGTGCAATTGGATTCTTTAGTTTTAGATAACCATTTAGTAGCATATATTAACATTCAAGAAGGAAAACCGTTTAAACCCGAAAATTATTATATTGAGGGTAATAAATATACTAAAGAAAAAACCTTGATCAAACTCTCTGGATTAAATGAATTAAAAGTTGTTACACCTCAGGCAATTGAAACAGCTCAAAAAAATATCCTTTCCAAAAGTTATATTCAATCCTGTCAGATAGAACCCCTTGATCCAACCAGTATACTTATAAAAATTGAAGAAGGAAAGATGACTTATCTGGAAGGAATAATGGGTTTAAATAACAGAAACGATAAAACAGAACTGACAGGCTACTTGAACTTGAAATTTATGAATCTTTGGGGAAGTGACCGTTCTATTGCTCTTAACTGGCGTCAAAATCCCTATTCCAGCAATTTAGAATTTGCCTATCATGAATCTGGACCAATTAATATACCTTTATCCGGAGATCTTGCTCTTTCACGAATAGTGCAAGATTCCACCTGGATCAAATCATCTATTCAAACCGATATCTATTCCTATCATTCTAAGCAAAAATATGGAATTGAATTAGCCTCGGAAACTATTTCTCCTGGTAGCAGAAGACCAATTATAGTAGAAAAATCCTCTGCAAATAGCATTGGTGCTTTCTGGCAATTAGATAGCAGAAATCAAATATTTAATCCTACCCGGGGAATAGAGATAGATATTATTTATAAACTTAAATATCTAACTTCAGAAAGAAATTGGATAAACTCACTG
>Ga0255341_1001918_pt1 | contig 27874 bp, 25 predicted proteins | sample wastewater_treat_8_FD_192418 | JGI IMG/M metagenome (GOLD analysis project Ga0255341, IMG submission 192418) | Wastewater microbial communities from Lulu Island WWTP, Vancouver, Canada - plant12 | ecosystem: Engineered > WWTP > Wastewater > Unclassified | place: Canada: Vancouver, British...
CTTTTAGCATGACCGGTAACGGATAGCGGTATGTTTTTGTTGCCGATTACGGAGCACGTCACTGTCAAACCACGATGAAGTTTGAAGCGAGCCACAGACCATGATTTCAGCACTATCTCGGCAATAAAATATACCGCATGTTACCGCCTGGTGTTCTGTTCTCCAGTCTTGTAAACCATTGTCTTTATTCAGTTTTCGTGTCATTGTCATTTTACTTTCTTGTCTTTCTGTCGGCTCGCGTGTCAGCGTTTTTTATTTTTTTTGGTGTCGGCAAATTTTTTAAAACAATTTCTTTCCGTGTGTTGGTTTTGCAAGCTCTTTGACAAAGCTTTGGTTGTAGCGTTAGCACGTGGGGTTTTGGCAATGTGCTTGCAATTAAGTATATACATTTTCTGCATTTACGTTTCCTTCATTATCAATAATTATAATACCAAAACCATGTATGTTTTTCAATAGGGAAAATCTTACGCCATTTGGATTGTAATGATATGATACTGGAGTGGAGGAAATATAATTTATATTATTGATAATGGTTTGTTGCGCAATATGTTGGTGACCATATAATACAACCTTCACTTTTGAATACTGTTCTATTAAATTTATAAATTCTAATCGATTGTCTAATATTCGTCTATCCGCCCAAGAATTTGATAAAACTGGAGGGTGGTGCAATGCAATAACACAGTTGTCAAAATTATCTTCATCTAATTCTCTCTTAAGAAAAGACATCTCGTAATTAAACAAATAACCTCTTCCTTTATTCAAAGATAAATCATCTTCATCTCTCATAACAGATTGCAACAGAATAAACTTTGTGTTTTTTATCGCAAAACATTTTTCAGATTTAATCTTAACTTTTGTTGAAACTTGTAGCATGACTTCTGAAAAATCATGATTGCCCTGTAACCAAAAGATTGGCACTTCAATTTTATTCAAAGCTTTATCAAGAGAAATGTAAGCGGTGTAATCACCTGCATTAGCTATATCACCTGTAATAATAACACAATCAATATCTTTAATTTGACTTATCTTTTCTGCTATTTTAATTATTGCAGAATGTATATTAATGCCATAAAGAATATCTGTTTCGTTTGCAGGCAAATGAATATCAGTCAACTGTATAATCTTAATCATAATTGTGAATTGTATAGATTTAATATCATGTCAATTGCTTTAGCATTTCCAGGAACCCATATTGGTGAAATTTGATTCTCGATTTTTAGCATTATCTTACATTGGATAATTAGCTCATTAATATCAATATCTTCATTGATATTAATTATTTTATTCGAACTAATAGTCTCAATAATTTCAGCATTCGTTTTTTGTTCTTTTGATCTAAATTTGCATCCGGTGGGAATTACTATTGTAGGAATACCAAGATATAAAACCTCGCTGATAGTATTTCTACCTGCTCTTGCAATTATAAGTTTCGAATCGGAATAGTATTCATTGCAATCCTGAATATTTGCATGTATAAAAATATTCGACCGTATTTTGTTTTTTATTATTTCGTTGTAAATCTGTTTGTTGCTACAGAAAATATGAATTTCAAAATCATTAAAGACGTCTGCTAATTGAACACATTTATATGCAATGGCAATAGATTTCTCCTGAAATTCGATTTTTGAATTTACTGTGCCACCGCCAAGAATGCAGCATATTTTATTTTTCGAGAATGTTGGCTTTATTGATAAAACCTCTTTTCGAATAATTGTATTTATAGATTGATATTCATTGTATTTATAAGGTTTTTCCACCCTCCAAAACCCATGAACAATAGCCAAATTGGCTTTTGAATACATGTCGTTAAAAATCAAACTTGAGCTTGATTGGTTATAAGGGTTGTGAACATCGAATGGATTTAAAAGAGCAATAATTTTAAGGTTCGGATATACTACCCTTAAACTTTGTAGTAATAAAGGTTCTCCATCAATAATTACAATGTCTGGATCAAAATCCTCTATTTGATTGAAAATGTATTCTCCATAGGCACTAACAGGTATAATGCCAATGCTTGAGTAGTCATGCTCAGAAACAGTATGGTTTGAAGTAAATCCTTTCTGATTTAAGTATTTCTCACCTTGCAAATAAGAGAAAGCCCGAATATCTGCATTATAATGGTCTTTAAAATGAGTAATCAATTCAACACCAGAAACTACCCTGCCCAATCCGGGAAAACCTCTAAATATACCCGCTATTTTCATTGATTGAATTGTTTCAGAATTTCAGAAATAAAATATCTTCTAATTTGGTAATTATCAACGCCATTTAAAGTGCCGCCCTGAGTAAGTGCAAATGCTGTTTTATAAAATGAGGCTGTTTGAGATTTGCAGTACTCATTGTAATCACCGTAAGGATAGGCGTAAGAGTGAATCTCACCGAATTCGAGTTCTAATGACTTTTTGGATAAACTCAGTTCGTTTTGCAAATCTTCATCGGATAATTTCAAAACTGAGCGGTGTGAAAGGCCATGAGAGCCAATCTCCCAACCCTCTTTTTGAAGGGTATGTAAGTCAACGGTGTTCATGTGGGTTCTGTTTTTTTTGTCCTTTAAATTCCAATCATTCGTTTTACCAATGTAATCGCTACATACAAATACTGTTGCTGTAAAGCCAAATTCTTTAAGAATTGGCAATCCATATTCTATTACACCAGTATAACCATCATCAAAGGTGCAGATTATTAAATTGGATTTATCACTGCATGAAAAGTAAAAACTTGAAGAACAGAGTTTATACCCATTATCAAAAATGCGTTGTATGAAGGTCTTAAACGATTCTACATTCGTGTCAATATTAGAGTATTCGTCATCGCTAATATCATGCAGAACAACACTCAGGATATTGTTTTTTTGCAAAGCAAAAGAACAATGATTTGGAGATTCATTTTCAAAAACAGACAACCATTTTTTATTTAAGGTATCTTTATTCGTCAACTTGGAAATCTCATAATATGCATTTTGATAAATTGAATTTATTTGGGGGTTGTCAATAATACTCAATAATTTGGTCGCCATTTGCTCTGGAATAAAATTATCGAATACAATCTCACTCATATCAGATTTTAATGATTCGGCAATAAAACCAGTATGGCTTAAAATGAATCGCTTTCCCAAAGACAAATAATCACCAACAGAATTAGAAAAACCTTCACAATATGAGCCCTGAATATAAAAGTCCCAAGACTTCATTCTGTCAACAAACTCGTTGCGAGTTAAATCACCTGTAAATTCTACAATGTCCTTTACATCAAGCTTATCGCATAAATCTAAATAGTTGAATAGTAGATCGGAATCAATATGACCTGCAAATTCAAATTTGAAATTGTAAGTTTGATTTTTATTCAAATATGACAACATTGATATTAAGTTTGCAACTCCTTTTTTTTCATTTAGGTTCTTCGAACCACAACCTAATACAAATGTTTTTTTGGCAGGCGTAAAGGTTGAAATGTAATTACATGAATCAATTGAATTTGGTATAACATGATACTCGGCATTAGGATTATAATAAATTTGTTTAGACCGTTCAAGTAGTTCTTCAGATAATGCAATAACCTTTTGTGCCTGTTTCAAACATCGATAATTAAATGTATGAAGGTTACTGTCAGAAACAGATAGATTTATCTCACTCCCCCTTAGTAAAACAAACAGTTTTACTTTTAAGATATATGATAGTTCTGAGGCAAAAAGACCATTTAACCCAGCACCGAAAGAAATAAAAAAGTCATATTTCGTTTCGGAAATTTCACTCAAAACATTCCTGATATGCGCTCTGAAAAATAAGTTTTCTTTGAGCTCCTTTTTGTAACCACCATCGCAAATAACAAGTTTATTGCCAATAATCGGGAATTTGCTATTATAAGCATTTGTATTCCAGTTTTCATAACTTGAGGATATTATGGTTATTTCATAACCCAAACTGCTTAGCATTTGGGCATAAGATAAGCAACCAAATGAGAGTCCACCTGCATTTGACCCAAACTCAGAAGTTATAATTGCTATTTGCATATTTTGTAAATTGTTTTTGATACTCTATTCTGTGGAAACTTATAAGTGACAAATGACTCAATTTGGCATTTTGGAAACGTATTGATAATGTCAGTCAGGTTTAATCTCATAAAATGTGGAAAATTCACATTAATTTCTCGATAGCTATCATCTATTGTTTCGAAAACAAACATTCTGGGAATTCCATTTTTTCGATATGTTGATTTCACCTGTTCAATGTATTCTTCCTTATTATTCGACTGATTAAAATAACTACAATTTACTTGAACTAAAACATCCGGACTGTAATTCAATTCTTGCGGATAGCTACAATTAATTACATTTCCACTTCTGTTGAAAAGTGTTTTGACTTTATCATTAATATACTGTATAAGACTTTTATCTCGTTCAAAGCTAATAACATTATTGAACCCCATAAAATATAGTAATGCAGTAATATCACCAAAACCAGCCCCAATTTCTACAATAGATTGATTCTTATCTTCATTTTTCAGTATTTCATATACAGTTTTCCAATATAAGGGAGGCACGTCCTCCGTATATTGAAGAAACCATTCCGGAACATCAATCACTTTCGCTACAAAACTCCGATTATACTCTTTTAGCACCTCGTAAAACTGTTCCATGATTCCTGAAATTTATCCACGACTAACGATTTATTCTTCTCAATAATTTCAAAATCGAATTCAATCAACTCATTCTTTTTTATACAAGTTTGCAAGTTTAAACTTGGAAGTAATCTTACTTCCGAGAATCTTTTACATGTATTAATGTCATTATAGAAACAGGGTGAATCAATATACATAATTGCCACTTCGGCATTATTTGAGTCCCTTATCCACCATTTCAACGCTCCGGTTCCTTTGTCGATTTTTTTAATTGCAATAGAGTCAAGAAATGGAAAGATACTATTTTTAAAATACACACTGTTTGTATTACTCAAATCAGGTAATAATTTAATTGAGAGACCATTTTTAGTGACAAAATCAATTATATCATCAATTGATTTTGAACTATCAGATTGCAGAACGTGATTCAGACCAAATGCGACATTGTGTTTCTTGAGTAATTCTATTTTTTCTAATACTTTAAAGAGGTCACCTGACTTAGTAATGTTGGCAAATTCACTATGTCTAATCGCTGGAAATTGAATGTTAAGTTTGATTCTGGTATTTGCTAATTGTATTATTGTTTCTTCTGTCAGAAAAGTGGTGTTTGTAGCGCAACCCAATTCAAAAACAGTAGTATCATTTGTATAAAGAATCATTTTCAAAGTTTCGGGATTCATAAATGGCTCACCGCCACTAAAATGTACTTCTTTTAGTGGTGTGTTTTCTAATGAATCAATGATTATTTTATAATCATTGAACTTCAAGTTTATTCTTTTATCAGAGGGCTTCTCCTGACCTTCGTTATGACAAAATGAACACTGATAATTGCATGTGTTTGTAGTCAATACCCTAAGTATTTTCCAGAAATTTATATCACCCATACTTCAGCATTATATTTGTTTTCAATCTCGGAAATGTTGTTACCTGTAATATCACATTTTTCGTGATTATACATTTCGTAAGGTAGAACAATTACACTTTTCGTAGACTGTAAGTTAAGTTGGGAAATAATATCTGTGTGATTAAGTAAGCCAGCAACAGTTACCGAACCTCCATACAATTTGTTCTTAACTAAATGTACTTGTACATTGCTATTGCCTTTGTATGCTTCTCTAAAATACTCATATCCTGACTCAGAACATACTATATCGAAATGTTGATTTATTTCTGCTTCAATTCTTTTCTTTTGCAAAGCAATTCTTTCATCGGCTTGACTAAAATACTCATTGTTACCACCCTTAAAGGCATCCTTTAAAACAGGAACGGTAAAAATCACCTTTGGGTGGTTTTCGTTCAAATACTTGACACATTCTTCATACCTGGCAATACTTCTGTATGCTATTGAATTCAACTTTGTCTGTGAAAAATCGGTATATTCAATTCTACGAACTAATATTTCTTTTGCTTTCGAATCAATGTCTAACGAATAAAGTAATTCTAAATCACGTTTCAATACGTCTAAATCTCCAGTAAACATTAAAGTTACTTTATTTAAAGGAGCATGACGTAAATGATAATTAATTCTTTCTCGTGTAGCATTTGGCACAATTGTTTCACGTTCTTCCTGCATTGTTATCAATGATAAATCAATGCCGAAATTGGGAATTGAGTGTAAGAAATCGAGCTGGGATTCTTCAATATAACTACCTGTTGTAACAGTAGTAATCATTTTCTTTGGAAAATGATCGGCTGTGTGCTTTATGAAATCATAAATAAGTGGGTGTAGATATGGGTCAGTATGAGGGGCCACCAACACACCTGCACCCAACCTTAAGTATTTACTTGTTTGGTCAACGTATTTAAATCCGAGATATAAATCTTCTAATGTGATATCAGGAATTTTGGGATACCTTTTTAGAATTGGGTCTGTTTGTACCTTACAATAAATACAACCAATACCACAATTTTTAGAACTGATAGGTATATTTCCAAAAGTGGCTATTTCGAGTGCAAAAGCATCTAATTGTTCGTTAGTTAGCATAGTTGATTTTTAAAAAATTGAATAAGATTGTTTATCGTTGCAATTTTCACACAAACCAATTCTTTTCTCATTTAGGAGACTTAATCTGAATGCATTCAAATTAGGTGAATTCCAAATTGAGAGTATTGAATCTGAGTGAATACTCCCAAAATTGGTTTCTTGTTTAAAGTCGTTACAACAAAGTAAAATATTACCTTTTACCGATAACACTAATTTCCGAAATGGAAAATTACAAAATCCGTAATCTTGAGCATTGTAATCTTGCGGAATTACTCCAGCATAGTTTGGTAGCACTTCATTTGTGCTTCGTGCGTTATATGATACTTTTGGATTGCTGCGAAATTTTTCTACAATCTCAATTAAATTATCAGATATTTTATCGGGTTCTACCTCACGATCACTTCTATAGTCGTTTATATTTATATTATCGAGGCCTGCCGAAAAAAGTTCATCAAGTTTCGCTATAGACAAAAGAACACCATTGGTTGTAATATCAAGAAAAAATCTTGGAGATTGCTTTTTGGCATACTTAATCATTTTCAATAATCTATGCTCCAATAAGGGCTCATTTGAAACTAACAAAGCGATTCTCCCTGCAAATCCAATTTCTGCCAACGAATCAATGATTTTTTTATAAACTGTCCATTTCATTGATTCAACCGTTCGTTTATAGAATGATTGTGGACAGAAGGAGCACCGCTTATTGCAGTCTGTTCTTGTCTCAATAAGAACTTGAGAAAACAAAGGAAATGTCTTAAATTGAGCGTAATAATTCAGCAAATACTGTTTGTCTTTATTTGTTGCAGTGGTTTTCTTCCGAATTGCTTTATTGTTTATTTCTAATAGCATAGTTACACGAGCCCTCTTGATTTTAATAATTCTAAATGCTTGTCAGTTAAGTTGAATCCAGTTTCTGAAGGTGAGATATTCCTTTCAAATTTTGACCATTCTTCATTAGTGGCTGGAACTGACCAACCAGACATTAGTAAATCGTTATACATAGAAGTTCCTGGGTATGGGTTGTAAATTTTGGGGCCAGCAATACTAACATTGTCATATAATGACAATTCATCAACTAAATCAAATGTTTTTCTTAGATCATCAACAGACTCATTGGGGAATAGCATCATAAATGAAAGTTCAATATTCATATTATGTTTGCTACACATTTCAACCTTCTCTCGTATTAATTTTGAAGTAATACCCTTTTTAATGTTCTTTAGAACTTCATCCGAACCTGATTCAATACCAATAAAAAGCTTATCGATATTTGCTTTTTTTGCTCTATCTATAAATTCAGTGCTAAGTTTCATCAAATCTATTTCAATAAAACTTGACATTTTATATCTTTCAATAATTTGCCATGCTCTATTGGAATTTACAAAAAAGTTGTCATCATAAAACAGCCAACCCTCTATACCGTGATTGTCGATTAACCAATCCATTTCTGAAAATACTTTATCTATCTGGTAGCCCCGCCAAATGCATTTGTTCACAACACTATTGTAACAGAATGTACATTTTTTGTTACAGCCTTTGCTTGTCATATATGGCAGCATTTTCTTGTCAATAAAGTTCTTCTTGTTTGAATCCAAATTGTCTTTTTCATAATAAGCAGTCAGATCCAACAAATCAAATGAGTGAAATGATAATTCATTTTCAGCAACCGGTAAAGGAATGTCGCTAACAATTATATCACCAATATTTTTTTTGAAACACAAACCTTTAACAGAATTAGAATCTATTTTCCCTAACCTCCATAATACAAATTGATAGAGATTTGATTCAGCTTCACCCCTTAAAACCGCATCTAATGAAGGTTCTTTTAGTGATAACTCTGGCAATAATGTAGCATGAATACCACCCCAAAATGTGTAAAGGCCAAGTGATTTTACATATTTTGTTGCTCGGATTGTTGGGAGCAGATTCGAAGAAGTCATGGTTGAGAAGCCAACAGCAAATGCACCTTGACAAATTGAAAATAATGTATTTTCAATTTTATCATCTTCAATTATATGTTTAATCGAAACGTCTATGTTCTGTTTACGTAATACTGAGGCCGCAACAAGTATTCCAAAAGGGGGAGAAAACTGCCTCTTGACCCTCTCTGTATTACTCTCGATATTAATAAGAACAATTTTTATATTTTCAATTGAGACCATTGAATTCAAATTTATTGCCTTTCGGCAGGGTGAACAAATTTAGAATATACAAGAATTTCTTCATCTGTAATTGGTTGCTCTCTAATTTGTGGGAAAGTTGGACAAAAAAAGCAAGGCATTTTTTCATTTACGTTTAACTCTCCTTTTAAAACTCGTTTAAGCTCGATAAATTGTTTGCTTTGTAAACAATTAGTAAGACCATTTTCAAATACATTTCCAAGAGCAACCCATTTATTTACACAACATCCCAACAGTTTACCATCCCAATTTATTTGTGGCGAGAACCAAAGTTGACAACAAGGCCGTTTGTAACTTTTGTTGAATTTCTCTTTGTATTCCTCTCTGGACGAAACACTCAAGCCACTTTCCGCCTTAACGTATTCTGGATTTCTAATCGGTGAAAAATCAGAATGATTTAGTTTGGGGTTAAACACCATGTTTAACTCTTTGCAAAGTTCCTTTACAGTTGAAATTTCGTGTTCGTTGTGCCCAAAAAGAATAAACTGCCAAGATAACTGTGGATAAACGCTATTGTATTTTTCTTTGAATTTGTTTAGTTCTCTTATGTTTGAAATAACTTCATTGAAATTGCCACCAATACGGTATTGAGCGTATGTTTCTTGTGAGGCGCCATCAATTGACAGATTAAGGTAGCCGAATTTATATATAACTAAGGCTTCCAAAGTATTGCTATCTATGGAGTTAAAGTTTACTCCATTACCAGCTGTAAGTTTAATGCTTTTCTCATAGGAGTATTTCATAATCTTCACTAAATCAGGATTCAGAAATATCTCACCCCAATTTGAAAGCTCAATTTCTTTGATACTTTGGTTGCAATCAACTGTTCTTTTGAAATTATCAAATGACAAAACCCCCGACCCAACTATGCCGTTTCTTATAATGCCCTTACTGGTAGAGCATTCAGGACATTTAAGTTGGCAGAATGTACTTGCATCTATAGATATTCTTCTTATCATATGTTATTGCCTTGTCGCTTTTTTTGATTCACATAATATTATAAAAACCACAGATTTGTTTTACCAAATGAGGGTAATTCAGCATCGGAAAAATGAGGGACAATTTCGGCAACCATTTCAGGGTATTTTATGGTGATTGGAAGATTTTGCTGCTTAACTGATTTCCAATACATGCGTGAAAATTGATATACCTGATTGAGCATTTCTCTTACTTCCGGCATATTTGCCTGATTGTCCTCTTTGCTGCCATTGGTTACCACCTTTGAAATTTTTACTTTGACCGGAAATAGTATGTCGTATTTCTGTGAATTTGGATATTTGGCATTGTTGTAAAGTAAGAATTGATTGTATCCAACCTTAACATAGGTGCCACTTAACGGCATTAAATCGGCTGAATCGGAATCAAAAGCAACTATGTCGCTTGATTCCGTTTTGTTGATTGTTACAATGAATACAGGAATGTTAAAGCCTAAAGTGTAGAGCATGTCTGTAATGGGTTTTGACTCTCTTTTACCCATTGTTTTGTAGTAATGAATGATAAGTCTTTTCGGCTTTTGGTCTTGATTCTGAACTAAATAAATACCGATAGCTTTACGAATATCCTTGATTAAATGCTCCAAATCGTTATCCCTGTAGCAATCGAAGTTTTGGAAAATGCCATCTTGATTGAAACAAAAAGCACTACCGACATATCGTTTACCAACTTTCTCAGATTTAAATGCACCTACTCCAATAATCAAATCATTTTTTGTTCGGGAAGGATTTAACTGCCACGGAATCCCTCCAATTTTTGAAAGTAATGCTATTGCTATGTTTGGTAAGTGAAAACGGAAATTGTTGCCAGCCGGATTGTCTTTATAGATTACCTGTGAGGTTATCTGTTTTTCAAGTAACATTTCTTTGATAGCAAAATAAATATCATGGTGCGGGCTGTTTACATCATCTTTACGAACAGGACTGATATAAATTGCCACATAGTTGTAATCGTTTTTCAGGTTCTTTTGGCTAAGCTTTGTTTTTATCTCCTGAACAGCTGTTTCAAGGTTTGAAAATGTTATACTTCCGTTTGTTTCGGTTTCAAAAGGCTGTTTTATAAGTTGGGGCAAAGTTTTATATGTAATGCCATTATCACTTTTAATATCTTTCTGCTGATATTTTGGACTACCATCCGGATTTTTCGTATTAAAATTTAAAGTTGAATTTGCACCATAAAAGAAGATATTGTAAAGTCTTTTACTGACATCAATATCTTTGACATGACATATAAAAAAGAATTTAAGATTGTTTTTCGTTGAGGCTCGAAAAGGACCGTTGTTAATTATACCGTTGTAAGCCTCAAACCCTGAGCTGTTACCACCGAACAGCAATACATTTGAGCCATCGGTTACTTTGTTGTCCTCGGGGTTTTTGAACGAATAAAAATCTTCTTTATGGAATTTGATTATTGCCTGAAAATTATCGGTAAACAAATAATTCTTAGCAAAAGCAACTATCTGTTGGCGTGTTTTAAGGTACTTGTTTTCTTTCGGTGGACGAGTTTCGGACACATTTAATTCGGCTGCAAGCTCACGATTGATAATTGGAAATATATTTCCAATGTTTTGTTTTTGTTCCGGTGTAATGTGTTTTCTCTTGACAATTTCATTATCTGCAATCACCCTGTAACGCTCTGTTTGTATGTCGAGACTGTCAATTGATTGATTGTAGGCTGTTGAAATGCTGTTGTAAGAAACGAGCAATTCCCAACTATCCGTTACTTTCTTGTATTGAGGAACAAGCGAAAACCGAAGGAACTGAGTTGTTTGAGTATGAGGCTGATTTGAATCTTTTATCCAAACTTCTACATTATCGACAAAATCAAACCCAACGGCAGCCGCATTCTCTTTGAAGTAGTTATAAATTAAGTGATTGAAATAATGTTTTGCAATACGAGAATTTTCATCGAATTTTATTGATATATCATATTTATCTCCAGTACAACCCTCTGGGTGAACAATTGAAAAGAATAGGGTCTCTTTGTCGGACAATTCAGGGTGCTGCTCCCAAAACTGAGGGCATTCATTACGAAACAACCTTAATGGATTTGAGTTTTCCACCTTTTCAGTATAAACCGCAAGGTTTATGCTTTCTGCAACTGGGGTAAATGTAAGGAGATTGATTTTCATAATCGGAACATTTAATTCTTTAAAAACCTGCCACCCGATATATCCCAGAATTTATTGAAAAACGAACTGAGTTTTTCGAGTACCGATTCTCTTTTCTTTGTACGGTCGCCTGTTGGCGTAAATCTTGAAACAGGTGGCAGAACTTTGCTTAATGCTGTGCCTGTTGATTGTACATAACCGTCACGAAAAGCATTTGTTATAAACTTGTATGTTTCTTCTTTATCCAAATTTTCATCATTGATAATTTGGTCTAATTCTTCTACTTTCTTAGCATCAACAAACGAATGCCAATCATCATCCACATTGGTTGAAGGGGTCAACGAATCAATAAATTGTTCGATAAGCTCTTTTTTATTGCGGAGTTCCACACTGGAATCAATGGCTTTGCTAATACTGATAACAATTTCCTTGTCTTTTAAATGACCTTCGTGGTACTTCTTAATGAGTGCGAGGATATAATCAATGTTGATTTCGACCTGTTTAATCAGCTCCATTTCAAAGACTATATCATCATTTACATTTTCGTTGTCGCCTTTGCTTTTGCCTCTGAAATCGTTGTAAAGGTTAATGTACATGCTGTGATAATCCTGTACATCTCTTTCCGAAAGTATTTCATTGCCTGAAAATTCATCGAATGTGGAAAGTATGTTTTTCACTTTCAGAATGGCACTGTAAAGCTTGATAAATTCTTTTTGGTTTTGTTCTCCGATAATCTGTTCACCCACAGGGAATTTTTCTTGTAAGTCATACACTAAATCAGCATAGCCGGGAATGTCTTTATCTCCTTTTTTGTAGCCGTTGTAATATTCATCGTAAGTTTTGAGTAAAACCACTCCTCCGGCTTCTTTGTCGCCAAATAGGGCAATGCTCTCGTTGGTGGCTTTTTCGAGGTTGCGGAAACAAATAATATTTCCAAAGGTTTTAACCGTGTTCAGAATGCGGTTTGTGCGGGAGTAGGCTTGTAAAAGCCCATGCAAACGGAGGTTTTTATCTACCCAAAGGGTATTCAAAGTAGTAGCATCAAAACCAGTAAGGAACATGTTTACCACAATCAACAAGTCAATTTCACGATTTTTCACTCGTTCGGACACATCTTTATAATAGCTTTGGAACTTTTCACTTGAAGTATCAAAGTTCATTTTAAATATCTTGTTGTAGTCCTGTATTGCCGATTCGAGAAAGTCCCGTGAGCTTTGGTCTAAAAGGCTGGTATCTTCAAGGTTCTCATCATCAATGATTCCGCTTTCGGGGTCTTCATTCACGCCAAAACTGTAAATGGTTGCTACCTTTAACTGTTTGTCGCTTGGCAACCCCATCATTTGTTTTTGAAACTCGGTGTAATATTTCTTGGCTACTTCGATTGACGAAACGGCAAAAATGGAATTAAAACCAGCCAATCGGCGGTCTTTTAATTGGTAGAAGCTATTGCGTTTTGTTTTCTGGTCGAAATGTTCACGGATATACTTTACAATATTGCTTATTCGCTCCGGTGCTGATAATGCCCGTTCACGGTCAATGTTCCATACTTTTTCGTCCTGTATGTTTTCCTGTTCCTTCATGGTGCTGATATAGTCAATACGGAACGGAAGTACATTTTTATCGGTAATGGCATCGACAATGGTATAGGTGTGCAATTTTGCACCGAATGCCTGTTCGGTAGTGCGTAAATCGGCACGGCTGTTACTGCTTGAATTAACGGCAAAAATTGGCGTGCCTGTAAAGCCGAACAGGTGATATTTTTTGAATGTTTTGGTAATAGCAGTGTGCATATCGCCAAACTGTGAACGGTGGCACTCATCGAAAATTATAACGATATGTTGACTAAAAACATGGTGGTTTTTCTGTTTCTTAATCAGTACAGAAAGCTTTTGTATGGTGGTAATAATAATGTTTGCCTTGGGGTCTTCCAATTGCTTTTTAAGAATGGCAGTATTGGAATTACTGTTTGCAGCTCCTTTCTCAAACTTATCGTATTCTTTCATGGTTTGATAGTCGAGGTCTTTTCTATCCACCACAAACAGTACTTTTTCAATAAATGGCAATTTACTTGCCAGTTGAGCGGTTTTAAACGAAGTAAGCGTTTTGCCGCTTCCGGTGGTGTGCCAGATATAACCACCGCCCTCAATAGTACCAAAAGATTTGTAGTTATTTGAAACCGTTATTTTATTCAAAATACGCTCGGTAGCTACAATTTGGTAAGGACGCATTGCCAACAACAATTTGTCGGAAGTGAAAACACAGTATTTAGTAAGCAGATTGAGCAAAGTGTGCTTTGCGAAAAAGGTGCGTCCAAAATCCATTAAATCAACAATCGGGCGGTTATTGGCATCAGCCCACCACGAAGTAAATTCAAAGCTGTTGCTGGTGCGTTTACCCTTTTTTACAGCACCATCGCCCAGCTCCCTGATATGCGTAAAGCGGGTGGTATTGCTGTAGTATTTAGAGTAAGTACCGTTTGAAATTACAAATAGTTGCACATACTCAAACAAACCGCAGCCAGCCCAAAACGATTCACGGTTGTATCGGTTTATCTGATTAAATGCCTCTTTAATGTCAACGCCCCGTTTTTTAAGCTCGATATGTACCAATGGTAAGCCGTTTACCAATACCGTAACATCGTAGCGATTGGCTCGCTGCCCATTGTCAACCGCATATTGATTAACAACCTGTAAACGGTTGTTGTGGATATTCGCTTTATCAATGAGATAGATATTTTTTACTGTGCCATCGTCACGGGTAAGCAGTTGGATATGGTCTTCCTGTATAATGGTTGTTTTTTCCTCAATGCCATTGTTTTGGTTCGCAATTTTGCCTTTGAAAAACTGCTCCCATTCAGAATTGGTAAACTGGTAATTATTCAGGGCTTCTAATTGCAGGCGCAAGTTGGCAATCAATTCGTCTTCCGAAGTGATTGGCAAATAATCGTAAGCCTGTGTTTGAAGCTGCTCAATAAATGCTTTTTCGAGGTCTGCCTCACTCTGAAAAGTAGTTTCCTTGCGGTAGAGCGGTTGGTATTCGGCTACTACCGTACTTTCGGGGTTCTCGGCAACGAGGTTGTATTGTGTCATAGTAATTCTTATTTAAATGGGCTTTTGGTCACGAAATCTATTTCACGACCAAAGGTTTTATTAGTCGATTGATTGCTGAATATCAATGTATTATCATTTATCGTACCGTAACCCTTTATTTCCATATTCTTCTTGAATAATTATTCTTCACTATCTTGTATCTCTTTTTTGCCGTTTTCAATAGAGCGTATGCTTTTTGCATTTAGCGGACTGACTACTTTTCTACCTGTTTCGGCTTCTAATTTCAAACGGGCTTCTTTGGCTATGTTGCCACCACGGCGTGCCACATCTTCGTGTTCGGGAAACGATTCGGGATTGGTTGTTTCCGATATTTCTTTGGTTGACAACTCGGCAAGCATATTGAGAACCAATTCTTTGTTGGTCATGTTATCACGAAGGTTTTCCTTTTTTAAGTCTTTGAATTTCTTGTATTCTTTGGCTGTTTTGCCTGCCCATGTTTTGTATATAATGTCGGTTAAAGCGGCAAACTCAACACCTTCTTCCAAACCCAGGCGTTTCCATTCATCGGTTAAGCTTTTGCGGATTTCAATACTTTTCAGGCGTTGGTTTATCCAATTGTCGGAGTATCCCAAACGCTTATAATCGGTCATAGCCTGCTCGATAGACAGTTCGGGGTCTTGTAATTGGTCGAGCCTTTGTTTGGCTACTTCGGCTAACCACAATTTAAACGGTTCTGCCTTTTTTGAAGGAATTGACTGAATGATACGGAAAAGCTGTGCAGTATTGGCGGCTAATGTTTTACGCTGTTTTCCTGTTTCGGTGGTCATAGCTACCTGGGGACAATTTGTCCCTATGTAATCGCCGAGAAAGGTATCACGCTTACGCAACTTTTTCAAATAATCGGTAGGGTTGGCACTATCGGTAAGTACATCAATAACATCTACCACCGAGAAATACCACTCTTCCTCTTCTTCGTTCCATGCCGAACGGATTTTTTTATCTTCAAAAAGTTTTATCGAGTTTCCTTTTTCCATAACTGAAAATAGTCATTAATGGGTTAATTGTTTAAAATCCAATAATTTTCCTCTGTAATAATTGTATTGTTTGCGGCGACCGTCTATTTCGGCAGGTAACCCAATTGAAATATCATTTACCAAGCTATCGAATTTGTCCAATATCCCTGTTATGCGTTCCTGTTCGGCAATGGGTGGAATTGGGATTTGAATTTTTTTCAATACATCAACGGAGGCGACATTTTTTATTGCACCACCTCTCGCATCATCGTTCATTTGTTGTGTTATTGTGTCCTCAAAATAGTATTTCAAATACTTACTACCAATTTCATTCTTCACACTTAACTTCAACAAGGCTTGATTAATTACACCTTTTGGTGCATTAACAGGAATTATTGCAATTTTACCCATAGTACCTGAACAACTCATAATTAAATCTCCTGGTAATACTTCAAATCTTTTTAGTTCTTTAAACTTCTCATCAGAAATAAAATATCGAATATCTGTGTTACCATAAATAGCATGTTGCTGCTCATAAATTGCATATCCAGAAGGCACAAAACAATCCTTTTTTATAGCACCCCCAAATGGACCACGAACAAACTTACACACTTCCCCGAGCGTTTTCCACTGAACCTCCACGCCATTCATTAACCACTTACCGTTAAGCTCTGTGGCACTAAGCAGGCGGTTTCGATAGTATTCATATTGGGCGCGACGCGCCTCCAGCTCTGCCTCCAGCTCTGCCTCCAGCTGAGTGAAAATATCGAGGATTTTTACAATTTCTTGTTGGATTGGAAGGGGGGGGATGGGGATTTGAAACTTAGCAATGCTTGAACCATGAACATGGGGAACTCCACCACCTTTTTTGGTATCATGAATCTTTTCCTGATTATGCTTTAAATAATAGAATACATATTTCGGAAGTAAGAGGTCCTTGTCAGGATTAACCGAAAAAGAATCTGATAAAAACACAGGAATTGTCCAATAACTCACAAATCCAGCATATGCACCAGAACCTGAAACAGCTATTGTTTCCCCAGTTCTATTTGGTGTGTTGTGATAATATGAAGGTTTTTGACCACCTGCAATTACTGGAATCTCTCCTTCTGTTACATCTTTAAAAGTAATAGAAGTGCCTCTTTGAAATTTACAGACCTCCCCCAAATCTTTGTACTCTACCCCATTGGGGCAATATTGTTGTATGAGTTCTTCTATTTTATTCAATTTTGCCTCCCTTCTTTTCTAACTTTTTAATTTCTTTATCAAAGTCAGAAATGATTTTTTGTGACTTGTTAAACTCATTATATTCGGCCTCTGCTTTTTGGTCGGCTTGCTGTTTGGTGATTTTCCCCTTGTCGGTTAGTATCTTGTATTTGCGGAAAGCCAAAAATTCATTTACACTTGCCGCAAATTCTTTCATAGTAAATGTATTTTCACGCTCAACCAAGTCTTCGATATAATCGAAATAACCTGTTACAGCACGTTCTAATCGACGGATTTGGTACTCGGGTAAATAGTTTTTGGCAATGGTAACGTCTGATTTTAAAATCCTGCCATCGGGCGAATTTTTCCAGGTCTTTAGCCCCATGTTATCAGCAAGTCGGTCGGCTTTTGTGTAGATAATTTCTGCTGCCGTTTGGCCGGTAATGGCATAGTGGAACTTGTTTTGCACCATTGCATAAAAGTCTTGGGTAGTGGGCGAGTCTTTGTCATAGTCTATGCTGCATTCGGCAAAAATATCGGTAATCTGTTGCCAAATACGGCGTTCGCTGGCACGAATGGAACGGACACGTTCCAAGAGTTCACGAAAATAATCTTTCCCGAAAGCTGTTTTTCCTTGTTTTAAGCGTTCATCGTCAAGCACAAACCCTTTTGTAATGAACTCTTTGAGCGTTTGAGTAGCCCAAATACGAAAATCGGTGGCACGTTTTGAATTTACACGATAGCCAACAGCAATAATCATATCGAGGTTGTAAAAATCTATGACCTCAGGAACTTCTCCTCTAAATCCCCGATTTACGACTGTTTCCATTTTGGAAACAGTCGTATTTTCAGACAGTTCCCCTTCCTCGAAAATATTTTTAATGTGCTTGCTTATGGCAGGTACTCCAACACCAAACAATTCGGCCATCGCTTTCTGTGTCAGCCAAAGTGTTTCATCATTTACCACAACACCAATTTTAATATTTTCGTTTGGCGTTGTATAAAGCAAAAATTGAAGTTCTTTATTCATTTTATACCTCCTTCCAAGTCTGCTACAATTTCATCAATAGCAGTGCGCAAATGATTTTGGCGAATCACTATTTCTGCAATATGGGCATTGAGTTTTTCAATATCCACTTCCTCGGTTGTGTTTTCTTGTTCCACATAGCTACTTACCGCAATATTGTAGTCGTTTTCGGCAATGTCACTGTTGGGTACAAGGTGGGCAAAATGGTCAATATCTTTGCGTTCCACAAAGGCATTGAGTATCTTTTTTCGGTTTGGCTCGGTAAGCTTGTTTTTGTTGCCACCACGCACAAATTCGGCTGAGGCATCAATAAACAGTGTGGCATTATCCTTTTTACTCTTTTTAAGTACAATAATACAAGTTGCGATACCTGTACCAAAAAACAAATCGGGTGGTAACTGAATTACAGTATCAACATAGTTGTTATCAATCAAATATTTGCGGATTTTCTGTTCTGCACCGCTGCGATACAGCACACCGGGAAACTCAACAATGGCTGCCGTGCCGGAAGTAGAAAGCCACGAAAGCATGTGCATTGTAAATGCGAGATCGGCTTTGCTCTTTGGAGCAAGCACTCCGGCAGGCGAAAAACGAGGGTCGTTAATCAAAAGCGGGTTTGCATCACCTTCCCATTTTATTGAATAGGGGGGATTTGAAACAATACAATCGAAAGGCTCATCGTCCCAATGTTTGGGTTCGGTAAGCGTGTCACCGTGGGCAATATCAAATTTTTCGTAATTAATATCATGCAAGAACATGTTGATACGGCAAAGGTTGTAGGTAGTAATGTTGATTTCCTGACCATAGAAGCCCTGCCGAACATTTTCCTTACCCAATACTTTGGCAAACTTCAACAGCATTGAACCCGAACCACAGGCAGGGTCATACACTTTGTTTACCTGCTTTTTACCAACAACCGTTATTTCGGCAAGCAATTCGGAGACCTCTTGAGGGGTAAAAAATTCACCTCCTGATTTGCCAGCATTGCTGGCGTACATGGTCATTAAAAACTCGTAAGCATCGCCAAAAAGGTCGTTGGTGTTGTCCTGATAATCGCCCAACTCTAAGCCCCCGATTGAGTCTATAATTTTGACTAAAGTTTCATTTCGTTTTTGAACTGTAGCCCCCAGCTTGTTACTGTTTACATCAATATCGTCAAACAAGCCCCGCAAATCATCCTCGCTGTCGGTGCCTTTGGCAGAGTTTTCTATATTCTTGAAAACATTGCTCAATGTTTCATTAAGATTGGCATCATTCTTGGCTTTGTTCCGAACATTTACAAATAGCTCAGAAGGCAAAATATAAAAGCCCTTTTCTTTTATGGTTTCCGCTCTTCCAAATTCAGCATCTTTATCGGAAATTTTGGTATAATCAAAATTTTTGTTTCCTGTACGCTGTTCTTCCTTATTGATATATGAGGTAAGGTTTTCAGAAATAAACCTGTAGAACAACATGCCTAGTACATAGGATTTAAAATCCCAACCGTCAACACTGCCTCGTAAATCGTTTGCTATTTGCCAAATGGTACGGTGAAGTTCTTCCCGTTCTTGTTCTTTTGTCATTATATATTGAATGTTTTATTTGGATTATTATTCATTTTTCAGATTTTTCAAAACAATACTTAAAGCATTGGTTGCTAATTCTTTTTTGTCCTCAATAAGTGAAAATATTTGGTCAGCAAGCCAAAGGGTTAATAACTCCTTTTCATCTGTATTAAGAAGCTTTGCAATTAATACAACCTGTTCCCGCTTTGCGGGGCGGTCGCCTCGCTCAATTTTGCTGTACATTGGAGTATCAATTTCCAATGCGGAGGCTAATTGTCGTTGTAACATTTGATTATCTTCTCTCAACTGTCGAATTTTATCGACAAATAACATTGGCTCTGGTTTTAATTGTATGACTTTTCTATTTCTGAATTGTCAGAATTTGAACAAAGATAAACAAATAAAAACAACCAGCGAAAAATAGAAGAAAGAATTATTGAACAAAATAAGAGCGAACAAATTGTTCGCTCTTATTTTCAAGGTTTTTTATACTTATCGTGGGCGAAATGAATTATCAAACCATTGACTGAAAAGCGTTTTATGTGTTTTTCAGCGGTTTTGTCGGGAATGCCTAATTTGTTTGCAACGGTCAAATAATCTTTCCGGCAGAACTCCTTCGGGAGTTCGTCTAAAAACTGTTGTTTTTGATTTTTGGGAGCTGTTGTAACAGCTTCGGAGGGCAGTTGTTGAAATACTTGGGCAGCGTGCTGAACAAGTATTTTCACCATTGATAAAGCAGTATTGGAATCGTTATCCCGGCAAACGAGGGGCGAATGTATATCGCCATCGTCCATAATCCGAAGGGCTGTGAGTATCATAGCCATTCGGAATGTAATGAGACCGAGCCGCCGAACGGTGGCGAGGTAATCAGCCCCATACAGACAAAGGTACTGGTTTTGTGTCTGGGCAAAATAGGCATTAAATGCCTGTTGTTGCCCCGAAGTCAAACAAAAGCGTATTGGTTCAGATTGACATTCTAAGTGCTTGTACAGGTCAAAGAATTGCATTCCAAGGTGATTGAAATAGCTATCGAGTGTTTGGTCGGAAGAATTGGCAAAAACATCGTTCCACACAGGGCGAACATTCATAAAATAGAAAATGAAGCGGCTGAATAAGCCGTTTTCGGCACTCGGAATGAGTGTTGAAACTTGTTTGGGTGTACCCGATAAAAGGGCAGACAAACGAGGATTTTGGATTTCAACAAATTCCCTGTCTTTTCGGCGGTTATAAGAAATTGTTTCGTGGTGGAACGCTTTGCGGAAACCATCGGAATAATTTCCGTGTTCGGATTTGAAAGTAAGAGCCAGCGTGTCGCCTTCGGTTTCAAAAATAAGCCCTGAACCATTGTTATCGTTTAATATCTGGAATAAACCGGTTGCACTATTATTGGCCGGAATAATTAGCATCTTTACAGGTGGCTCTTTTGGGCGTTCTACTTCTGACTTGTTCTTTGTTGAGGCATATTCAGACAGCTTTCTTTGATACTCTTCAAATTCGAGCTTTGAAATTTCCCGTAAAGATTTGTGTATCGGCTCAACCAGTTTACGGCACAACGTTAAACGGCCTTTACCAGCCGAAGCCTGAGCTGTGACGAAAAGAAATAAATTCGGATAAACTTCCCTCTCAGCATAAATGCCATATATATTAGGCAGACATGACGATATTGCAACCAAAGAACCAAGCAACAGAAGGTCTCTATCTTCGTTGGAGTTGGATTTTGCAACAACCTTTTGCAGAAGTTTCGGGAGGTCGGAATAAACATCATCGGGAAACGTTGGAAGGTTTATTTCCTGCAATTCCTCCAAATCTCCTGTTTCTTCTTTTCCAGCTGTTACCGGATTTGTTTCTACTATTGGTTTATTGGATGGATGAGGTACAGATACACTCACACCGGCTGACTTGGCAAGATGGTAGAGTGTTTTGATAGTAACGCCGTGGCCGTGTGAAGCAAGGCAGGCGTTGTATTGCTTATCAGTTTCAGACTGATTGTAACCAGGATAAAAACTGCTTAAACGATGATAATAAGACCGACCGCTTTCGCCCAAAGCGTAAGCGAGGGCAAAGCCAAGGTCTCTCCAATCGGAATAGTTTGGTGCAATATCAATGGTTGCAGCTTCAATTCGTTGTGTTATTGTTTCAATCTCAATTGAAGTATCAATATTCGATTGAGGTATTACGGGTGTTGAAACTGTGTTTTTTTCTGTGACATTATTTGTTGCCCAATCTGCGGGTTTAAATTTCTTCTTGCTCATGCTTCTTCAATAATAAAGGATTAATAAAAACGTCTGGGTCGTATGGTAGGAAACAAGCCCGGGAAATATCTTTACCAGACTTGTCAACCTCGACCGAATAGGTTTGTAAAATGTAATTGGCTACCGAGGTGAAGTATTCACCGTGGGGAGATTCTTGCGTATCAATTTCAATAATCCATTTTAAACCATCACCGGAAGGACTTACAAACAAAAGCTGAGTATCAAAATACTCATCGGCAAGCAAGGCTTGTCGTAGTGTATCTAAGTCTTGAACATGGTCAAAATCGATGCATAAAAGCTCTGAATGTTTTACAAGTGATTTATCACTTCGGGAGTTGAATACACCCGAAAAAGTGCAATAGTCGAAGTTTGCAGCCTTGTATATGCGAGCTTTGGCACTATCCGCAATGTTCCTGAGTTCTTCTGTTTGCTGTTTGTAGTAATCTCCCTTAATTGCTTTATAGACCTGAGCCAATGAAACTGTTTTGTGTGGAAAAACATTCCGTATCGGAGCTTTAAAAAATGAAAAGACAAAGCCTTTTTCATTTTCTGTGTTTACTGGATTTTTATTAAATGCTGGCTTGCCGGATTTATTTTGCTTATAGAAACTCCAATTCTCCCCGATACGCAGGTTCATTTCTTTGTTCAGGATTTGCAATAAGTCATCTCCTGACTGTTTGTAATGCAGTTCGGCGAAGTCGAATGCATCACCGTCAGGGATAGAATTATCACTATCGGTATGCTGCGCAAACTCTTTATCCATAGCATTCCCCAAGATGGTTTCTTTAAAAATGAAAATATTCAATGTCGATTTATCGGCATTGAATGGATTTTTGGCAGGGGAACAAGTCCTCTCCGAAAGGGAGAGGACTGTTTCATCTGGATAATACAACCTCAAAATATGCGCATAGATACCAATGCCATATTGAGTTTTTGACAATATCGCCTCTTTACTTATTGCTTCCATAACACTTGATTTTAACCATCGTGTAATGGTTGTTAAGTATTCGGGAAATATCAGAGCGGCGATAGTAGATTTTATTGCCAATGCGGGAAAATGGCAGTATGCCATTTGAACGCAGAGTTTGCAATGTCCGGGGGCTGATATGCAGAATTTGCATAACATCCTGATTGTCGAGCCAATCCTCTAACCTGTCATCTAAAGGACTGTTTACATTTGCAGGACAGCCAGAACAGGAGTTTTCTTCCTGGTTTATTTGCTGTTTGCTTGTTTTAAATTGGTTTCGGAAAGCAACTGCATAAGATTCCTGACTATTTAAAAAGTATTCTGTCAGGATTTCGCCAATGGTTGTTTTAGGCTCGCTCATTTCAAACCTCCTTTTCTGTTGGCGATAAATGCGGCTGCATCGGCCTGTAATTCTGAAACTGATTTGTGTTTGTCACCAATTAACCAGGCATCAATTTCGCTTTTGAGAAATTGGAGCTTTTTACCTTTCTTGTGGTAAGGAATAAGTTTTTGTCCAATCCAACCATAAACGGTTTGACGGGCTGGCTTGTCAGGTAAATAACTGCACAATTCCTGTAAATTGAACCACTTGTCAGATTCGGGCAATTCTGACCTTTTTGCATTAAGCAAGGTTTCTAATTTTTCCACCTTACCGATTAAATACGCCAAAGCTTTTGGCATATCATTAAATGAAATCTCAGTTGAAAACATTTTGTATTTAGTTTTCGGCGATTTGATTTTCAGGTGTGCCAATAACAAGAAAACCACTACTCCGAAATGAAATAGTGGTTCAAAAAGATTAGGTAAAAAAAGGGTAACCCAGAGGTAAAAATCACTTACCCTATTTACCTATGAAATTTTTATATATCGTTGATATACAGATTGTATATCGATAAAAACAAAAAAAGGTAAATGAGCGTTTTACTCATTTACCTTTCAATATTTGGATTACCCCAATACTTTCTTTATAAATTGGTCGTAACCACTTGGCTGCTGGCTAAATTTTGTTTTAAGGGTAGAGAACGTTACTACCTTTGGGGAAAATTCATCAAATGCCTGTTGCATAAATTCAATCCATGTATCCTGAATTGAAGAATATAATTCTTTGTGAACAATATATATTGAATATCGAAACCATGTTTTTCCCAGATTTGCTCTTGGAATTTTTCTGGTGATTTTAGGAATGCTGTTATGCTGGATAAGGTGTTCGATATACGCCATCATTAATTTGTAATCATTTTCCGACATGATTCTTTCATTATTCTGTGGATTTATACCATTTAGAAAAGCTAAGTGTTTGTGTGCAATGGCTAATTTTGATTTGATTTGCATTGGCTTAGCAATTGGCTGTGGTTTACTCTTAATATCACTTACTTGTTTTTCTAAAACCACTTTAAAAATGGCACTCAGGTCTTTTAAGTAAATATCCTTTTGCTGATTTAAAAAGACAGATAAATTATTCGTAATTGATAATGTGTTTTGAAATGGCCTATTAAACAATAATTCAGAAAAAATATCATCAATTGCATTGGCTCTGTCAATTGCTATTTCTTCTCTTTCGAAACGCTGTCTTAAAATGCTCTTTTGTTCTTTTATAATCAGGTTTACAAAATCAATGTTAATTAATTGGTCGAATGAAGGGATAGCTTGATTTATTTGTTTTAAAAACGCATAATTTTCGAGTGCAATACCAATTGTTAAAATTGATGAGTTTTGGGAATTTAGTTCAATTGAGCTACAAACATCAGTATACAAGTTCTGGGCACTTTGAATGTCACAATTTAAGGCTATTTGTGTTTGTACCTCGTGTATTAATTTAGCTACCTGATACGCGTTTAATTCATCATTTGAAGGGTAGCGGTTAAAGCACTCTAAGTACAAATCTTCATAAGCAGTAAAATCATTTTCAGTAAGAACTACATCAAAAATAATGGTTAATTCATAATACAGCTTTACAAGATTCGTTTGTAAGTCCTGATAATATGTGTTTACTGTTTCATTAGCCTTTTTTATGTATGATTTTATCTGCCTTAATGTTTCTTTGAGTTCTTGTCTTGTGTCAATATTTGACTGTACGACAGTAGAATAATTAAGTAGGGCGATTTTAATCCGGGTGGCTTCGGCGTTAATAATCGCATTGTAAAAGCTTATCTGTGGTGTTTTTATTGCTTCCTCTTTGCGAATTTCAATTTTTGGCTTAAACATGTATTCTTTAATCGAGGTGTATTCGTCTGGTGCAATGTTGTTGATTGCAACTGCTTTTTCAAAATCGAATACAGCATAATTGCCTAACTCGGAAATGAATAGTTTTTCAATGTCATTGAGATTAGAAGGCAAATTATTGAATTTGCGAGCTAACGCCTGAAATGCAATATCAGACACATTACCAGGGCGTAATGCCCCATGTAATATACTTTGGGCTATTGGTAGTTTCATAGGTTAGTATCGTTTTTAATATTGATTTTGATTGCATTGGTAGCCTTTTGTTTTTTCTCATCTACCACTTTGGCATAAATCTGCGTAGTTTTTACATTGGTATGCCCCAACATTTTTGAAACGGTATAAATATCGGTACCGCCTGCAAGCTGCAAGGTTGCATAAGTATGACGAAAGCAATGGAATGTAATATTCCGGTTAATACCTGCGGACTTTATCCAACGTTTTAATGGTCCCGAAATCCAAGAGGGGTCTGGTAAATCTTCAAAAACAAGTTGCTCCGGTTTTCCGGGTTCTCCGCAAAGTTGATAGGCTTGCTCTGAAATGGGCATGTATTCAACACCCTTAGTTTTTTGTTGTCTAAAATTTACCCGAATTTGGTCACCAACAATTTGAATTTCCTTCCATTTCATTTTTTGAATATCGCAATGACGAATGCCTGTTAAGGCAGAGAAAAGGGCTGCACGCTTTAAAATGGGGCGGTCGCATGGTGTTTCAGCCAATATGTTTAATTCTTCAACTGTGAGATGTTCTCTGCGGCTTTCCTGGTCTTGTATTCCTTTTATCTTGGCTGAAATATCTACGATTAAATATCCATCAATAAAAGCTTGTTTTAATCCAGCTTTAAAAATGCTGTAATAAGTGGCTGCGGTATTATGTGATACTGTACCCTTTTTATTACCACCACATGGAGCTGTAAGCATAAAACGGCGAATTTCTTCGGCTTTACTCAGGTTTATTTGAGAGAACAGAAGCGGTTGATTGTTGGTAAAGAGTTTCAATAATTCCCCGACACGATTCCAGTTTACTATAATTGATTGGGAGCTGTTCCGGTGTCTGTCTTTTGAAACTTTCTGAAAGTATTCAATGAAGTCTATTTGCTGGCGTTGGTTCTGAACTGCAAGTTCAGCTTCTTTTTCGGTATATAAATCGGCGTTGTCATATTCTTTTTGGCGAATACTGCGGACACCATCAGCAAAAACACAGGCTTCCTGGTCAATAGTGCTTTTACATTGAATGATACCGTTTACATCCCTTTTCGGTTTAAATGTTTTTGCTCCATCGGCAGAAGTGCGGGCGGTTCTTGATTTATCCCACACAGGGCTTGTTATTGTTCTATTAAGTGCCTCAATGATTCGTTGAGGTTTATCTGTGCCATTAAAAACAGGATAGCTTTCGAGTATCAAATACCATTCGTTGTGATACTCAGACTTGCGAAGCTTAACAGTACATTTGGTTTTTGCGAGTTTCTTTTTCATGGTACTGCTTTTTATTTGTTAGAGAATAATCGGTCAATTTCGACTTTAGGAACATAAACGAATTTTCCTATCTGTTTTTTGGGAATGCTACACTTGCGTATCGTTTTATCAACTGTAGAAAGTGAAACGCCGTATTTCTGAGAGATTTCGCCAATAGTATAGCAATTGGCAGGGTCAAAATTGATTTCTTGTTTTGTGATTGTTGGTTGAATTGCTTTAGCAATTTCAACCTTTGGAAACATAGCCTCTATGTGAATCCGACTAATGCGGGTTAATCGCTCCCCAAGGTTGACGGCTGGGATATTACCTTTTCTGATTTGGCGGTAAATGGTATCTCTTGAAATGCCAAATAAAACTACAGCTTCAGCAATGGAAATATAAGGGCGGTCTGTTGGAATTTGCTCGGCTAACTGCTGGCGTTGTTCCTCTTGTTTTTCTTGTGCCTTTTTTTTACGAGTTGCAGCCTCCGAACATTTCTTTGAGCAAAACTTTGAATACACAGTTTTAGCATTGAACTGAGTACCGCAGTTTTCGCATGTCTTTGGAAGAATAAATTTGCTACCAGGCATATCAATCGTTTTTAGAATGAATAAGTAGTGATAAGTATTTATTAGTCGCACTTTACTGTTGTTTAAGTCGCGTAACAAATATGTAGCAAATATACAAAAAATAATCAGATATATCAATAAGTAAGCATAAATAATAAAATAAAAAACCGCTGTAAACTAAGCATTTACAGCGGTTTGGATATGGATATTAATTCTTGTTTTTGGCTTTTACTTTACTTCTTCTTATTCAAGGTCGCTCAAGTTCGCTCTTTCTCTTTTCTCTCATCTTCCCATATTTGTCAAAGAACTTCACTGTTTCTTCTATGTCTAATATCCATAAAATCTTACAAGAAGTCAGCTGTAGTCCCGCGCAGATTTGAACTGCGGACCCCTACATTATCAGTGTAGTGCTCTAACCAACTGAGCTACGGGACTAGGTATTAAGAGGGAATGACGTAGGGGAGAGGTGTATCTCACCAGAAAGGAGGTATTCCAGCCACACCTTCCGGTACGGCTACCTTGTTACGACTTAGCCCCAGTCACTGAGTTTACCTTAGGCCGCTCCTTAAGGGTTACGGACTTCAGGTACCCCCAGCTTCCATGGCTTGACGGGCGGTGTGTACAAGGCCCGGGAACGTATTCACCGCGCCATGGCTGATGTGCGATTACTAGCGAATCCGGCTTC
>Ga0255341_1001920_pt1 | contig 27855 bp, 28 predicted proteins | sample wastewater_treat_8_FD_192418 | JGI IMG/M metagenome (GOLD analysis project Ga0255341, IMG submission 192418) | Wastewater microbial communities from Lulu Island WWTP, Vancouver, Canada - plant12 | ecosystem: Engineered > WWTP > Wastewater > Unclassified | place: Canada: Vancouver, British...
CGTTGCAGCTGAAGTAAAGAGTTCTACAGGATATTTTAATGCAAGCTTTTCTCTTCTTCCTTCATCTTTAGCAGCATTTGTATTATTGTAAACATAAACATAATCATCAAGTGTAAAGTTTAGAGTTATATTGCTTACTTTATCATAGTAGGAATAAGGAATTTTAGGCATCCATATTTCCTTTGTTTCTTTTGTGCCGGTATCTGAATTGAAGACATTATCCCATGTGTGTATATGCAAACCATCATAACCAACAACCATCTGAACAGGCAAATTCGCTTTTAAAGAATCCTGGCCAACTTTATCGTCAACACCAAAGTTAATATATACCGTTTCAAGAAATCTATTCATAGCTGCATCAAGATTAAGCTTAAGGTCCTTTGAACTTTTGTAAGACCCTTCAAATACCTGCTCTTGTGATTCCTGTCCTGATTGTTGAAGTAGTGCAATAGTTGCATCTTCACTTGCGGTATACATGACTTCATCATATACCTGCTGCCAGCTGACAGATTCAATTTGCCTGTGCTGATCTACATCGATGGCTATTGAAATCGGGAGAAATGCTAGAAGAAAAATCAAAGCAAAATCAGTTATCTTCATTGTAATCCTCCTTAATAATCCTCATTAGTGATCATTCCTCCAGCCTTAGAGAATATAAGAGAATTTTCCGCTTTGCCCCCTAATGCCTGCAGGAATACCATCGTCCCCGTCTTGGAAGTGTTAACTACTTCAACGCTTATGTTGTCACCCTGGTGCATCTGATATTGATGTTCAGGGTTTTTATCTATGTTCTCCATTATCGTTTGAAGTGGAAATTTTTCTTCTACTACCTCAAAAGTATGATCTACACTATAACCTTTATCAGTTGGCTGCAAAGGATGGTAAGTCTTTTTAGTATGTGTGATCTTTATATCATAGACATTTTCAGTGTTTGCAAGCTGCTTTACAAAGTCTTCATACATTTCCTTATTTATATATCCTTTATGCCGTACATTATTCGTAAATTCCTGAGTTTGCATGTTAACATACTTAAATACCTGTTGATCAATAATCCAATAAGAGCGATATGCAGGAACTAGAGTAAATATAACAACTGCAATTATTGAAGCAAATAGGGCTGAAAGTGAGTTCATTTTACCACCTCCTATATATAAGGGAGAGGATTACTTCCCTCTCCCTTTTGTAGTATTATTTCTGTACAAAGGTTATCTGTGTTATAACGCCATTAGCGTTAGTTGTAAGGGTTGAAGTAAATGTTCCTACCGGATTTATGTAGTTACCATCTGTATTGTTTGTTATTGTGTATTTGTTTGATGAATCATATTTTGCTGCTGCTGTAGCTGCTTTAGTTGTTACTGATACTGTTAATGATCCAGTTTCAGCGTACATCCTGATTGCATTTATAACATTACTTCCTGAAACTTCAGTGTTGTTATATGCTTCAAATTTCTTTGACACCATCACTTGGCTTAAGCCTTTAATATCACTTTCGGAACTCTTTGTAACATCAGCTCCCATTGAGAAGAGTGCTACGGCAATTGCAATGGCTGCAATTGTAATTAATACTGCTGCACCTAATTTAATAATTGTAGTTACATTATTCATGAATTGACCTCCTCGTTTATTTTCTCTATGATTTATTTACATTAACTGCTTTTGAATATCTTTAAAAGCAGAGAACGACGTAACAATAATTGGTAATGCCATGTATAAGAGAAGAACTGAGTGAACCGGAATAAATCCTATCATCTGACCAAATTCAATTTTTTTATTAACTTGCTGCCGGTTATTTTCCTTTCTATTCTCTTTGTAAAAATCTCGCTCAAGCTCCAATGCATCGAATGCTGATTTAAGATTTATGTCATCGTTCGCCATCTGAAGATTTTCTATCAGTTTTACAAACGGCTTAAACTTAACATCATCTTTCAGTTTCTCTAATGCCATATTTTGATTTTGGAAATTCGTCAAGCATAGCTCTATAGGTGTCTTAAATATATTTGCAAATTCTTTCATCCACTCCAGGACCACCTTAACGTCTACATTGTCGTGATGCATGAGAAGAATTATTATTGTGTGGAACTGGAACACTTCATCTTCCATGTCAACCTTTCTTAGGGATGCGTTAAATGCAAGTACTGCTAAAGGAAAATATGAAGCAATTATAGAAAGCATCAGAGATACAAACAATTCCCATAGACGAATGTATTCCTTTCCTGTGCTAACAATCTTTGCATATATCCTGTCTGATACAATATCAGGATCCTCACCCTTGTAACTCATCCTTACAAGCTCATCCTTTACAGCTGTCTTGTATTCGTCCTTACTTTTTAAATTAAGCCTTTTAATGTTTTCTATGACAGCTGAATCAGTTTCATTGATAGATGTATTTTTCTTTTCATATTCAGGATCCATCTTCCCCATCATCCTGAAAAAATTAGGGTTCTTTATTCCATAGGCTGCATCGGACATTATCTTTTCTATATTGGTTTTATGCCCGGACCAGAAGATTCCCAATACTACGGTGAAGGCAATAACTCCATATAGAATTCTGCGAAGATATAGACCCTCAACCGTCATGTTAGTACCTGCATCATCCTCTAAAAATGATTTCATCTTTCTGTACTTAAGCGAGTTATTCTTTGGCTTGAAAATATTAACTACTGCACTTATAAAACCAATCTTATTAAGATAATAGTCCCAAGTCTTCTTTTGCCTTGGTTTTGCCTTATATTCTGTTTTTTGAATTTGTACTATAAAAACATAACATACAACAACAGCTAAGAATATGAAGCATTTTACATAGAAACCAGCTGCAGAAACATAGAATGAAGATACTGCAGGAAAACTACTTTTTACCCAACTCTCAATTATTGGCGGAAGAAACAGTGGAAACAATACTATCACATTAAGGCCCTTCAGCCAATATGCAAGCTGATTTTTCTTAATTATTTCAATTTGGATCTCCTCTGTTATGTAATTAAGATTCTTAATATATAAAGAAACCCCATCAACCTTCTTATCTCCATAATCGTTAACCAGGTGGGAAAACCCAGCAAAAATCTTTAAAAACTTATTACTGCAACGATCGTAATAATCACGTAAGAATAACTCAGGGCTAACACCAGTAATAATATTATAAATCTTTGTACCTTGATTTAACATTTCTGCCTTAGCTCTAAGGTTTGCTTGTTTTATAGCCTCATCAACCATACCTGTAGCATGATAAAAATGTTTAACATCCCCTATATAATCAACAAGGCTGTTTAGTAGTTTTGTATCCGAATTGCCTATAAAGCTTCGGATTATAATTCCGTTAAGATAAACACAAGCAAATCCGAATGATAGAGTAATAAACAGGTTTGCATGGTACAGTTTTATAAGTATGATAAAAGTAATCAGCGAAGAAATAACTGAACCAAACCCCAATAGTACTGATTTCATACGAAGGTTTTCTTCTGCAGTATGTCCCGACAAAAAGAGTTGAGATCTTACCCATCTGAGATACCCACCTATTAGAGGCTTTTTAAAAAGATCCTCAAGTTTAGACTTTTTGGAGGAATTTCTTGTTATACCGCCTAGCTTAATACGTACAGATCTTTGTTTTCCCGCTGCTTCAAGTTTGCTCAAAACAAACAACACAACTAAAGCAAAGACTATAGCAAGGCCAGCGATTGACAAAATTAGCATTCTAGACAATTCTATTCACCCCCTAAAAGTTTGAATTCTCTTCCCAGAAATTCCGAAAACAGTTTTCGATCCTCCGGCATCATAGCTTTTTTCATTGTTTTTATATTAGCATCACTGATTTTGTTTTTTAAAACATATCTGTTATTTTCAAGATCAAACTCTATAATATTTCTATAAGAATATGAACGTCCACCGAGCATCCTTGTATAATAGGTGTATTGTGCTTCTTTTGTAAGTCGGTCCCTGTCATCAGAGTTATTAATCTTGTAAATATCCACCGGCTCATAATAATCAGTGTCTAAGGGTATACATTCTGTTATTCTTTCAATATAGCGTTTACCTGTTATATCCCTCTCCATGTGGATATCAAAGTTAAGAACTCTTATAATCTGCTCTTCAGCAATTCTTTCATTACTGAAGACATTACTCTTTAACAAAGAGTTACGGAGAGACATAACCAAATCAGGAAACTTCTTTGCATGGTGTGTAAATAAAGTGAAAAGACTTGCTACTTGTGCCGTCTGTATCATGTACGCAGCCACTGGATCTGAAGCAACCTCACCAACAATAGTTACTGAACCATCAGTTTTCTTAAGAACATCAAGACCGACCTGGCCTGATATCACATCTGTTTCCTGGATTGAAACAACATTTCTATCAGGATAACTTTTTCTTATATGTAATTCAAAAGCCATTTCTAAAAGCCTTAATGTATAAGGGTGGTAGATATGCTCTACCATAGCACGTAACAACGTGGTTTTACCTGAACCCTGTGATCCTGTTACACCAATATTCATACTGCCTTTTACCAGGTATTTAATCAACTCGATAACCAATTCATAATTCTCATCAGTTATCAGCCCCTGCAGCGAAATATCCGGAAGATCAAACTTTCTTATCCAGAAGCACCATGTTTCACATAAATCCGGCCTTAAAACAACAACCCTTGAGCCATCTTTAAGTTTATTTACCTTATATCCATCAACCTTTGAAAGCTGTCCTGGATTTCCGAATTTATAAACATTCTGACATACTCTCTGCAGCTCATCATAACTCCCAAACGAAAGAAATTTCATGTGTATACTTTTACCTTGAAAGAAAAGCCATACACTTTCATAAGATCGAGCAACCTTCCCGCCAGTAACATTCTTCAGGTATTCATATTCACTCTTGTGATCCTGAACAAAAGATTCCGGCAATCCGTTAACACCGCCACTTATTCCATCCACCTGCATATCAATTATGTCATCAATAACGTTATAACCCTTGTAAAGTGAATATACCCTTTGCACAATTATGTTGTATTTATCCTCATAATTTAGTTTTGGACACTCTTTTTCAAATATTTTGTTTATGTCTTCATCATCTATGAAAAAGTATTCCATATCTCCGGTTTTTCTTAGTTGATCTAATCCATACTTCAGGATCATAACAGTCAGTGCTTTATATCCATGCTCTTCCTTATAAGAATGCATCAAAATATCAAATTTGTCCTGTACTGTTAAATGCTCTTTTTTATCAAAGGGTATGATGTTATTTATATTGACTGCATTAATACCGTAATATTTCAAAAGAATATCTTTTATAAATTCTTTAACATATTCTTTATCTGGTTTGGATCCATATATACAATCGTTTAGTGCAGCCAAAAGCCTGGTTTTTTTGTTTTGTCTTCTTTCAAGTTCTTCATCAGAAATTCCCATTTCAAACATGTTTACTTTAAGAAGTTCATCAACAGCAGATTGTACATATTCCTTTATGTATCCTATTGTATATATTTCTGACCTTGTTGTATCAACATTTAGCCCCATACTAACCTCCTTTCATTATCTGAAAACGCCAAACAGCTTATCAAATAAAGTTTTCTGCTCCAGGGGATTATATGAATTTATATCATCCAAGCTGGATAAGAATATGATCTTTTTAATAATCAAATCTAAGTTTTTGAAAAAGGCAGCTTCAGTGCCTTCTAGTTTTTTAGGCAAAGATGTAAAGTAATCAAGGACCTTATGATTATTAAATGAATCCATAAATTTTACATTCCTATATATTGGATAAATTTCACCATAGTAATCAAACTCTTTACGGATCCTCTCAATGTCATAAGCGGACTTTTCATCATAATTACCAAGCACTAACATGTGTGGTTTATTTTCAAGTACAGAATTCCATTCTTTACGTTCAAAGTATGTACGAAGGACCTCCATGTTCTGATTTAAGCTTATTACTAGCATATCTACAAGATCAAGCGTTTTAAGTGATAATTCGCTGTGGCCTGCGTTTATATCCATTATGACAAAGTTATATGCTTCTTTTGCACAGTTCAATATATAATTAATTTGCTCTGTCATCAGCTCTTGAGTTCCATCTTTACGAGTTCCCAAAAGTATTTCCATTCTATCCGGGATAAGAATATTTGCGTAATCCTTGAAGTTAGCCGGACACAACTGACTAGTTTTTGCAAGTTTCATTAAAGCATCAATGCCGGACTCATCAAAAACAGATGACATATCTTCATTGTTGGTTGAAGTATCTGAAAAAAAGGCATTTTCCATATTGCTTTTATTAATAGTATTGTGCATTAGCAACGTCTTAAATGTTCTAGTAATAGCCATCCTTGCAGCAATAGCAACTGCATTACTTGTATTACAGGTCTGACCATGAAATGGGGACCATACCCCTATTAATACTGACTTCATTAACGTGTCCTCCCTTCCTGAGTACTTTGTGGAACTGGTGTTGGTTGTTTTTCAGCTGGCTTCTCTGTAGTTTTTTTCTGCACTGGCTGTTGAATTTCTACTGGTGGTGTTTGTACTGGGACTACAGCAGCTGCTTTATTATTTGAATCAATTTTTGCTGGAACATAATTAACTTTTGCTGCAGGCTGTGTTTCATCCAAGTATAAAATTGCTTCAATATGTCCTAATCCAGCTGATTGTTCTGCAAGAGCATGATTTATATAATATCTTTCAGCTGCAGTTACCTGAATAATGGCCCTGTTATCAATAAGTTTTTTAACTTGTTTCTTTGATAAAACCGTAGAGTTATCCCCATTGGCACGAACCATTTCAACATCAATCCAATCCCCTTCTTTTACAGTTCCCGCTACAAGATGACCTTGCAAAGTATAATCATTAAGCCTCTCATCCGGCTTATATAGGTCTTCGGTAGATATAATCATAGAGTCTGTTATAACTGCATTTGGATCCATAACCGAATTTGCCCTTTTCCCTGTTATCATATTAATGTCTATAATAGAATTTAAAGGAACATCCTTTGCCGGCCTGCTTGCCATAGTGAATAATTCAGGTTTTAACTCATCACCCTTTTCAACCTTCTTTGTTGCAACAAGAACATTAGTCATCTTTAAAGTTTCATCTACTTGCTTGTTACTTTTTCCAGCGACCTTATTATAAATAAAGTAACCACTAACCAGTAAAATAGCTGCCAAAATGAATCCGAAAGAAAAAATAAGAAATTGTTGTTTACCTCTGCTCATTTTAATGACCTCCTTAATGTAATATAAATAAAAAACGTATGTTAGGGCTTATTACGGCGGCCTCACATACGGGAATTATTAGCAATCTTTTTGTCATTGACTGAAATTTACAACTCCTATATAATATTCAATGAAAAAGGTCGCTGAAGGAGAATTCTCCCCTTGTAGGTGAGCGTGTCGAATGTTTGCCCTGCATTGGCTTCCAGGTGTTGCCTCACCTTGAAGCTTTAGCTGCCTTTTTTTGCACCCTAATAATTATAGCATAATCCATAATTTTGTTTAATAAAGCAAATATACGACAATATTCGACAAAAATTTTAATTATCGAAATTGTATATAGGAAGAAAAAGGTGATATAATAAACCTGGGCTTGTTACGGTAGAGTTTCCAGCAACACCGTACCAAGGCGAAAGGGTGGATTCTATCTGCCCTTTTTTCTCCCTAAAAATTACTTTTTGTTTTGTGCCATATCAAAGTATTTCTGCGGAATGCAATTGTCTAGGGATGCAATTACAATTTCATATTCTGTCTTACCCTCCATAGCTGACATAATCTTTAATGCAACATCCTGGTCCTTACGTACGTAAAGCGTTTTTCTTACTAAATCTTTGAAATCTGCGTTTTTACCACCGCCACTCAAAAACTAACCACTCCTTATTTATATGGCACAATATAAATATATCATATATGTATTTATTTGTCAACGTTTTATCATATAAACGTCTATAAATATAAAAATAAAATCAGCTCCAGGAATATCAGAGCTGACTTACTTACTGCATATTTTGTTACGTTTCACGTTCAAACCTACTGCTTATAAATCTGTAGCTTACTTGTATAATTCCCATATATATTTTAAACATTACTTCCCAAAAATGCAAGCATATTATACTTATAGTCTAACTATTGCCCTTTTATTATATCTTTCCACTGTTCCACATCCTGATCTGATCTATTCCCAATCCAATTCCAAATATCATGTCTAAATATAATAACTAATATTATTAATATTATTATGGCTATTACTCCCATTCCTACATAAATGGGCAAGTTATTTTTTGTTGATTTCTTCATAATGCACCCCCTTATATTTGACTTTGTTATTTCCCTTATTCTAAATTTCATTATTCTCTGTAATTTATGAGCTTTTCCAATCGGTTGGAATTAATTTAATTCCTTTTTGAAATAACTCTGAATATATAACCACGCCTTATTAAACAAACCAGTTAAAAAATCACCAAACGGAGGATAAATATCAAAACCAAGCCATCTTAAAATAAAATAAAGAATAACCAGTATATATATATGCCTAGTAAAAACGGCCTTAATTATTTTAAAGAACCCCTGTGATAAATATAAAAGGAAAGAGTCTTCATTGTTTATTTTTTTAGGGCCTTGAATTACTATGTCATCAAAATATCCTGAAGACTTTATAGTTTCCGTTGAAGAGATACCTGACACTATCTGTTTTTCTTCTCTTTGTTCGAATTTAATTTTTGCCATCAAAACAGGTTTATGCTTCAATATCCCCACTCCCTTTTTTCTTTAAACTAATTGGAATAATATCCTTGAGGCTTGAAAGTATATTCTTTGTCTCTTTTTGTTTGATCCTGGGCAAAACATCTTTAAGTATAGCTCTAAAAACCTCGCTAGCCTCTTTACTTTTGCTAAATGGTTGAGGATTCATTGATGCAAGAAAGCAAGGTAAATTGTCCATATTTGACTTGATAAATTCAAATGTTGTTCTATCGGAAAAGTTAAAGAGATATTTATTCTTAAATATTTTGTCACCGGTCCTCAAAATAAGTTCCAGATCTGTGATTTCCCAATCCTTAACACCACTAACTATTATTCTTTCATTAGCCCTTTTAAATTCAACCATATCACAGCCATTATATATCCCCATATCCATAATAATGTAGTTATATTCCTCTTCAAGAACATCTAAAACATTCAAAGACTGGGTATATGGATAATAATCAACGCCATCAAGGGTAAACATGTCATTCTTCACTGTAATATCACTGTATGAGTTTTTAATAAAATTAAAATTCTGGCTATTGTGCATTTCCATTATTGCAACACTGTAATTCATATCATGAAGGAACTTTCCAATTGATAAAGCTGTATGTGTGGTCCCTATACGATGAATAGTCCCTGCTACAGCAATAACTACAGTACCAATGATTCTATCTTTTTCTATGGTTAAGGTCCTTGTTTTCTCTACCAATACTTTTTCTGTGCCTGCAGAATCTTTTTTATTTGATATTGAATTGTCTTTTGCATCTGTATTTATTTCATTGGCATTTAAATCCCATTTAACAGCTCTTGCATATGATGCTGGTTTCTCTATGTGGTCAAGAATTGAAGGAAGAATTACCATATCTTCAGGCTTTTCTCCCCTGGGACTTATAATATCATATACACCCATTGTAACAAGTACAGATAAAAGTTCATTGCCTGGCAAGCAATTAGGAGCTATTAATATTATCCTGGCATTATCATTTTTAATTCTAAACCTTCTAATTGCTTGAGGAATCTTCTTTTGGTCCTCTATACATGATATATCTATTATAAGAATTCGGACAGGAATGCGGCTTATTTTTTCTATTTCTTCAAATATGTTGATTTCCTTGTTGATCCTTTTATAAAGGATATCCTCACCCTTCGAATTTACCGCTTGTTCTATTTCATACCAGAAATTTGGATTTGTAATAACAGCAAACAATATTATCACTCCTTCATGGATCTTCTATAAACGCTTTTGGGTTACCAGTTTCCTTTACCCTTTTTAATCTTTCAAGTAGGATCATCCGGACCGCAGATGACAAAGGCATACCACCCAAAGAATCAACCACGTCTTGCATTTCCTGATATTCTGCTTCCGTAAATTTTACATTCATGTTTTTTGTTCTACTTGATTGTCTTGCAGACCTGCCCTTCATTCCTAATCATCCTTTCCAGTATCATTGTTTTTTTACTGATTCGATTATATTTATTTCTGCTGGTTTATCTATTGATACTCTTACATTAAAAGATGCTTTACCTGCTTTTACTTTAAATATGACATTATTATTATCAACTTTAATGCTATCTTTTTCAATATTTCCCTCTTTCAAGCCTGAATTAATATTTTGTTTTATATGGAATTGAATTCTTTGTCTTATATTATCTAATTGGTTTATTTTAAAATAGGAATCGAGGGCTTCAATGCCTTTTATAAATATTTGCTCCTTATCGTAAACACCAGGTTCAAGCTCATCGTCAGATAATTCAGAATCAATTACCGTATCTTTATTTGAGCTTTCTTCGGATATCTTTTTACTTAATTCATTCTTTTTTAAATCTTCTTCCTCGACTATCTTTTTGGTGCTTTGGGAGTTGAAATAGTAAGGCAACGCTATTCCAACTCCACAAACGATAAGAAGAAGTATTAAAAGTAAAATATGCTTTTTCATTATCATGCACCCCTTTATTTTGTAAACACCCAGAAAGGACTTCCGCTTTCACCACCCAAAGTACTACTCTCGCTCATTATTATAGAAAGATCCCAAGATTCTTCTGTTCTTTTAATTGAAGCGGGATCATTAACTAAAACCTTACCATCAGAAGTTAATCCCCTGAGTACTATAAAATGACCTCCCTTAGTAAAATGTCCAGGTCCCATAGATACAACAATAGGATTTCCTTTACTAAGCTCTTCAACTACTCCCTTTGGGTTTTTCCTGCTTATTGTTTCAACTTTTAACCCAAAGTTTTTACCACCTTCAGTCATAAGACTCCAGTAACTACCTGCTCCTTCGCATCTATGACCATTTGAATAAGACCAGTCAGCAATTACCTTTGGATTTACATCTGTCCTGCCAGTAAGACCGAATATAACCATTGCCAATGATGTAGGACCACACCCGCTAGACTTTATTGTTCCTGTCTTTCCATAACTACTTGTTGCCCACCTTTTGTCGGCCTGATTGAAGTATGGTATATTAGCATTTCCCGGAGGATATTCCTTTAAATCAGAAATATCTATATCGAACTTATTCTGACTATCCTCAATATCTTCAACCAACAAGGTATTATATATATTTTGTGCCATGTTTAGCTGGTCATCTGAAAAGTTTAACTCTTTACAAACCTCAGATAGCGTTTTAGTTCTAACCTTAATAATTGCTCTTTCCTTGGTTACAACCCTGGTCCTTGTTTCGGAATGGGAACCCCCACTTTTGTTAGCAACAGTGACCGTATATGTTTCTTGTGTCGTATATGTACCCTTCTGAACATCTTTAATTATAAATCTTTGTGCAAGACTTGTTATTTCCGATTTGCTTGTTTTATTATAATCTTGTTCATATCTTACTGAATCTATAGCCATTAGACTTTGCCAATTTAGATTAAAATAAATATCAGTTGTAATATCGCTAACATTAACTTCAGACTTCTTATTGTTAACCCATTGCATCGTTTGATTATTAACGTCCACGGGTATATTTTGGTAAATAGCTATTGTTTCCATCTGTTTTTGAGTATCACTAGCGGACTGACTTGGGCTAGAAAACAGAAGAAACGGTATACTTACAAGCAACATTATAGGAACAACAAGCAAAAGTAAAAGGCCAGCTACCACACCAAGTAACCCAAAAATATACTTTAATATTTTTTCCGGCTCAGTAAGCACATCAAAAATAATTTTCTTAGCAGCTTGCTTTGCTACAACAACAAGTGCAGGGGCAGCCATAACACCACCCCCTATTTAACGACCGCCGCCCGAACCGAAAAGTTCCAGTTCAAAGTCGGCTACTTCTACAATAGCGTGTATACGCTTCGATCCAGCAATAAGAAGTCCATGTTTCCTCTTTTTCTTTGCCAATAGCTCCTGTTCATTTTCTGTTAGATCCATCAACTCGGAAAGCTCTTTCAAGTTCTTTCCATCAGTACCCATAAAGAACTTAAAACAAGCATTATCAAGAAGTGCCTGACCGAAACGTTTAACAGCTGGATCAAGAAAGTCTACTGCAGAATGAGATATAACAGCAAGACCACCATTGTATTTTCTTACACGCTTTGAAACATTTCTAAGGAATTGCAAAGCCTGTGGTACTTCAGGATCAATTGTAAGGTATGCTTCATCAACCCCTAAAAGCTTAAGTTCCTGCCTATCCTTCGAAATCTGTTGCCAAGCCCAAGTAAGAGTATTAAAATACTGTGTCCTTTTAAGAGTATCATCCGCTTCCTGTAGATCATATGTATCCAATACAATGAAGTCTGACTTAGCCTCAATTGTTGTGTGTCCGTTAAACATTGAAGCATCAGCACCTGTCGCAGCACGACGTAGTAATACAGCTAATTTGTCAATTCTTTCTCTTCTATATTCCTTTATATTTTCTTCTTCAGCTTTTTTTAATACAATATTATATAAGTCTTCCATTATAGGATATTGTTCATTAGGAATTAATCTTGTATCTGTACTCCAGTCAATACCTTTACTTTTATAGAGTTCTTCAAGTATTTCCTCAAGCAAAGACATATCAATTTCATCAATTGATTTTAAATATAGTTTGAAAAAGGTTCTTAATGTCTGGAAATGAAGTGCAAGAGGTCCTATACCATGCCCTACATCCTTATATATTTTCTCTGTTTCTGATTCGTTTTCGTCATCTAAAGGAACATCCTTAACTTGAAGCGGATTTATACGACCACCCTTACCGCCTCCGCAATTAATCCACTGTCCGCCCAAACCCTCGCACATTTCTTTGTACTCGCGCTCGGGATCTATGATGATTATTTTTGTTCCCTGGCTCCACTCATTTAAAAATATATGTTTTACTGCTGTAGACTTACCTACACCAGGAAGTCCAAGAATGATCCAGTTACTATTTGTTCTATCATCACCACGCTGCCACGTATCTATAAGTATTAGCCCACCTGTAGAGTCTTTTCCGAATATATATCCTCTTCCATCGTTAAGGCCGGAAACACTAAAAGGAAAGCTACCGGCAATTGTAGATACTGGCATATTACGATCACCAACATCCTTTATGGTTTGAGGACAAACACCATATGGACTAACAGCAAGAAGTGCATCTTCTTGACGGAAGATAACCGATCTGCCTCTCATACTGGATCCTGCCAAAGCACTTATAATCTTTTTACATTTTTTATCAAGTGTGTCTTGATCCTTTGCAAAAACCATAATAGTAATAGTTATATAAAATACGTTCTGTTGTTCCTGGTCAATCATTTTAAGTAGCTTTAAAGCGTCTTTATACTGCTGTTCTGCCCTTTGTATAGTTATAGCTTTTCCTCCGGCATTAACTTTCCCCGCAAGCTCGCCAACACTATGGGATATATTTTCTATTAATTTTGCAGAATTAGCAGGCGATAAGTGAATGGAGCATGTAACACCTTCCATGTTCGCAATCCTTGAAAGCCAACCTATTTTAACCCTTGAAGGATAATTTGTAATAGTAAAGACTTTAGCAATGTTTTCACCGAACCAAAATTGCGATGGACTAAAATCTATTCCCATGGGACAAATTGCATCTATAATATGTGTATTTACTGGTATAGTATTTTTTTTAGACATTATAACCCTCCTAACCATTAATAGTTTTTAAATGTCCTATATTTATATATCTAATTGTGATGGTAGGTATATTTCCGAAGTAACCCTTTCAACACTTGCATAAACCGGATTTGCAAACAGTGAAAAAACATCCATCAATTCATCATCTTTACATACTGTAGCAACAAGCTCAGCAGAGGATAGTTTATTTTTAAGTTCCTCAAGTCTGTTTACGATTTCCTGTTCTGCTTTTTTACCCCCTGGCTTTGTAATAATTATAAAGAATCGTCTTTCAATTATTTCTCCAGAAGCTGCTAATTCTGAAGCATGTTGAATAAAGTTCTTAAGTATCCTTTTCCTTGTAAAGTCTTGTTCTTGTTTTGCCTTGTCTTGCAGCCAATCAAGATAACTGTTAAGATCCACAGGTCTTCCTATACAGAAGATTTGCAAACCTTCAGATTCACCATTTAACTCTTCAGATAAAGCTTCTATCTTTCTTCTTTTCTCAGAATCTGAGAGAAGTTCCAAATTTAAAGGTTGAACTCTTAGCATTCCAACAAGTACGTTATCCTTACGATATGCTACGCACCCATTTATATCAGATATAGGCAGCCATTGTTGAGCTGTCTTTATTCTTTGTTGTTGTTTTACTTCCTCTTCAGACTTCACTTCTTTTTTCCCAAACATAATTATCCCTCCGCTCCTGAACCATACTTATAAAGATATCTTCTTTGTCTTTTTCTAAATGCCCTTGAGAATTTAATAGTAGAAATCAAACTCATTTTAGTTGACGGATCACGCTTAACAAAGAAATATGCTCCTAGCGTTGGTACGACTACAAATAGGACTCGTATTGGAAGAGGTATAATTTCTTTTTTTAATATATAATAATTTCCATCTTCGAATATATTCTTTCCTATCTTTAGTCCTATGGTTTGATCATAGGTCATTTTACTTTTTTCAACTCTCTCACTGGATGTTATAAAACCAGAAAGAAAAAATATTAAAGCTCCTATTGCAAGGGCAATTGCTACAGTTTTTAATTCACTCCATCCAAATCCTTCGAAAAATTCAAATTTTGCCGAAACGTTTGAAGGTATCAAATAATATGTAACACTTTTGTCTTGTTCTTCCATATCATTCATTAGTAAATCCTCCCTCCAAATTTATGTGTAAAACTTTTTTATAATAGTAACCAATCCACTTACTGTCTCCATGATAACAGCAGCCTTTAATGTAAATATTATCTTTCTATTTAAATCCGCTATTGCTCCGTAATCTTCAGTGAAAGCCTTGCAAGCTGCAAAATAACCTATTGTAAAACCTGCACCTACAGGGACAATCAGCAACAGCCATTTAATCCAATCAGTCAAGTAATTAACAGCTTCCAAGACTACCCCCCCTTAGACATCATCATACGCATAACTGCCATACTTCCGGCTTGTTTAGCTGTACCACCTATCGTGCTTGTAAGCCCAGTGCTATATGCGAACTGTTGGATATATTTTGGTGACTTGACTGTAACCCATAACCACCCAAATACCAGTAGTAACCCATTAGATGAAATAGCCTGACTTGTAAGTAACGATATTGCTCCTGAAAGCATAAAAATTTGTAGTGCCTGTGCTGTACATATTATTATTAATTGACGAAACCATGCACTCCAAATACTCCTGTTATTTGCTGTAAGATTAAGTGCCATAATTGGACCAAGAACAGCCATTAAAGCTAGTTCAGCCCCTCTTATCGTTGATTGTATAGCAACTATAATCATCATAATAACTAAAACAATGCAAAATATCGAAACAACAGCACCGCCAGTTGATGTTATAAGAGCAGTAAGAAAAGCCCAATCCGCCACTCCAGCCGAACCAGTATTTAATCCTGCAACGTCTTTTGATACTTTGGTACCGAAAGTAAATAACTGTTGTACAATCCATGGTAAAGTAGTAATTACAGCAACAGCTTGACAAGTTCTAACAAGTAAACCTGCTGGATCTGCATCAGGATCACCATTTTGACGTAAAATATATGTCTGATATGCTTCATTAATCACTTTAACAACAAGGATTGTAAAAGCAAGAGTCTGTGAGTATATTATTCCGTTTTTAACTAAAGGAATATTAAGAACATCAAGGGACGAAGACATTATATCTGCAAGTGTTTTAGAAAAGAACTTTATAATTCCATCAAATAGATTGGCAAAGAATTTTCCTATTGCACTATCTATCATCCCCGATACATCAAACAATAACAATGGCGCTTTAAACATTTTTATATCCCTCCCTTATACAAAATAAGACACCTATGAAGTGTCCTATTTTGTATCTTAGTACATTTATGATTATTGATAGAATTTCAGGACAGCCCATGCTAAACTTGTTGCTGTTTCTGCTATTGCTGCACCTATAAGGACATTCTTCATCAATTTGTTTTTTTCTGCTATAACAGCATGATCTTCAGTTAATGATTTTTGCCATGCATGATAACCCAAGAACAAACCTGCACCTGGAGGAATTAAAATTGCAAGCCAACCGGATGCAGCTGTTAGAAGATTAAATGTACCCGAAACAAGTTTCGGCTCACCACCAGCTAATCCAGGAGGATTACTTGGAACTGCTGTTGCAGCAAAAGAGCTTGTGAAATAAAACATTGAAAAAACTAATGACGAAAGAGTAACAAAAATGGTTTTCTTAATTTTAATAGCTTTGATCTTCATATTTTTTAACATTAATATGACCTCCTTTTTTTATAAACGTAAACTGTAATAAACTAAAATATAATATGTATTTACCACTATAATATAATACCACTTTAGGCAATATTTATCAAGCTATTTTACAAGATCTTGACTTCTTGAAGGCTGCTGATTTTGTGTTTGGGAGTTTTGTTTTAAGAGGTTATTTTTATAAGCTAGACTGGCTTCCCTGAATCCTTCAAGTGCTGCACTGCATTCGCTGAACATCTTCTTTACCTGAGAAAGGTTTCTATATATACCCTCTGCCTCACTTGCAAGATGGTTTAAGCATTCACCATCAAATTCATTCTTTGCTAACAACTCTATAGATTTGCCATACTTCTCATAATCATTATTCAACTCTTGTATTTTATTACCTAAAAGTTTATAAAGCTCTTTAACTTCTTGTAATGACAAGTATTTATTATTGTCATCCAATACCGTACGATTTAGATTTTCAATAGCTTTTGCCTGATCTATTGTAAGAAAATCAGCCTGGGGCAAACTAAAAAGCTTTTTATATACCGTAACAACCCTTGTTCTTACTATTTCATCTTCAGAAAATCCTTTGTATTCAGGAGCATTAAATATTTTACAATCATTCTCCGGCGAAACTTTTAAATAATCAACATTTATATTTCCACGAAGGGCCCTACTTAGAAGTTCTACTTTATCATTGATTTCTTTTGCATCATGTTCAGCCCAGGCCCGATGGCTTTCCCTATGTGTTTCATTAATTGAAGTATCACAAGAAACCTGAAGTTTAGTAAAATACGCATCCCTGATAAGATTAATATGGTCCGTGGCAACTTTAAGAACAAGATTGTTGTATTGATCAGGATGTTTGCCTGATAATTCCTGAACAGACATTCCGTATTTTTCGGACCATCTTTCAAGTTGTTCTGGAGTATGCTTCCTTAAATCAAATTCAAAATTCATAGTTGCACACTCAGGTTCTACGCCTATCTCTCTGTATTGGTTATCGGTTAATGGCTGCCATCCTTTCTTAACTTCATTGGTAATGTTGTATTCTTCTGCTAGTTTATTTATAGCCTCTTTAGATGAAATACCTTCAAGCTCAGCTACAAGATCTATTACACTACCACCTTTAGCAGCTCCAAAATCATACCAGAGATTCCTTTTAACATTTATGGAGAAAGATGCATCATTTTCATTTCTAAGTTTCCCCCATAGTCTACCATGTTTTTGATCAAGCTTTATGCCATATTTTCTTGCAACATCAGCAATCGGTATAGCCTTTATCTGTTTTATATCATACAAATCTATCAACCTCCTTCAATCATTCCAAGACAATGGTGTGTATTTTCCAATGGATTAATTTAAGGTTGCGACAATCTGTATAAGTAGCAGTAAAATAGCCTTCCTGGTGATCCTGAATAAACTTTGTTTCCCAGAATTTATTTTCCTCATCATAATTTAATTCTAAAATTCTTTTGTCTTTGTCGCTAGGATCCAATGGCGTAAAATTAATATCAAATCTCGATTCTAAATAATCCTGGACTTTCTTTAAGCTATCCCAGTAATCATTATTTGTTAAGCGTTTGTCATTACCAGTAAGATAAACCTCCGTACTGCTTTCGTCCTTTTCAACTATCTCAAGTATTTCCTGTAATATCTCAGTATCTTTCTCTTTGTGAAGGCTATATTTAGCTGATATAAGTGCATTCCCAAATTTAAATATTAAACTAAATGTAAATTCCTTCTCATCAGCCACAGCATTTAAATCATCTAAATTAAAATCAATGCCAAAAATATACTTAAGAAGTTCCTTACTTTTCTCAACACCATTTAAAAACAATTTCTGCCTAATATCATTATTACTCAAAAGACTTTTGCTGAATTTCAATATTATCCCTCCTTTCGCCTTTAATGTTTATAATACACTTTTACAAGAAGTCTAGATCATCATCCTTTGTATCATTATCCTTATTAGCAGATGAAAGAATATTATCAAGATTAATATCATTAATAGATGCAGGCTCAATTTCCTCAATAATTTTATTATTTGTAACTTCAGAAGTAGCAGCAACCTCAGTCTCTGAAGATTTAATAACAGTATCCAAAAAATCAATTGGATCCTTTTTTTTCACTGTATTTATTTCCAGTTGTTGTGGTTCTGCTGCATCTAAATCAGGAAGCCATATATTTGCCTCTTCAATTTCTCTCGCAATTACATTGCTCCAGCGGTCTTCTATAAGCTGTCGGTTGTATTCCCTATCAGAATCATGGAATCCAAAGTCTTTATTGGCATCATACAAGGATAAATCCGGTGCTGGGTATCGTGCAGGAAAATAACTTATAGGCAATATGAGTGTTTCATTTAAAGGCCACCTTAATACCTCATCAGGCAGCAGCAACGCCCTTCCTGTTAAACCTACACCATGGCTTAACGAATGACCTTTTGACTGTACCGAACTACTGGAATTTTCAGTTTCAACAGTATATTTACCTGTTTTTTCAGAAATGAGTTTAGCAGTATCAAAATCAGCAGTTTTTAAGAATATCCAGTTGTGGCAGTTACCAGTAATAGTTTGAGAATTCTTATCATAAAGCTTTTTAAGCTGTGCTATATCCTGAACAGCTATAGTAAATCTCATACCACGGCCACCTGCAACTGTAATTTTTTTATCAAACTCAGGAATCGGAGGAAGATTACCAAACTCATCCAAAATAAAATTCACTCTTCTAGGGATCCTTCCCCCTTTTTTATTAGCAAGGTCAACCAATGTTTGATAAACCTGGTTTATATACAATGTTGCAAGTACATTACGAGTAGCTTTTTCATCTGGAATTATAAGAAAAACAGCCGTTTTTTCTATCCCTATATTTTCTATCTCATGATCCTGCTTTGAAGTCATATCTGCAATGTTAGGATCCGAGAACAATCTTAAATCTGCTAATGCAGTCGTAAAGAAGGATGCCCTGGTTTTAAAAGGAGCAATACTAGCTGTTGCAAATGCACTTTTCGCTGGATGTTTTACTGGTAGCTTTTTTATATAATCTATAAGAGGAACACTTTCATCTTCTAGTGGTTGACCATATTCAGCCAGCAAGTAATAAGCAGTACTCATATGCTTCTGAAACCTAAATTCTGAATTTAGCACAGTTAATAATATTAATGCTGCAATCGTAGACTCTTCACCGTTCTCCCATATCGGTTCACTGCTCGCAGATGGTTTTTGATGAGAGAGGGCATTTGCTATATCCCAAGCAAGTTCAGTAGCTTTAGGTATATTTCCTTCATCCACTGCCCTATTTACCATTTCTAGCATATTCCACTGATTTCCTTTAGCAGGTTCCCTAAAATTTAATGCAATTACTTTATATCCTTGTTTTTCGAGATATTCCTTAGTGTATATAAAAAGCTCACCTTTAGGGTCACCTATAATCATACTTTCTTCAGCTTTTGCTAATTCCCAAATGCTCGGTAAGATTATTTTACGGCTCTTACCTGATCTTGTAGCTCCAACAATTAAGTTATGAACATCATCAGAATTAAACCAGAATTTTTCTTTCCCATTTTTAGATTTTTCCATACCGTATATGACACCACCTGCCTTTAAAGGCATATCAGAGTACCATATGGTAGCTGTTGAATCCATTTCCCTTGCATCCTGCCATCTACTTGTTCCATGCTGGCCCTGACCTGCTGGCTCCGGTCCACCGACTCCATCCTTAATTCTATTCTTTTTCTTAAGCTTTTCGGTGTTCCATATAACATATATAATTATAGCTGCTACAGGCAGCTGCATGATGAGCAAAAGCCTTAAAAACCGGGTATCTGTAAATACATCTTTATAAGCATTAAATATACCATAGCTAAACCATTTGCCAGGGGCATTGCTGAAGTCTTGAATTAAAAAAGTCGGAAACTTCAGCAACCACGGCATGAAAAGAATATCAATAAGAAGTATGACAATAACTGTTATCAACCTATTACGAGTCCCTTTATCCATACTCTTGTTGTGTCCTGCCATCTTTACACCCCCAAATTATTTGGTTTTCATTTTACGAGCTTGAGCACCCAGGTATCCTTCGCAATTTGCAAAAGCAGCATCCTCTTGAAGTTCAGACTGTTCAAACTTTTCCTTTAAAATTGGAAATAGACTTTGACCACCACCGCCAGTAATAAGGATAGTACCTAAAAGATCTGCCTCAACACCCCATTTTATTTTTATTTTTGATGAAATTTGCTCTGCAAGTTCCTTATATGCACGTTCCTCAAAATCTCCTAAATCATATCTTTCTCTTCTGTAATCCAGCTTTCCACCAAACCAAAGAATTGCTTTTTCCACTTCTATTAGCCCAATTTCACGACCAACTTTTTCGGATATTGTTTTTTCAATCTGTTGAAAAGCTTGATTCATACCATCTTCCTCAAGAGATCCGGATAGTGAATCAATAATATTTATACCTTTACGACCTTTACCCATAACCAAGTAATCAACAGTACGATATCCTATATCTATAACACCTACAGATGTAGTTGCCAAGTTATAATCCTTTACTTCACCGTTTTTATCAAATACAGCTGAGTAATATGCACCAGCACCCTGTGGAAAAACAAATATACTGTTAAATTTAACTTCGCGTATGTTGTTTATTCCAGTAATAGATACTTTTGCATTTAGTGATTTAAGGACCTCAACCAGTTCATCCTTCTTTTGCATGTAATAACTCATTGGAAGTCCCACACATAAATCTACTGGCTCATTGGTTGTGTTAACAATTCCTACAGCTGTAGAAATAAATACCTTCATGTCATCAACATTAAAATCAGTCTTATCTTCCCACTTTCTAGTGCCACCATTAGTCATGCCGGCATCACCTACATAACATTTCTTTTCATTTACTTTACCCAGTTCACTTTCTTCCCAATAAATTATAGAATAATCATCACTGGCACCACCGACAATACCCTTAAGGGTAATCTCGCTCCTCTTTGCAATTACTGAAGGAAAACTTACTTTATTACCATTTTCATTCATAACTTTTACAAATCCAAAACCAATATCTACAGCAACTCTCATTTATCTAACCTCCCTTTTATGTTTATAGAATTCCAACCGGTTGGAAAAATACCGATATTCTATATTTCTTAACCATTCCATTGGAACAGGTCGTACTCATTTTTTATCTTTTAGAATAAGTCAAGAGAAGCATCAAGAAGCTTTTCAATCTCTCTCTTTTTTTCATCATCTATATTACCTGTTACTTCTTCCTTAATAGGATCGTTAATTACTTCAGTTTTCTTTTCAGGCTCTTTTATAGTCTTATCCATAATCTGAACAGGCTCTTTGTCTTTAATTTCATTTATTACTGGTATTTCTACGATATCCTTCTCATTAGTGATTTCTGTCCTTACTTCTTCACTTGAAATATTCTCAGTAAATGAAACTTTAGTGCCTTCAGTACACAGCTTTTTAAGCATTTCCTTAATTTGCTTAATATCCTCTTTTATTTCAGGATCTGTTGTGTTTGTTGTTTGACGATGTTTTACGTAAAATTCAATTGCATCTCTCATAAACTGACTTTTGCTCTTTGAATTTTGTAGTGCTTTTCTTGCTTCAGGTGAGAGCTTTGTTTCATTTATTTGAATACTCACTTAATCCACCTTCTTTTCTCAAAAGTTCCTCAATCAACTGTTCAAGGACCTCATTCATATTTTTTTCTTGGACCGCACAGTGAATTTTGAACTTTTTTAGAATGTCTGGCTTTAAACTTGTTGTAAAGGTTACTCTTTTATCCTCCATCTTCGACATCTATGCTCCTCCTTTATTTTAAGATCAACTCCTTTGCATTATATCATAAAGTCCGATATAAATAAATATTTATTTATATATTTATGATAGCACATAACCGTAAATAAATCAATAAATATTTACAAATTATCATAAAAACATTTAGACGTCCATGTGTAAAAAACAAACAAAAATGTTTAAGGTATATATTAACACAAATATCCTTTTAAGAAAAAGTCCTATTTTTAATAAATGTGGTTTAAATGATATTATAAAAACCAGCTTTTTAAGCTGGTTTATTCTTTATATATCTGTATACTACTATAGGATTTTAGAGTTATATCAGACAATATACAAAATATGACTTTTAATGGTAAGTGTTTTTACATATGAAATATAAATATCTACGGCACATCCTTTATAAGATATGCTACTAATTCTGTAATTTGGATTAGAACAGCTTGCATTAGCATATAAAACAACTTTTTGCCCCGAACCATTATAACAATAATAGATATCAGTGGTCAAATTACATCCACTATCATACCTGGTAACTTTATAAACGGTTGGTAACCCAAATGGCAGATTAAGAGAAGATTGAGTAGATTGAGCAGCATATGTTGGAACGGTGTTCATAGTCGTGAAGAAAGTTGTTACCAACACTACCAATATTAACATAATAAAGCTTTTTTTGATTCTCATAATAAATTCCTCCCTTATTTTAATTTGCTCTCACATGCTTTTATAATAATGCAAATTAAATTGCAGCAGATGGTTTATCTTTTGTTATTGATGCAAAGGGTGTTCAATAGCCTCCTGCTGCAATTTAAAACATGCATTAAAATGATTTGACAATTGATTAGCTTATTGCAGGTCTACAGCAAATGGTACTCCTAAGAAGCATCTTGCAATGCATCCTCTTCCATAGGACCCTAAGAGTAATTGATAGGTTAGGACGTGGGTATTCTTTTGATGCTCTTAGGGCTAAAATTTTATATTCTAATGGTGTTCACAAAGAGGAAAAGCCGAAATACAGTAGAGACAACTTTGAAATGCGTGAAATGGATTCTATGCCTTTCTCTTGTTTCAGCAAGCTTATTTGTGAGCCGTCACTGGTTTATGGTACAAATACACAAAATAGGAATCTTGGAGTTGACATATCAACTCTTGTACAAAAAATAGAACAAGGGGAATTTTAAGTTTTTCAACACACTAATGCGGATACCCATTAAATAAAAGTTTCAATTATATATCTAACTCATTATCATGCATGGCACTTTTATCTTTATTCTTTCTTATTTGTTCAACCATAGCTGACTTATTTTCTGTTGCCTGCTGCTTTAACATTTTCTTTTTAAGCATTTCTGCCTGTGCCTCTGATTGTAATCTCTGTTGCTCCATTGTTTTCCATGCACTTTTCCATATATCGTTTACAATCGAAAACATTCCCATTCCAGAGTGATTGAATTCCTTCCATCCATAACCCTTATAAATCCATTGTGGAGGATCCTTCACTCCCAGATCCTTAAATATCTTTTCCCATTCACTTTTACTTACTACCGTTAAACGCCCAAAAACGCGGTCATCTTCTACATTTTTATTTGCCTTATTAATAATCTCATTAATTTTTTCCGATTCCAATTGTGACATACTTCTATCATTCCAGTTATGAAGCATAATTTTTACATTCTCGACACTTACCCCAGAAACCAACAAGGCAGTAGATAATTTATTAAGGGTTTTAGATATAGTATCCTCTACATGACAAAACTCCCGCAGGCTCTTATAATCAGATTGGAGTTTTGCATAATCTCCGTTTATGTATTTACCTGTAGCCAAACGTTGATTTGTCCTCTCTATTTTTTTCACTTCGAGGCGGTCATAAGATTTATCAATTAACTTAATAAGCTCATTATTAAATACGCCCTTTTTCATTGAATTTGACTTTTGGAAATCAACACCATTTTTAATATAATGTAAATATTTTTCTGTTACACCATAACCTGATTCTGTTTGCTCTATAAAACCTAACTTTTTTAAATATCCAAGCTCTTTTTTTAAATACCCTCTTTCCGGCTTAAGAAGATCTTCTCTCTTTTCAAGACCTCTATCAGTAAATTTGTACTCTTTATCTTCGCCTGCTAAATATCCCTGCTCTTTTAGATTATCAAGTCTTTTTATAAAATACTTGTATTGATTTTCTGATTCTATATTAGGTATATTTTTTTCAAATACATCCTTCAGCTTATCTTTAGGGATACTTCCACCTTCTTTATTAATTTGGTATAGTAAGTTTTTGATATCATACTTTACAGGATCAATAATATATGATCCATCTTTTAATTGAATAATGTTCCCTTTGTCTACCTGCTCTTTTATGTTAGTCATTGCCTCTTCATATTTTTCTTCTGCAACTTCCAGGCTTTCATTCTTGAATTCCTTAGAACACAATTCTTTTAACTTTATTTTATCAAGTGGGCCATTAACCTGGTTAAAATATTTAATGATTTTTTGTAGATGATAAGATAAATTTTTACCCTGTTTAGTTGCCGTAATATTACCACCTTCATCAATGTTAATATATTCTTTTGTATTAATAGATTCAAGTAATTCAGATGACTTCTCGTATAAAAGTTTTGCTCTTTGATTTACTATTTCCTCGTTAAGGACTTTTTTAAGTTCTTCAGCTTTAAGGATCCCTTCGGCCTTATCCAAATAACTCAATGTCACATTGGCATCATAACGAGTGAATTCAATTCCTCCAGAAATATTATTCAATTCTTCAATTCCCTCTTGGGTAAATGAAAAACTTCCTGTTTCTTTATCAAGCTGAACATATCCATTTAAACATAGCTTTTCTATACGATTTTTTATAATATCAAATTCACTCTCAGCTTTTACTATATCATCACTACCTGAATATTTCTCATATATTCTTCCCTCAAGCTCTTTTAAAGTGATTTTATTATCATTTCCAAATTCTTCGCGGACCTTCAGATCAAACTTACTTATTTTAAATTCCTCTGGATCCTTATTAAGCATACTACCAAATACCTCTCGATTTATAATCAGATCATCAAAACTCTTTTCTCCATTTTCAAGTGACTTTAATATAACCTTTTGAGGATTATCTAATTTCTTATCTATAAGAAAATCGTTCATGCCCTTCTCAGTTAATTGATATGTATTATCAACTAACTTTAAGTAACCACCATCACATAATTTTTGCAAATGTTTTTCGAGTTCCTGAGAATCTTGTTTTATTGCTTCCCTCAACATACCAAAAGCCTCAGTTTCAGAGTATTTTGAAAGCTTTAAATTCGACAACATGAAGTCAATTTTCTTTGATGAGGAAAATATATTAATTTCATTAGCAGCAGCTCCAGATTCCTTTAGGTCAGTTATGATCTTTAATAGATGAGAATCTTTAAAACCTAATCCTTCATTTTGTGAATATTCGTAAAGCAATTTTTGTATGTTTTCATCAGTATGACCAGTGCGTATTAATGATAGAGCAATTTGATTAAGCACAGCAACTTTTTCAGGAACAAGGTTTATTTGATTATTTAAATTTTCAATATATGAAACAAAATTATTTGCAAGTTCACCATCAATATAAAGTTGGTTATCTCTCAAGCTTTCAACAGCTCCACGAAGGATAATCTGACACACTCTATCCCTTATATCATTATAAGCATTATCCCTAGCTTTTTGTATTGCCTCTTCTTTTCCGGTATACATCCTGGTAAGATCCTCTACAGCTTTTAAATTCCTTTCAATTGAGGCTGCAAAATCAGGCTGTCTAAGAATAAATTCTGCTATAGATTTTACTTCCTCCTTTACATCCTGGGGCATAAACTTAAGCATAACCCTACCCGTGCCAGGCAACATACCTGATAGTTTCTTTATTTTATTGGATAGTGATAATTCTTCCTCATCGTAAAGTCTTGGAGGTATGCTTTCTTTATTCATTTCAGGTATAAGTGTACGAAGTTCAAGAATATTGCTTCTGACATCCTTTAAAATTCTTGTAGCTTCACCTACATCATTCTTAGCCAAATCCCTTATAAGATCTCTCATTGCATTTTTTTCATTTGTGAGCTGCAAACGCTCATCTTCAAAAACTTCATCTGTAAGAATTTTTCTAATATTATCCAAACCTTTACTTTTTAATGTTCCAATAGTTCTTTCAGGGTTCTTTTCCCAAAACATAATATGTGCATGTGGGTGGCCTTTCTCCATATGTATAGCAGAAACCCATTTAAGGTTTGTTATTCTTATACCCATTTCGTTGGCAATATCCGGCATCTTTTTTCTTAAAAAGTCTTGCCATTTATCTTTAGACAGATATCCTAGATTTTGGGCATCCTCTTCACGTAATGAAATAATTCCTCTCCATACAAAACTCTCACATTCTGATATTTCTTTTCTTACATTATCAAGATCTTCTATCCCTTCTGCTCCAAAAAGCCCATGTGATCGTGGTCGTTCATCAATATACCTCAGATAAATTTCATCGTCCGAAGGAATCTTTTCAATACCTTTCTCAAGCTCTTTATTAAGGTCAGTCTCAGTTACTGACTTATCAACCCCTGATCTTGTTGCTATATAATTTACATGTGCCGCATTTTTTGCTGCAGAGTCCTTAAAATTTGGATGTTTAAATGTCATTTTAAATATAACACGACTCATTATCTGCTATCCTCTTTCTCATTCCGTTCATTCGTTGGGGTTCTCATATACTCAACAGCTTTTTTTCTGGCACTATCATACATTGGCCTTATATCCTTTCTACGTTCTACCGGAACAAGATCTAACAAAGATTGCATATTTAAAAACGCTGCCGTTGCAGACATGTGACCTGATTTAGAAGTAAGGCTGCAGATTCTTTCAACATGTGGCTTTATAACAATTTCAAGTTGGTCCCTAATTAACTTTGACAAGTGATCTGTGTTTTCATCTGACCACTCCAAGGCTAGTCCTTTTTTAATTAACTTTCTTGTAGCTTCTGCTTCACTTATACCTGATTTTTTTGCTAACTTTTTTATTTGATCTATAGTTTCATCATCTAACCTTACATGAATTTGCTTGAATGATTTTGCCATACTAATACCCTCCAAAACACCATAATTTAACACTTAATGCTTAATAATATTATACTACCACATGTGATATAATTCAACTCTTATATGGTATATTAATGAAACGTACAAATATAAAGTGTTATCAGGCTTTGCCTGATATTTGTGGTATCGTCCTTATCCTGCCTTTACCCAATATTCACTGCTTGATCCGTCTTAAGGTCTATCTATGAAACCCTAACGCCCTATACCGTTACTTTACCCTGGTGACACAAATGTTCCTTATCTTTTACCAAAACCAAAAAACGCGTCATATAAAAATAAATAAACTTGACACTTGAATCTACGATTGATTAAAACCTAATAAATAATAAAGGAGTGATTTTATGAGAAAACAGAGTAGGAATGCTCCCACCTTATTCATTAGCTATAAGCCATCGCCGCGAATCAAAGATGGCTTATAGAAATTATTTAAAATTTTATTGATGAAATTCAAATTTCTTAACAGTCTGTTAGGATTTATGCTA
>Ga0255341_1001921_pt1 | contig 27851 bp, 23 predicted proteins | sample wastewater_treat_8_FD_192418 | JGI IMG/M metagenome (GOLD analysis project Ga0255341, IMG submission 192418) | Wastewater microbial communities from Lulu Island WWTP, Vancouver, Canada - plant12 | ecosystem: Engineered > WWTP > Wastewater > Unclassified | place: Canada: Vancouver, British...
GGATCACAAAGATCTGGAATCGAAAACCCGTTCCTTTATGAAAACGCTCATTAAAAGACCTGCCCAGGTTCGTAATTACTTCAAGCATCCGAAAGTTGCCTATGCCGCCTGATATTAACATCTTTAATTGCCGGAGTAATAAAAAACAGGTAAGATAAATGAAGAGCAGATTTTTAACCGATAAAAAGACCACCGTCCTGACCGGAGCTGTAGCGGCCATCGTTACCGCGCTCATAATCCCGGTAATCTTCACGATGATTGCAAACGCCGGGACAAAATCGGAGGCTACCGGTCCTCAATCAGCTTTTATCCGATCCTTGAAAACTTCCGCACCGGTTTCCTTCGTTCATGTGAAAAAAATTTATCCGCATGATGCCGGATCTTTCACCCAGGGGTTGCTTTTCTACAAAGGCTATCTTTATGAGTCGAGCGGGCTTTATGCAAAATCGTCACTTGCCCGTAAAGATGTGCAAACGGGGAGGACTCTTGCTGAAGTAAGGCTGCCCGACAGGTATTTCGGTGAGGGAATAGCTCTCCTGAAAGGAAAAATTTACCAGCTTACCTGGCATGAGGAAATAGCCCTTGTTTATGGAGCCGACACGTTAAAAAAGATTGGCGAAATCACATATCGGGGAGAAGGATGGGGCTTGACCACCGATGGCAGGCAGCTTTTGATGAGCGATGGATCAGCCCTGATCACTTTCCGCGACCCGGACACTTTTGCCTCAATCAGGACAATCATGGTGCATGACGGATCCACTCCTATAGGCAATTTAAATGAGCTCGAGTATGTATCAGGTGAAATATGGGCAAATATTTTCATGCAGGATGTCATTGTCAGGATATCTCCTGCCGACGGGCGCGTCACAGGTTGGATTGATTTAGCCCGGCTTCGTCTTCTGATTCCTCGCGATAACCGCGCTGATGTCCTGAATGGAATTGCCTATGATCGAAAGGCGGGACGTATTTTTGTAACAGGCAAATTCTGGCCGCTGCTTTTTGAAGTTCAATTGACTGATAAAGCGCCTGCCGGCCCTCAATTGCCTTGACCTTGTCACTATTATGAAATATAAGCCCGCCAGCTCATATTGACTAAAGGGAGTTATAAAAGATGCGGATCATACTTCTGGGAGCGCCGGGGGCGGGCAAGGGCACGATCGCCAAATTACTTGAGGAACTGGACGGGTCGGTGCAGATTTCCACCGGTGATATTCTGCGCAGCGCCGTGAAAAAAGAAACCGGGCTGGGGAAAAAGGCTAAAGAGTATATGGATCGGGGAGATCTGGTGCCTGATTCACTGATTATGGAAATCATGGAGGCAAGACTGAAAGAGCCTGACTGTCAAAAAGGTTTCATCCTGGATGGTTTTCCAAGGACAATCGCCCAGGCCGAGGACCTCAAGGAACTGTTGGGCAGGATCGGTGTTAGTCTGGATTTTGTCGCAAATCTCGAGGTGCCCCGGGAAATTATCCTCGAGCGGCTGACCAACCGGCGTACCTGTTGCAACCCCTCGTGTCAGGCCATTTATAATCTAAAAAACAATCCTCCCAGGGAAGACGGAACCTGTGTGTTGTGCGATCACGAAACCATCCAGCGCGACGATGAAACCGTTGAAGCCATTACCAACCGTCTGGAGACGTACAACGACAAAACAGCGCCGCTTATCGGTTACTATGAAAAAGAAGGTCTGTTGAGAAACTTCCCGTCGCTGGTGGCCGACGACACAATTTCTGAAATCAAAAAATCCATGGGTCTTTAAGCCTCATTTCAATGAGCGCGGGTTTTGTACAAACTCAACAGGTGACTTAGTTGCCCCTGAAACCGCAGAGTTCACCGGTGCAAATTGTTGAGATCCAGGCCCGACATGAGACTCTTCGGATCCCGGCTATAGATGGTAATTGTAGCCGTGCGGATGAGGGGGCTTTTTACGGAGTTACGAGTGATTGACTATAAAGCACAGCTCAATCCCGAACAATACAATGTTGTGATGGAAGGGGGAGGCGCTCTTCTGGTGCTGGCAGGAGCGGGCAGCGGGAAGACCAGAACTCTGACCTATCGTGTGGCCCGTCTTCTGGAATCAGGCGAACAGCCGGGAAGCATACTTCTGGCCACCTTCACCAACAAAGCGGCGCGGGCCATGTTGGGGCGGGTGGAGGAGATCGCAGGTTGCTACACCGGCAAAATAACAGGCGGCACCTTCCATTCCATTGCCCATCGCTTTTTACGCCAACACGCGTTTCGCCTCGGTTATCAAAATAACTTCTCCATCGTGGACACAGAAGACGCCAGACAGATTATCACTTCCGCCATGGCGGATCTCAAAATAGACATCAAATCCACGAGGTTTCCCAAAAGCAATATTGTCGGCGAAATAATTTCGCTGTCGGTCAATACCCAAAGCACGCTGGAGGATGTGATCGCTTCCCGTTATCCGTTTTTCTATCATTTCTGCGATGAGATTAATCAAACAGCCTGTCTTTACCGGCAGAAAAAAAATGAACTCAACGTGATGGATTTTGACGATTTGCTTTTCAATTGCCTGAGACTCTTTCAGGAGCATCCGGATGTATTGCAGGCGCTTTCCGGTCGCTTTCGCCATGTTTTGGTCGATGAGTATCAGGACACAAATATCATACAGGCGGACATGGTGGATATGCTCGCCTCTGCTCACGGCAATCTCATGGTGGTAGGGGATGATTCCCAGAGTATCTATTCTTTTCGCGGCGCAAAATTCGAAAATATAATCACTTTTCCCAAGCGATACCCTGATTGCAAAATATTCAAGCTGGAAACAAATTACCGCAGTACGCCGGAAATTCTGGAGATGGCCAATTTAAGTATCAACAACAACGAAAACCAATATCCCAAGGCACTCAGGGCTGTCCGTCGGGAAGGAATGAAGCCTGTTATAGTGGGGGCGCAAAATGTTTTAAGACAGGCGGATTTTGTCGCGCAGCGGGTGACGGAACTGACCCGCAGCGGTGTGCCGTTTAGTGAAATCGCTGTCCTGTACCGGGCCCATTATCATTCTATGGAAGTGCAGATGGAATTCGTCCGCCGGGACATTCCATTTGAGATACGCTCCGGCATCAGATTTTTTGAGCAGGCGCACATAAAGGATGTTACCTCATATATGCGTATCATGGCCAATCCGCACGATGAGCTGGCCTGGCGCCGGGTATTAATGTCCTACCCGAAAATTGGAAAAGCAACTTTTGAAAAACTATGGAAACGGCTTATAGAAACCGAAAATCCGCTGGAGACGTTTGTGGCGAGCGGATTTGAGTCCCATGTGCCCAAAGCGGCGAGGGCCGGAGTCCATGACTGCCGGATGACAATGCTGGGGCTCCTTGGGATTGACGTTACTCGGAGAACTCCGGAAAGAATCATTGTTGAACTCCTTAACCGTGGCGGATACCGCGACTATCTGCAGGCTACTTACGGTGACGCTTCGTCGAGGGAGGAAGACCTGATCCAGCTGGGACAGTTTGCCGAGAAGTTCGACCGCATGGAAGATTTTTTGAATGAACTGGCGCTTCTGACAAATATGTCCCATGAGGAGGAAATCAGGGATGCAACGGACAAAGTTGTCCTGTCCACCATCCATCAGGCCAAAGGGCTTGAATGGTCTTATGTGTTTTTAATCTGGTGCGCCGACGGGATGATCCCGCTTGCCCGGGCTCTTTCAGATGAAGGAGGGGAAGAAGAGGAACGTCGTCTGTTTTACGTTGCACTCACGCGCGCCCGCGACCAGCTTTATCTCAGCTATCCTGCCGTTGACTACTCCAGGCAGGGGCCGCTTGTTCTGGCCCCGTCGCGTTTCATACAGGAAGTATCACCTGCTGTAACAAAAGGCGCCAACCGCCCCTTCGATCACTGGAAATTGTTTGAAAACTGATTGCGCCGCATGACATTCAGCACAAATAAGTGGTGCCAATGGAGAGTCAGTGAGCGAGTAGAGCCACCTTAAACGATTTTCAGTGACAATTCCGTAAGCTGTTCGGCGCTGACTTCAGAGGGAGCCTCTGACATGAGGCAGGCGGCCTTTTGCGTTTTTGGAAACGCGATGACATCGCGGATAGACTCCGCCCCGGTCATGATCATCGCCAGCCGGTCCAGGCCGAAGGCCAGGCCGCCGTGAGGCGGCGCCCCGAATTCGAGAGCGTCAAGCAGGAAGCCGAATTTACCCCGTGCGTCCTCATCTGTGAGGCCCAGTGCGCTGAAAACCTGCGCCTGAATGTCGTTACGGTGGATGCGGATGCTTCCTCCTCCAATTTCCGAACCATTCAGCACCAGATCATAGGCGCGGGCGCGCACTTTTGACGGGTCGGTTGCCAAAAGCGGCAGGTCTTCGATGAATGGCGAGGTAAATGGGTGATGAGTGGAGACAAACCTCTTTTCCGTCTCTGAATATTCCATAAGCGGGAACTCGGTGATCCAGGTAAAGGCAAGGGCATTTGTGTCAATAAGGTTTAGTTTTCTGGCCAGGTGCAGGCGAAGATTTCCCAGCGCGTCATTGACGATTTTTTGTGTGTCAGCGGCAAAAATAATGACATCCCCCTCGGAGGCATTCATCGCCCGGCCAATCGCTTCAACTTCTTGAGGTGTGAGAAACTTGAAAGCGGCCGATGTCCAGTCGGATGCATTCACTTTGGCCCAGACCAGCCCCTTTGCTCCATAAACAGCGACGAAATCCTTCAGACTGTCGAGCTCCTTGCGCGATAAAGATGAAGCACTGGTAGCCTTGATGGCCTTGACCACTCCACCTGTGCCGGCCGCTTCGGAAAAGAGTCTGAAGCCTGAATTGCCGACAATACCGGTCAAATCGACAATTTCCATGCCGAAGCGGGTATCAGGGTTGTCCTTGCCGTAGCGCGACATGGCATCGGCGTACTTCAGGCGCGGGAAGGGCAGGGGAAGGTCAATGTCGAGGCAGGCCTTGAAAATGGCCTTCATCAGGCCTTCCATCATCTTCATGATATCGTCTTCTGTGATGAAGGACATCTCCACGTCAATTTGAGTGAATTCCGGCTGGCGGTCGGCCCGCAGGTCCTCATCGCGGAAACATTTGACAATCTGGAAATAGCGGTCAAACCCCGACACCATCAGAAGCTGTTTGAAAATCTGCGGCGATTGAGGCAGGGCGTAGAAAGCCCCTTTAGTGATGCGGCTGGGAACGAGATAATCTCTGGCCCCTTCCGGGGTACTTTTTCCCAGAAACGGGGTTTCCACTTCAATGAAGCCGTTTTCACTGAAATACTGCCTTGTCGCCATCGCGAGCCTGCTGCGCAGAATCAGGTTTTTCTGGATGGCGGGCCGGCGTAAATCCAAATACCGGTATTTCAGGCGCAGGTTTTCAGAAACATCTTCATCATCCAGAACGAAAGGCAGGGTTTTGGCCTCGTTGAGAATCTCGAAGGCGGAAACGATAACTTCCACCTCGCCGGTGGGCATTTGAGTATTTTCCATTCCCGCGGGGCGCCTGCGCACTTTTCCCAAAACGGCAAGAACGTACTCGCCGCGAATTTTCCGCGCCTCAGAGTGGAGGGCCTCGTCGGCATCCGGGTCGAAGACAATCTGGACGATTCCCTCGCGGTCGCGCAAATCGACAAAGATCAGCCCGCCCAGATCACGGCGGCGCTGCACCCAGCCGAACAAGACCACTTCTGTTCCTTCATCGCGCGCATTCAGCTCTCCACAGTAATGAGTTCTTTTCTTCTCTTCGATAAAGCGATTCACTTTTATTTACCTCTTTTTGATGATCCTGACCAAAGTCTCGCTAATGCCCTCCAGTGGGAGGCTCTGCTGCTCCTTGCTTCTCATATCGCGCAGTTCAGCCCGTTTTTCCTCCAGTTCCTTGTCTCCGATGATCAGCACATATGAGCTGTTTTGTTTGTCGGCTCTCTTCATCTGGCTTTTCAGACTCTTGTCTGAATAATCCATGGAGGTGCAAATTCCGGCCCGGCGCAGTTCGTTGGTCAGGCCAAAACCGAATTCTTGCGCCCCTGCTCCGAGTGCGGCGACAAAAATATCCGTGATGGGTTTTTCATCCGGGCGGGCGGGCAGACAGGCGATGAGTCTTTCCATGCCGATGCCGAAGCCGATTCCCGGGACTTCCGGACCTCCCAGGAAACTGACCAGCCCGTCATAGCGGCCACCGCCGGCCAGGGAATCCTGCGCCCCAAGTGCGGTGGACTTTACCTCGAACGCGGTTTTCGTGTAATAATCCAGACCGCGTACCATCTTGGGATTAACAGTGAATGATACGTCCAGATCGGTTAAAAGAGCTTTGACTAAGGAAAAATGCTCGGCGCAGCCGGCGCACAGATAATCCGGAATCAGGGGAGCGGCACTGATGACGGACGCGCAGCTCTCCACTTTACAGTCGAAGACGCGCAATGGATTGGTCTGGATACGCCGCCGGCAATCAGGGCACAGGGACTCCTCGGAGCCTTTCAAAAAATCGACAACCGCTTTGGAAAATTCGGGCCTGCAGTCTCTGCAGCCCAGGGAATTCAGCTCAAGCAACAACTGGTGAAGTCCCAGCGTTTCAAGGAAATGAATCAACATGAAAATCACCTCCGCATCGGCGGAGGGGGTGTCATCGCCGAAAAGCTCTGCATCGATCTGGTGAAACTGGCGGAAACGTCCCTTCTGCGGGCGTTCCCGGCGAAACATCGGCCCGAAAGTGAAAAGCTTCGTAACCGGGTCGGTGGCGGACATATTGTGTTCGATAAAGGCGCGTATGATTGACGCGGTGGCCTCCGGGCGCAAAGTGAGAAGCTCGTCATCGCGGTCGCGGAAGGTGTACATCTCTTTTTCCACAATATCTGTAGCTTCTCCGATGCTCCGCTGGAAAAGAGAGGTTTTTTCCATTATCGGCACACGGATTTCCCGGAATCCAAAGCGGGCGAATACATCGCGGGCGGCGATTTCCACCGCATGCCAGATGGGTGCATCCTGCGGCAGGATGTCTTTGATACCTTTTATAGCAGTGATTTTATTCATATAAAAAGATTTTGCCACAACCCCGGAAGCATCCCCGGCATCACGTTGGCACGCGCCGGCAAACCGGAAAAAGCGGCATAAAAAAGATTGTTTCCGGAGGCATGACTAATGCGTGTTCAATTCATTGAAACAATCGGCATCAGGCCCAGACATTTTTTTGCACGTCTTTTAGTGTAACCTGTTTTACAGGATAAATGTCCTCGATGATCTCGTCGGGCTCAAACCACAGTTTGATTTCTTTTTCCGCATCTTCTTCACTTGACGAGGCGTGAACCACGTTTTCGAAAACACCGGTGGTCGTTATTCTGCCGTAGGCCCCCCTTATCGAAACCGGATTGGCTTTTTCCGGGTTGGTGTCGCCCACGATGTCGCGGATTTTGGCGATAGCATCGTCTCCTTGATAGACCAGCGCGATCACCCGGTGGGTTTTATGCACATCTCCTACGATATAAGAGATCAGCTCCTCAAAAAAGGGCATATCTTTTAAATGCTCATAATGTTTGGCCGCCTGCTGTCTGGTGACGCGTACTACTTTTGCTCCCATAATGGTCAGCTTCGCTTCCGCCAGGCGGGAGAGGATGTTTCCGGTGAGCGATTTTACCAGCCCGTCCGGTTTGATGATGATCAGTGTCTGTTGTACGGACATATAGGTTTCTCCTGTAAATAAAGTTGCGTCCCTATAACTCAAAACCTGTCATTTTACAATAATTATTGATGTTTGAGGCCAATGGTGAATGTTATTGCCTTGTGGAAACCACTCGAAGATCGTCCCCGGACGACCGGATGATAATTGCACCTTGAGAATCGGTACGCATCATTTCAATGCCACTGGACAAATAACGTTTGAGAACTTCCCGGTGAGGGTGGCCGAAGATATTGTTTCTGCCCGCGCTGACCAGCGCATAGCGGGGAGAAACAGCCCCGATAAAGGCCTCCGAGCTGGAATGAACCGATCCGTGATGAGGCACGAAAAGAAGGTCCGCCCTGAGATTTCGTCCCGATTTAATCAAAGCCTCTTCAGTGCGTCGGGAGATATCGCCTGTAACCAGGAAACTCATCCGGCCGAAAGTCATTTTGAAAACCAGAGATGCATCATTGAGTTCGTCGTGTGAGACGCATTTTCCTGTATCCGGAAGAAGAGCCGGAGGCCACACATAATCGAAAGCGACACCGGAAATTACAACGGGCGGAGTATCGGCGGAAATAATTCTGACCCTGATGTCATGGTCTTGAATTGCTTTTTCAAAAAGCCGGAAAAGATCATCGTCCGATTTATTGCCGCTTTGCCACACCTCGCGTACATTGAAGTTATTTAAAATATGAATCAGCCCCTGAAGATGGTCCGGATGTGGATGGGTGAGGACGACAATGTCTATTTTACTTACTCTTGCCATGTGTAAACAAGGGGCGATGACGGATTTGCCCATGTCAAATGAACTGTTCCGGAGGCCTCCCCCGTCGATGAGCATATTGATTCCGTGCGGCATCTGCACCAGTGTGGATGAACCCTGTCCCACATCGATGGCCGTAATTTTCAGCTCTGAATTGTATCTGACTTTGACAATCCAGTAAGCCGTATCGGCAATAAAGAAAAACACGCAAGCCAGCACAAGAGCTTTAGCTACAAACAAGCTGCGTCTCGTCCATCCGTATTTGTTTTCCTTGTCACGTGGAGCTGTCAGTCCGATCAATAAAAACAACCCGACATAGAAAACGATTATTTCAGCTACAGACGGCTTGAAAATGGCGAAAGAGGCACCGGGCAGTGAGCCCAGCCATTCGATTAAAGCCAGGCCTGCTTGAGCGAAAAATGATGATGTTTTGATGAAAAAACCTGCCACTATTGACGAGAAAAAAGCGACCGGTATGGCGCAAAGCGCCGATACCAGAACGAACATGCCCATAAGCGGCACGGCGATGAGGTTGGCGACCAGTGTCACCAGGGAAATACGGTTAAAATAAAAGGCAATGAGAGGCAATGTGCCGGCTGTCGCCGCTGCTGTAACCAGCACGAGAAGGTAGATACGCCTGACAAGCCATGTCAGTAAGCGGGGTGCGCCGGATAAAAACGGGATTTGCACGTCGCTGAACTTCGGCACAATGTGGATCAGGGCAAAAACCGCCGCAAAGGATAACTGGAATGAAATTTCAAATAACGCCTCCGGCATTGCCGTTAAGATAAGGAGCGCGGCGAGAAAAAGAACCTGATAGGGGTCCCTTTGGCGTCCGATCAAAAGAGCGACAAAAAAAGCAAGCGCCATGAAAGTGGAGCGCAGCACAGGCGTTCCCATGCCTGCGATTAGAGCGTAGGCGGCAACCGGTATAAACGAGAAGGACGTGGCCAGCTTGATCACATTGAATCTGAGCATCAGAAATTCGGAACTTTTCAACAAAAGAAGAATGAGGAAAAAAGAACTTGCCGCAACCATGCCGACATGCAGACCGGAAATTGCCAGAAGATGAGATGTTCCTGTTTTGGCAAAAGAGTCACGTACTTCGTCGGGGATTGATTTTTTATTTCCAAGAATCATCGCCTCGATTATTTCACGCTCGGGCGATGGAGCGTTTAAGTAGATCAACTTTTTCAGCGACAGGCGATAGTTTTGGAGATCACGCTGAAGGGAATTTGCCATACCACGCCTTATGAGCACAATCCCGGCGTCGTTCGATACATACCCTGAAGCATAGATTCCCGTACGGTTTAGATGACGCTTGTAGTCAAAGTAGCCCGGATTATAAAAATTCCGGATTTTTCTGATCTTCGTGTGAAACCTGATGAAATCACCATATTCAAAATGCAGATGAGCCGGGTAGGCCAGGCGGAGATTGCCGGTTACCGGAGTGAGGGCGCTGTTTTTGATGATCCGCCGGCAGCTGATGAGTGCAACATGATGAGTTCCGGACAGAGCCTCGTTTTTCAGGACGACACCCTCGATGCTTATCACTCCCTCACCATCTCTGTGTTGAATATGGTGATGATCCGCCGCTTTATAGGCTTCCCTTTGTATGTTGAACATACCGGCCAGACACACAAAAAGGAGAATAAGCGCCCAGGAGGCGCAATAGCTTCGCCAACGTAGCGCCGGCAGCAGCAAAACAAGCAAAGCCGCCAAACCTGCCAGAATATACCAAGCGGGTATGAAGATCTTCTCACCGATCAGTATGCCGCCCATCATGGCCAGAAGCGGATACAATAAAGGTCTGAGCATGAAAAAACTCACATGTCGATAAAGTTCAAAATATTGGCTAAAAGAAAGAAAATATTATACAATCGCTTATCAGGAATCAATTGAAAATTATTCGGGAATCACTATGGTGCGAGACGCAGGTCAAGATACTAGAAACAGGCGCAGACTGAAAGTACTCATCCTGGTTCGAGTCGTCGTCCTGTCGGTCCTTTTGGCATTCACCTATTTTCTCAGCTCATTAAACCAGATTTTCGATCTTCCCGATGATATTGTGCGATTGATATACGCAGTGATCATCGCGATGTATTTTATGTCGGCAGTATATGTGCTGCTTTTGAAAAAAGACCGGTATTATCAACTGAACATTTACTCGCAGTTAATCGCCGACATCGTTCTTGTTTCTCTCCTGGTTTATCTGACCGGCAGCATCGAGAGCAATTATTCGCTTCTATACACACTGGTTATCATTTATTCAGCTATTTTTTTGGGCAGAAAGGGGACGCTCGCCATTGCGACTCTGTCGAGCCTTTCCTATGTAATGATTGTGGAGCTTGAATACTTCAATATTGCCTCCGGTTTTTATGCTATGGGGCGAGATACGCTCCTCAGGGCCGGCGATGTATCTTTGAGAATCGCTGTTCATGTAATTTCATTTTACATCGCGGCGTTTCTTGCCAGTTTCGTCGTTGAACAGGAGAAAAAAGCCAGGACTCTCCTTGAAGAGAAGGAATCCGCATTCGACCAGCTCGATGTTCTTTTCCGCAGCATTATCGAGTCTGTGGAAACGGGCGTGATGACCACCAACCTGCAGGGACGCATCAAGACTTTCAACAAAGCGGCCCAGAAAATTACCGGAGTGGGGCTTGGCGATGTTGAAAACCGCCCGATTGGCGAAGTTTTCCCGGAATTCGGGATTTTTTTTGAGCCGGGAGGGGAAATAAGTCACAGCAGGGAGGAAGTCACAATCACAACCGGGGAGGGGCTTGACGTTCATCTGGGTTGTTCCGTTTCGCCCCTGAAAGACGGGCAGGGCAGACATATAGGTTTTATCCTGATTTTTCAGGATCTCACAGAAATCAAGCAGATGGAAGAGAGTCTCGAAAAAAGCAGGAAGCTGGCCCTGATCGGTGAAATGGCCGCAGGTCTGGCGCATGAAATGAGAAACCCGCTGGCGTCCATTACCGGTTCCATCGAGTTACTCTCACAGGGGACCCAGCTGGAGGATACAGACAGGCAACTCATGCAGATTATCATGCGCAGCAAAGTCCGCCTGGAAAATTTTGTGCGTGATTTCCTGATGCTCGCGCGCCCGCTGCCCGCGTCCAGACAGTTGGTTGAAGTTGCAGAAGTAGCGGCGGAAGTCCTGGAAAATATCAGGATGTCCGGCGAATGGAAGCAAGGTGTGTCCCTGACCAAAAACATTGCAGCACTCAGCCAGATCCAGGCCAACCGGGAACAGATTGTGCAAATTATTTTCAATCTGCTGACCAATGCCCTCCAGGCCGTTTCCGACACGGGAAACATCAATCTGGAGATCGACCGGGAAGTTTCTGAAAATGGCAATAATTACATTATGATCAAAGTAAGTGACGATGGATGCGGAATTGAAGAAAAAGATATGAATAGTATCCTCGAGCCTTTTTTCACAAACAAGGAAAAAGGGACTGGTCTGGGGCTGGCCATCGTCAGTCGCATTGTTGACGGTTACGGCGGCAGGATGAAAATTAAAAGCCGGGTTGGTCGTGGCACGCAGGCGACGGTCTGGCTTCCGTCCGGGCAGGCATAATTTTTTTGTGAAGGAGTTTTCTATGGCGAAGATTCTGGTGCTGGATGATGATCAGGAAATGAGGGAATTTCTGGGCATCATGCTGACCAAAGAGGGATATGAGGTGACAGTTGCGGATAAGCCGGAAAAGGCGATTAACCTCTGCCGCAAGACTGCCTACGATCTGGTCATTACCGATTTGAGGATGCCAAAAATCGACGGCATCGAATTTCTAAAGACAATCAAAGACCACAGGCCCGATACGATTGTTATTCTGATGACCGCGTACGCCTCGGGAGAGACGGCCGTTAACGCGATGAAAGAGGGAGCCTATGATTATATCGAAAAAGGAGGCAGCAATGAAGAGCTGATCAGAATTGTCCGGCAGGCCCTGTTAAAAAGAGGCGTGATGGACGCACAAGAGGCCGACGGTGTTGATGAGCGGGAGGACTCTTTTTACGGTATGATCGGTGCGAGCCGGGAAATGAACAAAATCTTCACCACGATTAAAAAAGTAGCGGACACGCCGGCCAACATTTTGATCTTGGGGGAAAGCGGGACCGGTAAGGAACTGGTCGCCAGGGCGATCCACGCCAATTCCTCCCGCGCGGGCAGACCCTTCATGGCGATAAACAGTGGCGGGATACCGGAAAATTTACTCGAAAGCGAGCTTTTCGGCTATATGAAAGGGTCTTTCACCGGAGCTTATGCCGACCGGGCGGGGCTTTTTGAGCTTGCCAGTGGAGGGACGATATTCCTCGATGAAATCGGTGAGTTACCACCGGTTCTTCAAGTAAAACTTTTAAGAATCGTACAGGAAAAAACTTTCCGGAGAATTGGAGGTGCGGAGGATATCCGCGTCGATGTACGCATCATTTCCGCCACCAACCAGGATCTGGCGAAAAAAGTTCAAAAGGGCGAATTCCGGGAAGATCTTTATTTCCGCCTCAATGTCATTCCCATCCACATGCCGCCGCTTCGGGAAAGAAAAGAGGACATTCCACTTTTGACTCGTCATTTCATAGAAAAGTACGCCCGTGAGTTCGGCAAGGAAGTGAGAACTATTTCCTCATACGGCATGGAACTGTTGATGGGGCACGCCTTCCCCGGCAATATCCGTGAGCTGGAGAACATCATCGAAAGGGGTGTGGCGATTGAAACATCAAATATCATTTTGCCCGAAAACCTGACGCTGACCTCCGCAGCAGAAAAGGAAGAAGCCCAAAAACCTCTGGAACTTCATATTCCGGATGAGGGCATCAATTTAAACGCTGAGCTGGAAAAAATAGAAAAAAGAGCCATTGAAGAGGCTCTTATAAAGACAAAGGGCTCTAAAACAAAAGCGGCGGAATTGCTTCGCGTCACCTTCGACTCGCTGCGCTACCGTATCGAAAAGCTGGGCATTGAATAAAGGGCCGGTTTTCCCCACGACCTGGGCCGTCAATAAACAATGCGAAAGCCCTGCAGATCTCCGGTGAAAGGCTCATCGATAACCTCTACATGGTCAACACGCGACATCGGTGGACCCTGGCGGCACCAGTCAAGCATTTTGTCTATCTCCTGCCTGCCTCCCTCAAAAACAGCTTCCACCCGTCCGTCGTCCATATTGCGCACCCACCCGTTTAACTTCAGGCCGGTGGCCGTCTTTTGTGTTTCGGCCCGGAAGAAGACCCCCTGCACACGGCCGCTTACATAAACATGAACTCTTTGCATGATCAGTCCCTGCCGGTAAGTTTTAAAAATTCCTTCTCATTAATTACAGTGATACCGCGGGCGGCCGCCTCGGTAAGTTTCGAGCCGGGCGAGGTGCCTGCCACTACATAAGAGGTTTTGCCGCTTACAGAGGATAACACGCTGCCGCCCAGCTTTTCCACCAGTGCTTTGGCTTCGTTTCTGCCCAGCGACTCCAGCGTGCCGGTAAACACAAAATATTTCCCATCGAGCGGCTTATCTCCTCGCTTTTGTTGCACCACGGGGGATACACCGGCCAGGCGGAATTTATCCATGACTTGTCTGTTTTTAGGCTCAGCGAAGAAGCTCACGATGCTTTGCGCGATCTCGGGCCCGATTTCCCTTATTTCAGTCAACTCCTCAATGTCCGCACTCATCAGAGTATCTAAACTGTCAAAGTGAGCGGCCAGGATGCTGGCCGTTCTTTCACCGACATGGCGTATGCCGAGGGCATAAATAAATTTATCCCAGACAGGGGTTTTTGACTTTTCTATGGCTTCAAGGAGGTTGTTTGCCGATTTTTGTGCCATCCTCTCCAGCGTCAAAAGCTTCCCGGCGTCCAGATAGTACAGGTCGGACGGATCCGCGACCAGGCCGGCATCGAAGAGCTGGGAGGCTAGTTTTTCACCCAGCCCGTCGATATCCATCGCTTCGCGTGACGCAAAATGACGGATATGCTCTTTTATCTGGGCGGGGCAGGAGATATTGACACAGCGGTGCATCACTTCGCCTGCCGGACGCACAATCTGTGAGCCGCACTCCGGACATTGCCCGGGCATGGAGAAGACTTTTTCCGTGCCGGTTCTTTGGGAAGGCACGACCTTCACGATCTCCGGGATCACATCTCCCGCGCGCTGCACCACGACCGTATCACCGATACGGATGTCTTTTTTTCTGATTTCATCTTCATTATGCAGTGTGGCGCGGCTGACCATCACGCCGCCCACGTTGACCGGCTCCATCACTGCCACGGGTGTGAGCGTGCCCACCCTTCCAACCTGTACGACAATGTCCGTGATAGTTGTTGTGGCTTGAGCCGCGGGAAACTTGCAGGCCAGTGCCCAGCGGGGCGAGCGCGAGATGCTTCCCAGAGAGGCCTGCAGGGCCAGGTCATTTACCTTGAGGACAACCCCGTCAATTTCATACGGAAGTGATGGGCGAAGCGAGCCGATGCGTTCAAAATAGGCAATGCCTGCAGAAATATCTCCGGCTTTTTCGACAAGGGGATTGACCGGGAAGCCCCATTCGTTAAGTGCCGAGAGTATTTCCAGGTGTGTCGAAAACTGTATCCCCCTGATGGTGCCGATACCGTAAACGAAAAGACTTAAAGGGCGACGTGCCGTGATTCTGGAGTCGAGCTGACGCAGTGAACCGGCTGCCGCGTTACGGGGATTGGCAAACAGCTCTTCACCATCGGCGGCGCGTCGCAGGTTCATCTTGTCAAATGAGGAGCGTTCCATATAAACTTCACCGCGGATTTCAACAAATTCCGGTACAGAGTGGGACGGGGATTTTTTTATTTCCAGCGGCAGGGAAGGTATAGTTTTCAGGTTCTGGGTGATGTCTTCACCGGTTGCCCCGTCGCCGCGGGTGGCGCCCCGGACAAACAGGCCGTTTTCATAAACAAGATTGACGGCCAGCCCGTCGAGTTTCGGCTCTGCGGCATACTCTATGCGCTCAACCCCCGCCAGACGTCTGATACGTGTGTCGAAATCACCGATTTCTTCTGCCGTGAAAGCGTTGGCCAGACTCAACATGGGTGTGGGATGTTCAAAAGTCACGAATTTCTGAAGAGGGGGGGCACCCACCCTCTGTGTGGGCGAGGAGGCCAGACCTTCATCGGGAAAGAGTTCTTCAAGGTCTTGAAGCTCGCGCATCAGCTCATCAAATCGGGCGTCGGAAATTTCCGGGTCGTCAAGCTGATAGTAGCGCCGGTTGTGATAATCGATGGTTTCCCTCAGCTTTGCGATACGTTTTAAGGCTGTGTCACGGTTCATTATTCAATCAGCTCAAGGTCGGGTTTTGTCAGATACTCGACTTTACGGCGCCATCCGCCGCAGGTCTTGTTCTAACAACTCGCTCATAAAAATTTGTTATCTATTGTGACCTTTCGTCGAGATGAAACTCGTTTTCAAAATCGATTTTGTATCCCGCTTTTTCCTGATATTGAAAAAGAAAATAGCCCAGAAGATGGTATGAGGCAATCATGTAGTAGCCGGTAAAAACTGCGGCCATAAAATGACCTGCCGCCGGAGGCAGGGTGTTCCACACGGTGCGGGCAAGAAAGTAAGAAACAGCAAAAAAGACCAGAAGAAAAGAACACATGGCCGGATAGGGCCATCCGATACGCCACGCCAGACGGAAAATAATGTTCGGAAGAAGGGCGGCAAAAAAACTTCTGCTGACAAAAAGCGTAATGGTCATCGCGGGCAAGGCAAGAAACAAAATGATGCATGAGACTACGACAATGACTGAAGTTTGCGGCACGTCAAAGAAGTTCAGAATGACAGGCAGTAATTTACAGAAAAATGCGCCGACGGCCGCAAAAAGAACAAGCTGATGTATGACCAGGTTGTTGATTTTTTGCAATGCCTGCCGGTTGATGAGTGGACGTGTCAGTCTGCCGTTGGCGCTTGCTGCCATCACCAGGCTTGCATATACCAGAAGGACGACGAGGCTCACAAAATGAACTACAAGATCCAACGGCTCAGAGTATGTAAAAAAAGACTGAACCAGTGCCAGCGCGAATATCAGTACGGCACAATGAAGCTGCAGGGGATAGCTCAAAATTGAGGGCAGGCGCTGCCAGAAAGGTTCAAAGGCTCTCATCAGCGGGAGTTTTTCCAAAAATATGTTGCACTCCGAGCAGAGATAGACGTCTTTTGCCTGACCGAAATACTGGTGTTTTCTCACCGCAATACAGGAAGGGCACAAATTGGCGTGGCATTTCGGGCAGGTGAACAGTGCGTTTCGACGGGGATGATTATCGCAGTATAGAGGCATGATTCGATGTCCTGCGGCGAAGTTTTATTTTGCCGCAATATCAATGATATTAAAGGCCTAATATCACTTAAGGCGTAAATATTCCACAATAAATACGCAAATATCACTTGAGTTTTTTTTGTCTTGCCGTTAATTAAACAGCCAGAATGAAACCGGACAAAAAACTAAGAATCGGTGCTATTTCCGATACACATCTTGTCGGGCCGGACGGGGCTTTAAGAGGTATTATTCAAAAATACTTTGCCGATGCTGATATGATTTTTCACGCGGGCGATCTGGTTGATTTAAAAGTTCTGGAGATGTTCGGTGATAAAGATGTCCGTGCCGTTTGCGGCAATATGGACAATGCCCGGACCAGGCGCGAACTCCCCGAAGAGCTGATCATGGAGCTTGGCGGGTTTAAAATCGGCCTTATCCACGGCTGGGGATCGCCCGAGGGGATTGAAAACAGGCTGGCCGAAAAGCTTGGTCCGTTGGATTTAATTGTCTTCGGACATACCCACTATCCGGCGGTCAGATCAATAAATGGCACCTATTTTTTCAATCCCGGTTCTGCCGTGGACAAGAGGTTCGCACGCCACACAAGTATTGGAATTATTGAAATAGGTTCTCAAATAGAGGGCAGAATCATAGCTCTGCCCTGAATCAATCATTCGGGTGATGAAAAAAATGGAAACCATGTTTGCCCCGTGGAGAATGGAGTATCTTGTGTGTGAAAAACAGGAAGGTTGTGTTTTCTGCAAGTGTTCGACCCGCTGCGATGATTATGTATTGTTCGAGGGGAAGAACTGTTTTATCATCCTGAACCGATATCCCTATGTCAACGGTCATCTGATGATTATTCCACAGAGGCACTTGGGCGGTCTGGAGGAGTTGACTGCCGAAGAGAGAACAGAAATTTTCGATCTTCTTGATGTGTCGGTTAAAGTTTTGAAAGAGGCCATGAAACCGGATGGCTTCAATGTCGGCATGAACCTGGGGAAAGCCGCCGGGGCCGGGATTGCCGAGCATGTGCATATGCATGTGATCCCGCGCTGGCAGGGGGACACAAATTTCATGACGGTGGTCGGGAATGTGCGTGTGGTGCCGGAAGATCTGGCCGTTACCGCCGCCAGGCTCATACCTTTGTTTGAGAAATACACCCGTGGAGGGGAAAAACGATGAAAATCTTTTATTTGCTTCTTTTGATCATTTTCGCCTTTTTTATTGTCACTTTCTCCAAGTTCAACGATCAGGCGGTGACCATCAGGTATTTCTATCTACAGGAGATTGTCGTCCCCGCCTACATGCTCATTTTCGCCGCGCTGCTTCTGGGCGTGATTATCACCTGGATGCTCGGCGTGGTGGAGAGATTTCGACTTAACCGCACCATTTCCAAACAAAACAAAATAATCAGAGACCTGAAAAAGGAACTCCGTGAAAGCGAGGCGCCCCCGATTATTGAGGCGCCCAAAAAAGAAGTTCCTCCGGAACAATGAAAGCCGGGGTCAGATTCATCGCTGATCGCTCACTTGCCGGCGTGGCCAGGTGGCTCAGGCTTTGTGGATTCGACACGGTTGTTTTTCAGGGCAAGGCGGGGCGCGCCATGATGCGTCAGGCCCAGGCGCAAGAGCGTATCTTGCTCACACGCCGACGCGACATGCAGGTCAGGCAGTTTTCCGGACGGCTGCTCCTGTTGCAGGCCGTGGATACGGGAACTCAACTTAAATACATACTGGAGAGTCTTTCTCTGGCAATAAGCCGGGAAAAAATGCTCAGTATCTGCCTTGTGTGCAATCAGCCCCTCGAAGAGGTCCCTCGTCCGGAAGTGCGCGATCTGGTCCCACCGTTTGTGTTCGAAAACCACGAAAAATACACCCGTTGTCCCAGGTGTGACAGAATTTACTGGGAAGGTAGCCATGTAGGCCGGGTTCTCGATTTTTTTAAAAGAAATGGTATCGGAATCGGGTAGAGGATTTGTCTGTTTCAGACCGGCGCAGCGCAGTCGGATTGGTCACCCTGAATTTTACTGATGGCATGGGAAAGTGACGGCATTATTGCCGCAAGATTTTCTGTGGCTCCTTTCGGGCTTCCCGGCAGGTTGATTATAAGTGAGTTGCCACGGACGCCGGCGACAGCGCGTGAAAGCATGGCGTGAGGCGTCACCATCATGCCCGAATAGCGCATCGCCTCGGCCATCCCGGGTATCTCCTTGTCCAGCACCCGAAGGGTTGCCTCCGGCGTCAGGTCTCGGGGGCTCACACCCGTTCCGCCGGTAGTCAGGATCAGATCAAGTCTTTCGCGGTCGGCAAATTCGATAATGGCATCGGCTATCTGTCCGATCTCGTCAGGGACGATGACGGTTCTGGTGATGGAAAAAGCGGTACCGGCCAGCATTTCAGCTATGGCCGGGCCGCTTAAATCTTCACGCTGTCCCTGCGCGCCTTTGTCGCTTACCGTGATAATTCCTGCCCGGAACATTGAGGTTTATTCTTCCGTATCCTTTTTGGCTTCAGCAATGATTTTTTCGGCGATGAATGCGGGAACTTCTTCGTAGTGCGATTCGGTATAGGTGAAGTTGCCGCGTCCGCTGGTCATCGAACGCAGGTCCGGGGCGTATTTCAAAATTTCAGCCAGCGGGACCTGACCTTTGATGACCTGGTTGGCGCCACTGGTGTCCATACCCATCACACGTCCCCGGCGGCTGTTGAGGTCGCCGATTACATCGCCCATGTACTCATCAGGCACTTCGATGGAGATGTTGACAATCGGCTCAAGCAGCACCGGCTGGCAGGCCAGCACGCCTTTTTGAAAGGCCATCGAGCCGGCGATTTTGAAGGCCATTTCCGATGAGTCCACAGTGTGATATGTACCGTCAACAAGCGAAATTCTGAAATCCACAACCGGGTATCCGGCGATGACGCCTTTGGCCGCCGCCTCGACAATTCCTTTTTCCACGGCAGGGCGGTACTGGCCGGGGATCACGCCGCCGACGATCTTATCCACAAACTCGAATCCTCCGCCGCGGGGCAGGGGCTCGATATCTATCCAGCAGTCGCCGAACTGACCGCGGCCACCGGACTGTTTTTTGTAGCGTCCCTGGACATTGGTTTTCCCCTTGATGGTTTCCAGATATGGCACCTTCGGTGTGTTGAGGTTGACCTCCACTCCGAATTTCCTCTTCATCTTTTCGATATTTACTTCGATGTGCACCTGGCCCATGCCGGAGAGGATCATTTCTCTGGTCTGGGTGTTACGTGAAAAAACTATTGTCGGGTCTTCTTCCATCAGGCGGTTGATGGAGGAGGCGATTTTATCCTCATCACCGCGCGATTTAGGCTCGACGGCAAACGACATGATCGGCGGCGGTACGGGGACTTTCTCGAAAATAATCGGAACCTTTTCGTTCGCGAGGGTATCTCCCGTGACTGTTTCTTTGAGCTTGGCCACACCCGCGATATCGCCCGGCACAAGGGTTTCGGCCTGTTTTTGGGATTTTCCTTCCAGATAGAAGATATGTCCGAATTTTTCCGTGACTTTCCTTGTGGAATTGTAAACAGCCGAGTCGGAGTTGAGTTTCCCCGAATAGACGCGAAACAGAGTCAGGCGACCCGCGTAGGGATCGGCAATGGTTTTGAAGACAATCGCGGAGAAGGCCTCGTCTTCGGAAGGTTTTCTTTCTTCGATTTCGTCAGTCCCTGGTTTATGTCCCGTGACGGAACCGCGGTCCTCAGGTGAGGCAAACGACGTCACCACCAGATCCATCAGCATAGTGACACCGATCCCCTTGAGAGATGAGCCGCAAATCAGCGGAATGATGCCGCCGGAGATGACGCCCTTTCTCAAACCGGTTTTCAGCTCTTCATCGGAGAGTTCGCCTTCTTCCAGATACTTGTTCATCAGATCTTCGTCCGCTTCAGCAATGTCCTCGACCATGGAGGCGCGTAAGGATTTGGCCTCCTCCAGAAGATCGGCCGGGATGTCCGATGCTTTGCCTACTCCTTTGGTGTCGGTGAAAGTGAAAGCTTTCATCGAAATGAGGTCAACAATGCCCTGAAATTTGTCTTCCGCACCGATGGGCAGGCATACGGGCGTGGCTTTCTTTTCCAGTTTTGTCTTGATGCTCTCCAGTACCGTAGTGAAACTGGCGCGTTCGCGGTCCATGCGGTTGACAAAGATAGCGCGGGGCAGTTTGTACAGATCCGCCAGTTCCCATACTTTCTGTGTCTGGAATTCAACCCCGCCGACGGAATCGATGACCACCAGTGCGTTATCCACAACGCTGAGTGAGCACCGGATATCATAGGTGAAGTTGGAATCACCGGGAGTGTCGATCATATTGATTTTATGCTTGTCCCATTCGACGAAGTTTGCCGCCGAGGAAATGGATACGTGTCTTTTTTGTTCTTCAGGCTCATAGTCCATGGAGGAAGTGTTGTCGTCAACACGGCCGAGGCGCTCATTTTTTCCGGAGACAAACAGGAGCGATTCGCAAAGAGATGTTTTACCTGTGCCTCCGTGACCGATGACGGCCATGTTTCTCAAGGATTTTGATTCGTATTTTGCCATAGAAACTCCTTTCGGTATCTCAAGTCACTAAAAGGCCTGACGTAGCGGGCGATTTAAGTGCGGTTGTTTAACGTATAGTTTGACTAAAATCAAGATAATTTTAAATTTTTGCCGACGGAGAGCCTCTGCAATATGGTGCCGGAAAGGGATTGTAAGTCAGTGGCGAAGCTCAAATTTTGTGCAGGTGTTTTTCTCCCGCTTTCATCGGAAGAAAAAGGGAAAAAAGGCACAGCAAAAGCGCAAAAACAAAAGAGAAAATGAACCAAAGTATCTGAGGTGCCGAAAAACCCTGGCTGTGAAGACGAGCCATGAAAATCCTGTACACAGGTCCCGCCTCCAAAATCAATACGGCGGCAATCAGAGCAAACGAAAGCAGCATGAAAATCAAGCCTCCCAGTCCTGTGGCCGCAAGAGCGGGGTTTTCCGATTTAAAATCCGGAAAACGGGCTCCCAGTCCCACCGCAAGGCCGGTAATGGCCGGTACCAGGAAAAGTACCGTAAGCATCGAAAGGTACATCATAAAGGGTGTGACTCCGAGTAGCAAATTGCTCACGGCAATCAAGAGTTCCGATAAAACCAGCAGGGGGAGACAATAAAGGAAAAATTTACACCACAGAAACACCTTCAATGATGCAGGGGCAGAGCGGATCATCCAAAAAGCCTCGCCCTCGGTGCTGACTGCCGGAAAGACGAACCGTGCGGCAATGGCCGAAAGGACGAATGCGGCAAGCCCCACATTCAAAAAGGAAAACAGGTTTTGCAGATAAATTGTTTTGATCGGAGTCTTGTCCAGCGGCAGGACAGAAAAATTATAAAGATAGATGACAATCAGCGCACAGATTAAAAAAAGTTGCGGCCACTGGGTCGAGTCCCTGAAAAAGGTGCGGATATCCTTCACGATGAATGCCCGCGCCTCACCGGAGAGGAAAAAAAGAGCATCCTCCCAGCTTCTACCGAAGAACTGAAGCGGCCTGAATAAGCGTCTGGCAGTTGTCTGTGCCCGGGAGAATCCCCGTCCATAAAGACGGATGGAAATCATCTCATTTATAAATATCAGTGCCAGCGCAAAGCTAAGCGACAATGACAGATTGAAAAGAGACGTTTTCCACCTTGTGTTTAGCGCATGATGCAGAGTATCCGTGATCCAGGTGGTCGGCAGGGAAGGCAGTGATAATGCCTGAAGGGAATTCAGATAGACAACGACAGAGGCGAAACTATCGGGGTTGACCAGCTGCTCCGGGCGGATGATCCGTAAAATAACGATAAGCACAACGGCCAGCCCGATACCCAGTATGACAAACAGTGTGCGGATCTTGCCCGCGGGAAGAATGGCCGCGCCCAGGAGAACTGCCAGGGCGCTCAATGACGACGCGATCAGGCAAAGACAGAGGATGGCCCCAAGAGAAACAAGATAGTAAAACATGCCTGCCTTGAATACCAGACCGTATGACAAAAAAACCGGCAGGCTGAACACCACCACCATCCATGAAGAGTCCACAAGGCTCCCCAGCCAGCGTGACATGAAGAGATCTTCGATGGAAACAGGCACAGAATGTACCAAAGGAAGGTCACGGCTGAGATACATATGCGAAAGGCTGTTGATGATATTGCTGAACACAAGCAGCGCGAAAAAGGTGATCATCATCATCGACAGCAGTTTCATCGCCAGAATGTCGCCAAAGCCTTCGACGCTCTGGAAATAGGAAAGGACGCGGTAGAAAACGGCAAAAGTGCCCAGCCAGAAAATCGTCCCCACCGCACCGAACAAAATTATCCGTGATGTGGCATGATTGCCGCCGCGACTGGTGAGAGCGCGCCGGGCGGCAATAAGTCTCGGCCGTAGCAGTACGAGCAAAGTTCTGTTCATAGACTATGATTCTTTCACCAGCGTCAAAAACACTTCTTCCAGTCCCGCCTTGCCGGTCTTTGCGGCATTGTTGAGCTCGGCCATCGTCCCTTGTGCCAGAAGCTTTCCTTTGTGAATAACGCCGATGCGATCACACAAATCCTCGGCAATGCCCAGAGTGTGGGTGGAGACGAAAATCGTAACCTGATGCGCGGCAAGTGTACGGAAGATGTCTTTGACCATTTTTACGGCGGCCGGATCGAGGCCGACCATGGGCTCGTCAATTATCAACACCTCCGGTTCATGCAAAAGAGCGGCGGCAATGACGAGCCTTTGTTTCATCCCGTGTGAATAGGCTTCAATGATTTCATGGCGCCAATCAAAAAGGGCAAATTGATTTAAAAGTCTTTCTGCGCCGGAGGTTATTGCCTTTCGCTCAACTCCGTAGAGATCGCCGATAAATTTCATAAATTCCGAGCCGGTGAGCTTTTCGTAGAGAAAAGGGCGGTCCGGTACGAAACCGATAATTTTTTTGGCAGCTACAGGATCTTTTCTCATATCGATGCCGCCTATCCTGATGCGGCCTGAAGTTGGTTCGATGATGCCCCCCATCAGGCGAATGGTCGTGGTCTTGCCCGCTCCGTTGGGGCCGATGAAGCCGTAGATCTCACCTTTTGCGACGTGCAAGGTGAGGCTGTCAACCGCGACCGTAGTGCCGAAGTCTTTTGTTACATTGTCCAGTTCAATCATAAGATGTTGACACAAACTCCAGTTTTATCCTGCCGACAAACCCCAGCAGATCCAGCTCGCCACCATCTTCACCTGAAGCCAGACGGATATGTGTTACATCGGTTGGCAACTGGTTGAATACGGCATCGGCTGTCATCCATCTGTCGGTAAAGGCCCTGTTCCAGGCGTGATAATAAAACCGTCCGTCCAGATAGACAAGGCCTGTCTCTATTTGAGCCGGCACTCCTGCAGCACGCAGCAGTGCGGACACCAGCACCGCATGCTCATTGCAATCTCCCTGTTTGTGTCTGAGTACCTCCAGAGCGCTGGGAATGGAGATAACCGGTTTTTTCTCAATATTTTTATAAACCCAGGCGACGATCTTCAGTGTTTTTTCATGCACAGAGTCCGAGGGGGACACGATTCTCAAGGCTTGGGCGATAATTTCCGGGTGGTCGCTTTGTACCAGTGGTGTTGGTCTTAAATATTTTTGCTTTTCCTCTTCAGGAAGCGATGAGCCCTCAAACCTGTTTGACTGATTTTCTCTGGTGACGGTAAGGATATTATCCTGGAAGCTCTGCCGTCCTTCCGAAAGAGCAAGCTTATTGAATTTTTTCCCCTCCAGCCTCACTTTCAACTGTGTCAGGCGGGAGGGGTTGGCGATGATGACATTGGAAGTAATGGAAGATATTTGCGCCCAATCGGTAAGGGGAGCGCCAGTAGTTCCTCCCTGAGCCTTGGCGCGGCTCACTTTTTCCATGGAAAGGCCCAGGAGGCCTGTTTCTTTTAGTACCTCGCCATCCCTGCTCAGCCAGGCACAATTTTTTGCACCCATGAAATCAGCGCAGAACTTGTGTGCCAGCACCCGTCTGCCCATTATGGGGATTACCTCATCGGGATTTCGCCAAACAGTCACTTTTCTGGCACTGAAAGTGGAAGGATCAAGAATGCTAAGTTGCCGGGATTGATCTACGGCCATGTTTTCACGAAAAGCCGCCTCATATATATTGCCACTGAGATGGGGGATTTCTTTGAGCCGGAGAACGGTTTTCACCTGTGCGTGCGGTGCACCGCTGTAAATGATGATAGAGTCTTCGGCTGCGAACCCTCGTGCGGTGAAACGAAACAGGCCGGAGTTCAACTCAAAGTTAAAACTCGAAAGGCTCATATCCGGTTTCAGGTCTGTTTCCGTGGTTATATGAATCGCCTGGGTAATGCCCATCGTCTTTATGTGCATCGAGATGGTTTCTGCGGTTTGAAAATAACCGTTTTCAAACTGGTGGAATGTGCGCTGCAGCATGCCTATTTTGTGTCCGTCCTGATAAATATTCATCCAGGTCTCAGCGGGACGAGCCGCCGGGTCCGGTATAGTCTGTGCGCGCTGTTTCGGGGAGTTATCAAAAAAACCCAGACGGAGTGATAAAAGGCCAATAAAGACGGCCGAAACCAAAACCCCCCTTACTATCTTCCATCGCATTTTGCTCATTTTTAAGGGCCTTCCGTAATACAAACCCGGTGCTGATTGTGATTATATCGGCAACAAGGGGTGTTTTCAACAGGATGGGAATCCACAGAGCTCAACTCCCTTTGAAAATAATAATTTTAAATTTGCGTGAATTTTCGAAAAGGTCTCCAATTCAGCTGTTGGAATGACATTGTTCAGCTTTTTGTCCTGAATATCTTGACGCATTCGATGGTTTTTTTATTTTGCAATACCAAAAACCATGTTATTATTACCGTATTGTTGGAGCGTGCAACAGAATTATAAGATTAACGGCAGGGTTTCTTAAGCCGGGGCAGGGATAGGGAAAAAAATCTTCAAATATTCGCTCCACAAAAAGATAGCGGGAAGCATAACCCCTTTTTACAGAAGCTTAATGCCGTGATTAAGTGTAGCTCAAAAATTTAACATTTTACTGTGCTTGATAACAATCAGGGAGAAAATATATGCCTGACAATCGGCTGATCATTCGTGATATTCAAAAAAATATCACCGGTAAAAATGATGAATATGTAGAATTGAGCGCCGAAGTCGATGGCTACCGAATATATTTCCGCACGTCCAGAGAATTTGATCTGCCAGTCTGCGCTGAACCGTTTGTGGGAGTTGCCCTTCTGGAAGCAATGTGTCGTAACGCCGACATTGTGATTGATCAAGAGGTAGCTCTTTCAGAGAAATTGGCAGCGGCTTTGCGGGAAATTCAGAGCATTTACAAATGCTGGAATTCTGACCTGAGTGTGATCAAAATAATTGCAAGACAAGAGCCACAAAGTGAGGATCACGAGCGTGTGTCCTGCTATTTTTCGGCAGGTGTCGATGCTTCGCACACCGCTCTTCGTCATCTGGACAAAATATCTCATCTCGTAATGATCGGCAATTTCGAGATTTCTGGAAATTCTCCCGAATCCTGGCAAAGGAGCATTGAAAAACAATCACGCTTTGCTCAAAGTATCGGAAAACAGTTCATGCCGATTTGGACAAATGCCAAGGAATGGATTCATGAGAAAAAAATATTTTGGGGTTTTGCGCAAGGGGTGATTCTATGCTCCATGGCGTCACTTCTGCAGTCCAGAATTGTTTATATAGCATCCGGCGCCACATACAGAGACGCATCGCCCTGGGGATCGCACCCTCTTACAGACCCATTATGGAGTACTGAAGCGACGAAAATTGTTCATGACGGAGCATGTTTCAGACGCGGGCAGAAGATTAAGGAGCTTTGTCAAAATCAGTTATTTATCGACAATATTAAGGTGTGTTGGGAGAGTGAAGACGAGAATTGCGGCCAATGCTCCAAATGTTTTCGAACAATGCTCGCCTTGAAGTTACTGGGGGCAACGTCAAAGGCCCTGCCCGAACTGGCTGATGAGTCTAAAGCGTTAAAAATGCTGCGTCCTACCGGCCCTGCTTCACTGCAACCTCTGGAAAGCATGATAATTTTGGCATATGCCGCCGGAGACAAAAAAGTCCTGAAGACGCTGATTAGTTTTCGTCGCAGATATATTATCCGTGAGTTTATCCTGCAATTCGAAAAATACATACTTAAACCCGGCTTTAAACGTATTTATAGAAAAGTATTCAAAAAAATATGGGGAGATGGTTATTATAAGTTGCGAGTTACCATGTTGTCGGATAATCATTTAAAAGATTGACTTTCTCTGCCTGGTTTAATTTGTACATAGTTGAGAGTCTCCTTTCGAGAAAATTGAAAACCTGATGATTTGAATAAAAACGATTGTGATGGATTGAATAAGTACCGCCCGGTCGGGAAAAACATCTTTCAACCGTGAAGAGGTTTTATCATTGGATATCGGAGGGGAAATATCAATTTAAAACGATCTGATCTGTGTTTTCCAGATCACACCATCCCCTATAGAAATGGTTTTTTAATGATTAAAGTTTTGCAATGCGAACCACCCGTATGAGAAACGCAGCCACGTACTTTGCCATAAGGTTGTCTTGACGCACAAATCATCTTTTGATGTGCAAAAAACTTTAAAAATTGCAATATTACATCTTTTTAAACATTTTTTAAATTCAGACTGGAAGTTCAGTGTCTCGATATCTGAGGTTTTATTGATGAAGTGAGGGATATTGTTTTTAAGGGGTAACGCAAAAATTAGAAACTGAAAAACAAGCATGGGGAGGGTGAATTTATGAAACTTGCCAGTCTTTTGTGTGTTTTTTTTGTTTTAGTGGTCATGGCGACCGGTTTTTCTGGGCCATTCGCTGCTGAAAATCGCTCATTTAAAGACGTGCCTGCCGAAAATATTATAAATAAGCCTGACCAATCAACGATTCTGCTTGCTGTAATGCCGGAAGCAAGCAAAAAGAAACCAAAAATACAAGATCCGGGAGGAGGAGGAACTTTACAAAATTGTATGGATGCAGGATACAAAAGTTACTACCTGAATCTTGCACGCATTTATTAAATATTGAAAGAACCATCTGGGTAACCTGTTGTATAAAGGAATATGCAAATAAACCCCAAACAACAGGAGGTACCCAGATGGTAAAAAGGCGAAATAAGGA